>Ga0207931_1000660_pt1 | contig 12490 bp, 15 predicted proteins | sample NGESurdeep092012_2_FD_184478 | JGI IMG/M metagenome (GOLD analysis project Ga0207931, IMG submission 184478) | Arctic peat soil microbial communities from Barrow, Alaska - NGEE Surface sample 415-1 deep-092012 (SPAdes) | ecosystem: Environmental > Terrestrial > Soil > Wetlands > Peat ...
TCACAGAGAAAACCTCTTAGAAATCTCTGTGGACTCTGTGCTCTCTGTGGTAATAATTTTCTTGCACAAAAAGCAAGAATTTCACTGATAAGGTACTAAATTTACCAGCAGGATAGTGCCTTATCGTTTATACTTCATGAAACTATTTCAGAGGAACTTGTGACACTGCAATCCGAAATTTCTGAACAACCCGAACGCCTGGCCCATCTGTTGCACAGTCAGCGGGAGACCGTGGAGAAAATCGCCGCGGCCATCCGCCAGCGCGATATCCGCTATGTTTTCCTGGCGGCACGCGGCACGTCGGATAATGCCGGGCGGTATGCCAACTATCTGTGGGGCGCGCAAAACCAACTGCCCCTGGCGCTGGCGACTCCCTCGCTGTTCACCTACTACAACCGTCCCCCAAAATTGGAAGGTGCGCTGGTGGTCGGCGTATCCCAGTCGGGGCAATCGCCGGATATCGTCAGCGTTATCGAGGAGGGACGCCGCCAGGGCTGCCTGACCCTATCCATCACCAACGCACCCGACTCGCCCCTGGCGCGCTCCGCTGATCTCGTCCTGGACATCCAGGCGGGTGACGAAAAGGCCATTGCTGCCACCAAGACCTATACTACCGAACTGATGGCGATTGCGATGCTCTCTGCCGCCCTCGCAGATGACAAAACCCACTGGCGCGAATTGGGAAAAGTTTCCGCCTGGACCGAAAAGGTGCTTAAGCAGGATGTGCCGATCGCCCGCATGGCTGAACGCTACCGCTACATGCGCCAGTGCGTTGTGCTCGGGCGGGGTTTCAACTACTGCACGGCCTTCGAATGGGCTTTGAAACTCAAGGAATTGACGTACACTGTCGCTGAGCCGTATTCTTCTGCCGATTTCCAGCACGGACCGATTGCCATGGTGGAGGGCGGATTCCCGATCCTGGCGGTCGCTCCACGGGGAAAGGTCTTCGACACAATGCTGGAGATGCTGGGCCGCCTGCGTGGCGACCAGCTCGCTGAACTGGTTGTCATTTCAGACGATAAGCGTGCCCTCTCGTTGGCACAGTCTCCGATCCAACTGCCGGACGGGATGCCCGAATGGCTCACCCCCATCGTCAGCATCATCCCGGCCCAACTTTTCACCTACCATCTTACGCGTGCTAAAGGTCTGAACCCCGAAAAGCCGCGCACGATCGGAAAAGTGACTGAGACGCATTAAAAACACCCGCCGCAGGAAATCAGCCTGCGGCGTTTGCTTCAGGGGTATTAACTATATCTTCCAAAACTGTGGCAAATAGGGTTTATGGGTCTCAAGCATATCCTCGAGAACTGCCGGGATCTTATCCGCTTTTGGCCCAAGCGGATGAGCGAGCAAGGCTTGATAGGCTGCATTGCGGTCGCCATGGACCGCCGCTTCGACCGTCAACAACTCATAAGCTTTTACTTGTGCGATCAGTCCGAAGCATACGGGCGGCAGGGGCTCAGCGGGAAGCGGCTCCACACCTTTACGGCTGATCTTTGCCGGCATTTCCAGAACCCAATCCGCAGGCCACTCCTTCACAGCCCCATTATTGCGGGTATTGACAATGTGTATCTCGCCTAAATCGTTGTAATGGGCGTTGAGCAATTGGGTTGCGACCGTAGAATAGTACGCGCCGCCACGCTTCATCAAGTCAGCCGGGGGTTCCTTCAGATCGGGGTCGGCATACTGGCGCAGCAGGTCTTTCTCGATCTCGATAACTTCCTCCGCCCGTGACGGCGGCCACTCTTCCTGGGAGGCCAGTTTCTTATCGGTATGATAATAGTATTGCAAATAATAATTGGGCATCATGCGCAGAACCTCGATCGTGCGCGGGTCCCATTCGGGGTCTTCTTCCGCCTTGAGTGCGGTGATGTAAGCTTCGATCACCTGCGGCCACACATCCTCCCCGTCTACGCTGAAACCACGGTGCCAGGAAAGATGATTCAGGCCCAGGGTGCGGAGCTCGGTGCGCTCGGGATCAATGTGTTTGCCGGTCGCCCGTTCAAGCGCCTCTATTATCGTCATCTTGGTAGTGATCGGAACATTACAGACACCCACTGCTGTCACATCTGGAGTATATTTACTCAAAGCCTGTGTCACCAGACCGGAAGGATTGGTAAAATTCGCCAACAACGCACCGGGAGCAAGCTCGCGCATATCTTCGGCAATTTTAAGGATGACCGGTATCGTGCGCAGAGCTTTGGCCATACCACCCACACCGGTCGTCTCCTGCCCGATCAGGCCATGCCGCTTGCCCAGATACTCGTCCTTGCGGCGTGCTTCCATCTGGCCAACGCGCAACTGTGTCGTCACATAGGACGCATTCTTTACAGCCTCACGCTGATCGGTAGTCAGTACAACCTTGAATGGTGACCCCTTGGCTTCCACCATGCGTCGGGCAAATCTCCCGACGATTTCAAGCCGGGCAGCATCAATGTCCATCAACCAAAGTTCTTTTAGCGGAAATTGATCCGTGCGGTTTAAGAAACCATTGACCAGTTCAGGGGTATATGTGGAACCGCCACCTATGACTGCAACTTTCATGGAATTTTCCTATCAAAGAGTATTGCCTTTAATGGTTTTTATGTAAGCGCTTACATGCAATTCTAACACATAATACTGCAGGCAAAAGACCCGTGGAGACGGAAAAAATAAATATTGGATTTGACCATTCTCCCTTGCAATGACACCTTTCAGCGTTTATACTCAGCAGGAATAGCATAAGAGTTGTTCAATGTTTTCGGAGATTACATGGAAGACCTTTATCGCGAAATCATCATAGACCACTATAAAAACCCGCAGTACCGCGGCCACCTCGACCCGAACGATATCCAGTTCGAGGACGATAACCCCCTGTGCGGCGATCATATTGAAATCACCTTGCGCGTGGACGGATCTAGCAAAGTGGCTGATGGCCGTTTTGATGGCAAGGGCTGTGCTATCTCGCAGGCTTCCGCAGACCTGCTAATCGAGTCCATTATTGGGAAATCGCTGGATGAAGTTAAAAAACTGACCAAACAGGATATCCTGGATTTGCTTGGAATCGAACTCGGCCCGGTGCGCCTGAAATGTGCGCTGCTCTCCTTGAAGGTGCTCAAGGCGGGTGTTTACGGTTTGGGCGAAGCCAGCGACGAACTAGTCAAATAATTAATCAGGGATTAGGTAATCATGCCTAATCCCAACTACCTGATTACCCGATCCCTATGTTCAATTACACCCCGCTAGATCCATCCAAACTCGAATACGTTGAAATCGCTCCGGCAGACCAACTGTCCGAAGGCGAGCGCCTGTTCGTCGAACTGGGCGGAAAATCCATTGTACTCTTCAACCTGGCTGGAAAGTTATTCGCCATTGGCGACGTCTGTTCCCATGACAACGGCCCGGTTGGCGACGGGGAGATTGAAGAGAACGAGATCATCTGTCCCCGCCACGGGGCACGCTTTGACATCCGCACAGGCAAAGCCACTTCCCTACCGGCATTTGTAGACATCCCGGCTTATCCCGTCCGGGTGGTGGAAGGGAAGATTGAAATTGGGCTGCCGAAATAATAAAGATTTGAATCAAAAAACAAAAGGCGGAGTCCTTCAGCAGCCTCCGCCTTATTATTTCTTCGGACCGAGCACTTGTCCATCTGGTAATCGATGGTTCTCTGCAAGGAGGTAAGCGGTTAAGGCCCAATACTCATCTTCTGGAAGGTAACCGGGATGTTGGGGCGGGTGTGTGGTATGTAAATACTCGAAGAGTTGGTCTGCCGTCGCGAACGGGGGCAAATCACCGGTCGAGGAAATGATAGCAGGGATGGTGTGCGGGATCGGAAACCCCACGTCTCCCACGCGGCCGGTATGACAGCCGCTTGCCCAGCAGTTCTGGTGGTCTTCCACCCACAGGCTGCGGAATTCGTCGGTTAGTCCCTGGCCCTGGTCGCCATGACAGGTCATGCAGTTCAACCAGTACAGGTGACGGCCCTCTTCGAGTTGGGTAGGATTTCTGGGCAGCTCAGGCTCGGCCAGCCGATCGACAGTTAACGTGGGGATCGGCGTGTGAGTAGAAAGAAGGGTCTGCACGGGAGCCGGTTTGCCGGACAATTGGACACAACCGGCGGATAAAACAAGCAAGCCGGTAAAGATCAGCCTGAACCAGAGATTGCTCTGTCGACTCATCTGATGAGCAGAGTGGGTACAATGGGAACGATAGTTGCTGACAGGGTAAGCGCAAAGCTGATGGCAATTTTCTTCCCCAATTCGCGATCCTTGAAGGGGAAACTGAGATACCGGATGATCTGATCAAAGAAGTTACTAGAATTCACATGCCCTCCCAAAGGTTTTCCGCAATTTTACCAGCCTTTGCCATTTATTTCTTCAGGAAGGGCGGAGGCCACTCCAATTCACTGCTTCTGCTACTTTTATAGCGAAAATTACATCGCTCATCCTCCTCGGCGAGTGTCGTTGTGCGGCTTAATCCCAGACCGAATACCTTACTATGGGGGAAATCCAGGAAACAATAGTACTGCAGAAACTCGTCTGCGCCTTGAATATGATAAAATTTCTGCGCCGCACATTCAGTGAAATCATATCCGTAATCAAAATCCTGTCCATCCCCGGAGACGAATTCGAACACGTAATCAAGTGCATAACTCCGCTCCTGCGACCTGACTGCCCGGTCTTTTCTTCTCTCCATGAGTTGTTCAACGGTCGGCGTTTGCAGGGAAGGTGTCGGCGTTTGCGGCTCACCAATACGTGCCAGGATAGCCTCATACAGGATTTTGCCCGTTTCTTCGGCTGTTTTGCCGTTTTTCTTCATCACCCGGTAGAGGCAAAGGCATCTGGCTGACTCGACCAGTGAACCGGTATAGCTTGCATCGCCGCCGATATAGGGAATCTGGGGGATCAGCCCTTCGAACTCCCCGCGGCCTTCAATAATAATCGTTTTGGCGAATTCCCCTCCATAACGACTGATGAGGATGGGTTTCCAACGATTTGCGTCTTCATCATATGCCTGGAGAAGATCTGACTTGCGGATTGTGTAATAATCACTGTCAGCAGGATGAGGCATTTCTCTCTCGCAAGAATGAACGGATTTCCTGGTCAAGCAGACTGCAGGCAGCCGGTAATACTTCCCTGACGCCCTGGCTCAATCCCGTGCCCATATCAAATTTCTCACCGACGATGCCAATCAATGTGATACGGCATTCCGCCAGCGACGGGGAGAGCAGCCGGCCCAAAGCTAAGGTCTCGGCCACGCCCCAGCCGTGGGCGGACCCGCTGCCAGGGGCAAAAGAAGCCAGGTCGTCCTGGCTGAGGTGGAGGATCGTGCCTGCCGCAGACATCGCGTGGACTGCGTCCACCAGGACCGCCGCGTCCATCCCTTTCAGCAGGTCAAGTAAACCCAGCCCAGGCAGCTCGGCGAATTCCAACCGGACACGTTGTGCCGTTTCCGGGCACAATTCCTGCCACAAGCGGACAGCCTCCAGCCCGGCGGCGTCGTCCCCGCGCAGCGATTGGCCGATTCCAAGGATGAGAATATTCATCGGTAAATTTTACCGCCAAGTTGCCAGCTTGGCGGTAATTAATTCTTGTTACTACTCTCTATTCTCTAATCTCTGATCTCTTCTACCTTTAACTTCAAGAAATGTGTGGCGCACGAGATGCACGGGTCGTACGAGCGCACCAGGTGCTCGGCGGTGAGGGTGGCTTGTTCTTGTTCCATCTTGACCAGTTTGGGTGCCAGGGCGAACAAGTCGGCCTCGATGCGCGGCAAGTTCTGGGCAGTCGGCGGGATGATCTTCACAAATTTGATCAGCCCGTTCTCGTCAATCTTGTAGCGGTGGTAGAGCAGTCCGCGCGGGGCTTCGCTAGCACCCGCCCCTTCCCCCGCCTTGAGCTTCAAGTCGAGGTGTGCCGGGCCATCCGGCTGGTATACCTTGATCATCTGGATGGCTTCTTCGTAGAAATGGACCAGTTCCACGGCGCGTGCGATCAGGGACTTGTAGGGGTTCTTGAGCGGCAGTTTGAGTTTTGTATCTTTCAACGCCTTTTGCGCTGCAGGGAGCAACTGCGCGTGGTTCAGGTTCAGGCGCGCCAATGGGCCAACCAGGTAGGTACCGCCGTCCACGGTATGACCGTGCAGGGCGTTTGAATGTTTGACATGCTCTTCGATGTAGTGCGTTTCATAATCGGCGACGGAGATTTTGCTGCCCTTCGACGACCATACGTCACCTTTGATGACGCCGTATTCGTCAGCGTGGTGTAAGGCCACGAATTCGTAATCAATCTTGAGGTCCGGGTAGGGCAGGGTCAGCGACCAGCGGACGGTCTCTTTGGCAGCTTCCAGTCCCCATTCCAATTCGGGGAGCAGGGCTCTGAGCGGTGTCGCATCCGGCCAGCGGTAGAAGCCGCCCACGCAGGCGTTGACCGGGTGCACGCTCCGCCCGCCGATGGCCTTCAGTACCTCGTTGCCGATTTTCTTCATCCGCAGGGCGTTCTTGACCACGTCCGGGGCGATGGCGGCCAGATCAAGAGCCGATGCCTGTCCGAGCAGATCTGGAGCCTGCAGCAGGTAGATATGCAGGGCATGACTCTCGATATATTCACCACAGTACATCAAACGCCGCAGGGTATAGACCTGTGGGCTGACTTCCACATCCAGGGCTTTTTCAAGGGCGGTGACGGAACTCATTTGGTAGGCAACCGGGCAAATGCCGCAGATGCGGGCGGTGATGTCGGGCACTTCCTGCAGGAAACGACCCACCAAAAAGCCTTCAAAAAAACGCGGAGGCTCGTAAATGTCCAGCCGGATTTCGACAACCTGGTCGTCTTTCAAACCGATGTACAGACCGCCTTCGCCTTCGACGCGCGCCAAGGCGGGAACTTCAATCGTCTTCATTTAATCTCCTTGCTTGTTCCAACCTTCAGGGCGGTGTCGGCCGCAACCCGGAATGCCGGAGAAGAGTTGCTGAAACTGCGCAGCAGGTTTGCCGTCTCGTTGGGATAGCGGTCGTGCGGCATCATGCAAGCGACTAGTGCAGTGAAATTTCCAGCGCTGGAGGGACCGAAGCAGCCATAGCAGCCGCGTCCGTTGGCTGGGCAAAGAGCACCGCATCCGCCATGCACCACTGGCCCCAGGCACGGGATACCCTGCGCCACTGCCACGCAGATAATGCCGCGCCGTTTACATTCCAGGCAGACCGGGCTGGGCGGGAAGTTAGGTCTGCGGTTTTGGAGCAAAGCGACGAGCACTTCGACAACCGTGCCCTTATTCACCGGGCAGCCCCATATCTCCAGATCCACTTGGACATGGGCAGAGATGGGGGTGGAAGTCTCGAGGAAGTGCAAGAATTCGGGGTGAGCGTATACAGTCCTGGCGTATTCGTCTGCCTTGGCAAAGTTACGCAGGGCCTGGATTCCGCCTGCCGTGGCGCAGGTGCCGAGAGAAATCAGGAACTTGCATTCAGAGCGCACTTCTATAATCCGTTCAGCTTCGTGCGGGGTAGTGACTGAGCCTTCGACAATGCCCACGTCGTACGGACCGGGTTTCACAGTCCGGGTAGCTTCGAGGAAGTAAGCGATATCCACAACAGAGGCAAGGTCGAGTAGTTCGTCTTCCAGATTCAGAATGGACAACTGGCAACCGTCGCAGGAGGAGAATTTGTAAACGGCTATTTTTGGGCTCGGGTTGGTTTTCGGAGTGAGAGTCATTAATACTCCTCCACGTTGAAGATATTTTCCAGCGCACTGAAGGGAAATACTGGGCCGTCTTTGCAAATAAAATAGGGGCCTTGTTGGCAATGGCCGCAAGCGCCCTGTCCGCATTTCATATTGCGTTCCAAGGAGATGTAAATGTGCTCGGAAGGAATGCGGCGGGCCAGAGCTTCATAGATGACGAAGCGCATCATGATCTCCGGGCCGCAAGTCAGAACTGCGGTCCTGTGGGGGTCTACCCGAAAGTGGTAGAACCACATCGGAACAACGCCCACGCGGCCTGTCCAGTTTTCGTCGCCGCGGTCCACCGTAACCTGCATGTTAATGTCGGCTTTTTGCCAGGTCTCATACTCGGTTGGGTACATCAGGTCTTTGGGTGTCCGCGCCCCGTAGAGCAGGGTTATTTTTCCGTACTTCTCGCGGTCCCGGATAATTCTATAAATGGCGCCACGCAGCGGGGGCAGGCCGATGCCGCCGCAGGCGATGACAACATCCATACCCTTAATGGCTTCCAGTGGCCAGGAGGTACCAAACGGGCCGCGGATCCCGACTGCGTCACCAATTTTGAGGCGGCTGGTGGCTCTGGTCACGTTACCGACATGCCGGATGGTATGGACGAGCAAGCCGTTGGCAGTTTCGAGATCGGAACTCATCGAGATGGCGGCTTCACCGTACCCGGGTACGTACAGCATGTTGAACTGTCCTGGCTCGAAGCGGTAGCGGTTCTGGATCTCGGGATCGGTGAACTTGAGCTGGAATGTGGTCACCCCCTCGGCTTCAGGGGTGATTTTTACAATCTCGGCCCAGTGGGGTAGAAGCAGTTTGTCGGTGTAACCGGCGCTGTGCGCGGCAGTGTTGATCAGCGTGGTGGTCATGCCTTCACCTCTGCACGGATGGCGGCCACTTCTTCAGTTAGGTCAATCCCCGCCGGGCACCATGTGATACAGCGGCCACAGCCTACGCAGCCCAGCACATCGAACTGAATCTTCCAGGCGCCCAATTTGTGGGTCAGCCACTGGCGATAACGTGAGCGGATATTGGGGCGGGTATTGCCGCCTACAACGTAAGAGTAGTTCGGATTGAAGCATGAGTCCCAGACACGCTCGCGGCGGGTGGACTTGCCAAGGATATCCACCTGGTCAGTGGTATCCCAACAGAAACAGGTCGGGCAGACCTGGGTGCAATTGGCGCACGAGAGACAGCGTTTCCCGACCTCGGTCCAGCGTTCCGCCTCAAGCTTCCCGGTCAGCAGACCGGGTAAGTCGCTGGTATCCATCGTGCGGACCATGGATTTGGCGGCATGTTCCACGGCCTGGTTGGCGGTGTTCTGCACAAATGCCGACGGCAGGTCAAAGGTTCGGGCAGCCAGCAGGGAGCGGCCAAGTTCCGAGCCAACCTCCACCAAAAAAACCTCGTCCAGTTCGGTCACACATAGGTCAAACCCGGCAGCTAGGCGCGGCCCGGTACCCATCGAGACGCAGAAACAAGTCGCATCCGGGTCCAGGCAATTGACAGCCAGGATGAACAGTCCCTCGCGGCGGAGGCGGTAGATGGGATCGCTGAAATCTTCGCGCAGGAATATTTTGTCCTGGATGTGAATGGCTGCCAGTTCGCAGGCGCGCACGCCGATCAGAGCATAGCGCGGGGCGGGTTCGTCGTTCTCTTTAAGCTGCCACTTGCCATCTTTCACTGCGGTGAAAAGCGTGTGGCGGGGCGGAAAAAGGAACTGCTTCCAGGAATGACTGCCTGGGATAAAGTCGAAGTAGCGATCCTTGCCGGTCTGGATCATCCGGTACGAAGCCGGGTTTTGCTCACTGAGGATACCACGCGGCAGATCCTTCAGGCCATCTATATTCGTATAAACGATGCTCTCGTCTTGCAGATGCGGACCGACGGTCTGAAAACCGTTCTTGCGCAGGTCCGCCATCAGGAGGTCGAGTTCGGGTTTCGTAACCGAGACGGTGCTTCCAACGACCAGGGTTTTATCAGTCATTCTTGTACTCCGCCGGCCCGGCGAACATGTCAATCAACTGTAAACGAGTTACCATCAGTCGGCTGGCTACAACATTTGCCAGCCGCCGCATCAGCAGATAGCCGAAGTCATGGTCATTTTCAGCAAGCTGGCGCAGTTTCTCTGCATCTAAGCATGCCACGGTGCTATCCAGCACGGCCACTGCACCGGCTGTGCGTTGGCGCATGCTCGGTGTGACGCTCGACCAGCCAAAAACATCATAAGGCTCAGCGGTGCAAAAGCGCACTTTGCCATGATGGGGGACGAAAATATCCAGCGAGACACGACCCTCCAGGACGATGTAAACATAATCCTGCTTATCGCCTTCATGAAAAAATATTTCTCCCGCTTTCGCGTGGCGCAGGTGGGCAAGGTCAGCGGTCTTATTAAAATGTTCGGGTGTCAAACTGTTGAACCAGGGAATTTTATGAAGGGCTGCTTGAATATCTTCTGCAGGAACCATACTGGTCTCTCCTTTTCGTAAATAAAGCTATTTTTTGTTGATTGTATTATTTTTCACAATAAATTCTAGTGCGTTCTTTCCTTTTCCATCAGCAGATTGTCACACGTCTGGTTCTCCAAGTATTACCGTGTTGATGGGAATTCCATGCCCGAGGGAAAGCTATGAGGGTGTTGGACGGGTGAAATCCGTCCAACACCCTCATTTTACCCCATCATCACAGCGATCTTCAGAGATCCCAAAGACCCGCACGTTCGAAGCAAGGGAAATATGCTAAAATCCGAACACCAAGTGACAGGTGCTAAAGTTTAGAGCAGTGGAGTAAGTCTATGAAAAAAATCATCCCGTCCGTTAAAGGGACACGCGATTTCTATCCGGAACAAATGGCTATGCGTACCTGGTTATATAACACCGTACGAGGCGTTTCGGAATCTTTTGGTTACCAGGAATGGGACGCACCATTCCTCGAAACCCTTGACCTGTACGCCGCAAAATCAGGCGAGGAATTGGTTAAAAAACAATCCTACGTTTTCACCGACCGGGGTGGGGATGAAATTACCCTGCGCCCAGAGCTAACCCCCTCGCTGGCGCGCATGATCGCCGCCCGCCAGAACGAATTGGTCTTTCCAGCCCGTTGGTGGTCGTTTGGACCATTCTGGCGTTACGAAAGGCCCGGGCGCGGCCGCTCGCGCGAGTTTTTCCAGTGGAATATTGACTTGCTGGGCGTCAACTCCCCTGAAGCAGATGCCGAATTGGTCGCGATAGCCGCCGCGTTCCTGAAGGCGGTTGGCCTTACTCCGGCGCAGGCCCGCATCTGCGTCAACAACCGCCGCTTCATGGACGACGAGTTCGACGCCCTTGGAATTCCACCGGAAAAGAAGGCGGGTGTCTCCGGGCTGGTGGACCGCCGCGAAAAAATGGAGTCAGAGCCCTGGGAAACCAACGCCCTGGAGATTGGGCTAACCTCGCGCCAACTGGATGGGCTGAAATCCCTTCTTGCTGACGGGGAGCGCTGGCGCAGGTCTGAGGAACTGGTAAGGCTGTTCGCCACGCTTGAATCGCTGGGAGTGAAAGAGTACGTTCAGTTCGACCCCAACATCATGCGCGGCCTGCTCTATTACACCGGTACCGTATTTGAGGCTTTTGACATTACCGGTGGTGTCCGGCGTTCGATTTTGGGCGGTGGCCGGTACGATAATCTGCTGCGCGATGTCGGCGGCGACCCCCTCCCCGCCGTCGGTTTTGCGATGGGTGACGTGGTCATCGGTCTCATTTTGCAGGAACTGGGACTGCTCCCACCGCTCCCGGTCACGCCCGCCGCAGTACTGGTGACTGTCTTCTCCCCGGACTTGTTACTGGCTTCCTACTCCCTGGCCGCGGACCTGCGCCACCTCGGTCTCCCCGTGACCTGCTACCCGGAGCCAGCCAAACTGCCGAAGCAATTCAAATTTGCCGACCGGATGGGGATGCGCGCAGTCCTGGTTGTCGGCCCGGACGAGGCTGTTGCCGGAAAAGTAACGCTTAAAAATCTTACCAATGGCACGCAGGAGACAATCGCCCGTGGCGAGGTGGCTGAATCCGTTAAACGCATCCTTGAAAGCCATTAGTGCCGGTGGTATAATCGCCCCCGCTCGTGGTGCCTGTAGCTCAATGGCAGAGTACCTGACTGTGGATCAGGCTGTTGTGGGTTCGACCCCCATCAGGCACCCCTATGATGCCCTCCTTGTGAGGGCGTCTTTTTTCATGTGTACCGGCAGTCGCTGGGGGAGGTGCCGCTGGGGTTGCTGGAGCTGGTGTCTTCGGCAACTCGTGTTGCCGAAACAGCCGATGGGGCTTATGCCGCCTCGGCTTAAAAGTACCCCTTGATTCAAGGTTTTAGCACTGGAATGCCAGAATTCTTTTTGGGAAAAGTAATAAGCAAAAGGCAGGAGAAATTATGGCAGATAAATTTCTCAATATTACTATCTGAAAATAGGTATAAGTTGATAGATGACAATCAATGACAGTACTACAACAAAAAAATACTAATCTTTTGGGAGATCTGGATAAAGATCTCTCCAACCTCTAGGAAGGTCGATCCTATAATACTCTGTTATGCAGGCAGTGGAAGTATAATAACTTCAGGCTGGGAAAGTGTCTCTTAGCAAAAGCCGGTTTTTGTCACAAATGTTCTGAGGACGTACAATGGTTGTAATCGAGTATACCGCGCATACCCTGCCATTTTTTCCATGCTACTCACGATACTTTAGGACGACCACAAAGGTGTGATCTTGCTAAGAAAGAATGGAGGCATTGACAAACAAGAAAACATGATTATGGAGG
>Ga0207931_1000662_pt1 | contig 12434 bp, 5 predicted proteins | sample NGESurdeep092012_2_FD_184478 | JGI IMG/M metagenome (GOLD analysis project Ga0207931, IMG submission 184478) | Arctic peat soil microbial communities from Barrow, Alaska - NGEE Surface sample 415-1 deep-092012 (SPAdes) | ecosystem: Environmental > Terrestrial > Soil > Wetlands > Peat ...
CAACGGTGTCGCCCGCCGGGCAGGCGCGGTCGCGGAGAGGTCCGCCGAGACCTGGAAGCTGGGCGCGAAATCCATCACCGTCCCGGTCGACCTGGTGTCTAAGCTGCCGATGGTTGACCTGACCCGGCCGGTGCAACAGTTCTTTCAGTACATGCAGAAGGCGGTTGATCTGAACCGCGACCTGGCCACGGCGTGGGCGGAAACGGTGATGTCGCTGTCCGGTGTGGTGCGTGAGCACGCCAAGAAGGTCAGCCACATCGTGAAGGACGAGCCCGAGTCGGTCGCCGACCTGGCCCACGAGCAGGCCCAGCAGGTCGAGCGGGCCGCCCGCGAGCAGGCCGAGAAGATCGAGCAGGCCGAGAAGGAAGAGGCCCGCCAGGCCCGGCAGGCCGAGCGGGAGCAGGCCAAGCAGGCCCGCGAGCAGGCCCGCGAGCGCTATGAGGGTCTGACCAAGGCCGAGCTGTCGGACAAGCTCGCCGAGCGGGAGCTGCCCAAGACGGGCAACGTCGAGGAGCTCATCAAGCGGCTGGTCAGCGCGGACAGCCAGTAAGCGGCGATGTGAGGGCACGATCGAGCGACTACCGCGCAGCGCCACTGCGCAGGACAGTTCCGTGTGGTGCTCGACCCCGGGAATCTGCCCCTACCGTGCGGATTGGTCAGCGCTGTGGTTGGTTCCTCGCCACGAGGGCTCCCGCCGCTGCCATCCCCGCCCGGCGGCGGGACCTCACACCGGTCCAAACTCGTTGAGTCCAGCAGAGTGGTGGACGACCCCACCGCCCGCAGGTTGAACGGGCGTGTCGTAGCCGAGACGAGGACGGCCACCGCGTGATGCTTCGAGGGACCTCTCACACTTTCTTTGACGACCAGGCCTGGCTTCGCCTCAATCGTCGTGTTCCCCACGACTCCGGCGACATGGTTGTCCACATTCTGCGCACAGTGGAATGGTCGTGTTGGCAGCGCTTCTTCTGGGCTGCCCATACGGGCCGGGGATGGTTGCTGTCGAGGGTGCCGCGGCGTGACCTGGCCTGATGTCGCTGTGTGATCGGACCCGGGTTTGGGGGTCGGGTGTTTGACCGGATGCCCGATTGACGGCCCCGGGTCGGGGCGGCCAGGGTCGGGGTCATGGTTTCCCACGGTGAACGCGTCGCTGTCGACCATGTCGCGCAACGTCTTTCGGCCCGGTTTCCGGACGTTGACCCGGCCGTGGTGGCGCGGGTGGTGCGGGAGGTGCACGGGCGGTTCGACGGCCACCCGACCCGTGAATTCGTGCCCGTTCTGGTCGAGGACGCGGCGCGGGACCGGCTGAGCGTGATGCCCAGCAGGCGCCGGTCTCGGCGACCGGCAGCACCCGCTGTCCGCGTCCGGTGAGCCGACACCGGCGTGCGCGGGCACCGCAGGTTCCGCGAATCCGAGATCACCGCGCCGCTCGCCGGCTCGGATGAGGATGCATCGCCTCGGACAGGCCGACCGACCCCGACCCCGGCCACCGTGGACGCCACGATCACCATCGACCACTCCGACCGGAAGGAGAACGCCGCGGCCACATGGAAACGTACGTCCGGGTTTCATCCGCTGCTGGTGTTCCTGGACCGTCCCGACATCGCGGGCGGCGAGGCCCTCGCGGCGATGCTGCGGGCCGGCAACGCCGACAGCAACACCACCGCCGACCACATCCAGGTCCTCGGTGAGGCGTTGCTGTCGCTGCCCGAAACGTACCGTCCCCGGCCGGGTGACCCGGACAGTCCTCGGGTGCTGATCCGGTCCGATTCCGCCGGTGCCACACACGGTTTCGCCGCAGCGTGTGCGTAGTCGTTGATGGGTCCGTGGTGGCCGACCACGCACGCCGCCGCGCGGTCCCCTGCCCGCTGCCGGCGGTAGGGCAGGCGGTGCCCGGTGACCTTGCGAAACAAGCCTCATTCCGTTACAGCGGAACACAATTTCGTTACACATCAGCGCAAGAGGTGGGGCCATTCAAACTTGACGGGGTGGGGCCGCCCAACCTTGACAAACTCACATCATCCCCGAACTCCCCTGTGCTTGACCACCAGTTCGACCTCGATGACGTCATCGATGTTCCGGCCGCACCGGCAGCTCTGCTGGCCGCGCTCCGGTCGGTGCCCGATCCCCGGCAACGGCAAGGGCTGCGCCATGAACTGGACGGCATCTTGACGCGTTGGTGGCCTGCGCTGTCGTGGCCGGCAGCCGATCATTCGTCGCGATCGCCGAGTGGGCCGAGGCGGCCACGCCCCACCAACTGGGCAGGCTGGGAATACCCGGAGAAGCCCCGTCCGAATCGACCATCCGGCGCACCCTGCAACGCCTCGACGCCGATGGGCTCGACGTCATCCTGGGTGCCTGGGCCGCGCTCCACCACGTCGTCGACCCGCAACACATGCAGGTCATCCCCGTTGCCTCCCAAGGTTTGTCCCGCTCTCCCTATCACTGTGGTTGGGGACGCTTGCGCTGGGAAGCAGCAGGGCACTGATCAGCCGTCGCCGAGTGGCCCGGCGAGGCGGTCAGACGCCGCGGCTGGCAGGTGACGTGCCGAGGAGAGCGCTCCCGAGCCCAGGTCGACCTGGTAGACCGGAGCGGCCGACGGGTTCTGATCGAGGGCCAGCGGGGTCATGGAACAGATTCCCCCGTGAAGGGTCGGATCCACCTCGCAGAAGGGTCGTACACGGTCGCGGAGGTACCCGGCATGACCGAGTGCGCATGGCGGTCCGGCGGACCGATGCGCTGGCACGAAAACCTGTTCACCCGACGGCAGGCGCAGCACGAAGCAGGTCCCGGACCAGTCGCGGTGCGCCTGGTCGATCAGGGCGTCGATCAGCCGCGCCGCCCGAGCCGCGATGGAATGCCGGCGCTTCGGGGCAGCGACCCATCCTGGCAGCGTCATGAACAGCCCCCTCGTTCCGCGGTCGATTGGCATTTTGAGCTGACCCGGGGAGTGCACCGGGAAGGAAAATGCACCGCGACGATTCAGAAGATCCTCGTTGAACGGTTCATGGACCCGGCGGAGTGCGGTGCAGCTGTGACCAGGCGCCGCCGGCCAGGCCGGGGGTGAAAGCCCCCGCCCGCGGTCGTGCCTGTCACCCGTGTTCATCGGTCGGTGTTCATCGGCTGGTCGCGGTATCGGCGGCAGGAAACGGTGCGTTGCCGCGCCGTCCAGGCGGGCGGACGGTCCTGGGGTGCCGTCGGCTTGTCGACCGGGGCGGGGTAGCGGTCCACCGACCCGGTGACCGGCCGGCCGACGCCGGCCGCACGGTACCCGAACAGGTGCGGATCACCCGGTGAGACCACACCGGAGCGCGGGATCGAGCCGGCCCTTGACCGACCGCGGTGACCGCGGCGGGGTAGCAGGCTGACCAGGACGTCGACCGCGGGGCGGCGGAACCATAGCAGCATCATGTCGGGGATCCGTCCTTCACCTCGTGCGGGGGTCACCGGGAACGCTCACGGCAGCGGTCGCCGGGAGACGCAGCTCCCGACGGAGCAACGTGGCGGCGAACGGCATCAGGTCAGATGAACCAGTGACGAGTCGACCAGGGTGCGCGGGACCTCCGAGCTGCGCTAAATAGCGCCGTCGCCGTGCGCCACGGTGCGCAGCGATTTCCAGGCTAAACGGTCCCTGTCCGGTCTGTTATCCGAAGTCTGTTTTGTCACTCCGACGAGTGGCGCAGGTACCGGGTTGGGTGCCCACCGGTCGGGGCGGGGGGTTGTGCGCGGCGTGGTGGTTGTCGGTCGTCGCGGGGGTGTCTGATCGGTGTCACAAGGCGTCGGCGGGTGACGACGTTCCCGGGCGAGCGGCGCATGTTCGCAGGTGTGGACGTCGAGCACATCACCGGGAGGTGGTGGTGGCCGATTGGGCGGGTGGTGACCAGGATCGTCCGGTCGGCGAGTTCGCGCCGTACCGCCAGTCGGACAATTCGGTCGTCCTGTTGGCGGTCGTCATCGGTGGCGAGGGGATCTACCCTCTGGGTGAGGTGGCAGCAAATGGGGGCCGCCGACGGTGGTTGGTCATGCTGCGTGGATCATCGTCTCGGTGTGGTTTGCGCCGAGAGGGAATTCGGTTGGGGTGAGCACTGTCTCGCGTTCCGACAGAAATGTTGTCAACGCATTCGGGGGGTCGCAGTCGCAGTCGGTTGGGATGACCTCTTGGAGGGGCCCTCGGGGCTGGCCCGAATAGCCCGATCGGGCGGATGGACCCCGCCTGAGCAGCCTCCAAGTCCGCGCTGCTGCAATGACCATTGACACCGCGTGGGTGACCGCGCGGTGGGGGGTGAACGCGGTGCGCATGGTGAGTGCTGTCAGGTCGCGGACCTTGGTTGCGGTGACGCTTCTGCTGGTCGCGCTGATCGTGCCGGTTTATGCGGCACCGGCCGCCGCGGCGGACCCTTGCGGCGTGGGTGGCAATCCGGTCGCCTGCGAGAACACCAAGCCGGGCACGCCGGCGAGTTCCTGGGACGTCTCCCAGGCCGGTACCTCGACTGTTCAGGGGTTCGCGACGGACATCAGCGTCGCTGTCGGGGACACGGTGCATTTCAAGGTGAACACGCCGGCGCGGTCCTACAGCGTGGGCATCTACCGGATGGGTTACTACCAGGGGAACGGTGCGCGGCTTATCGCGACCGTCACCCCGACGGCGACGCTGCCGCAGACCCAGCCGGCGTGCATCAACCAACCCTCGACCGGCCTCATCGACTGCGGAAACTGGGCCGAGTCCGCGAGTTGGGCGGTGCCCGGGACCGCGGTGTCCGGCATCTACTTCGCGAAGCTCACCCGGACCGACGGCACCGCCGGGTCCAGCCACATCATGTTCGTCGTCCGGAACGACGCCAGCACCTCCAACATCCTTTATCAGACGTCGGACACCACGTGGCAGGCCTACAACAACTACGGCGGCAACAGCCTGTACACGGGCAACCCGGTGGGCCGCGGGTACAAGGTCAGCTATAACCGGCCGTTCAACACTCGGTCGAACAGCACCGAGGACTTCGTGTTCAACGCCGAGTACCCGATGGTTCGCTTCCTTGAGCGGAACGGTTACGACGTCAGCTATTCCACCGGTGTGGACAGTGACCGTCGCGGCGACCTGATCAGGAACCACCGCCTGTTCATGTCCAGCGGGCACGACGAGTACTGGTCGGGCAATCAACGTGCCGAGGTCGAGGCGGCACGGGACGCGGGGGTCAATCTCGCGTTCTTCAGCGGGAACGAGGTGTTCTGGAAGACCCGCTGGGAGAACAGCGTCGACGGATCGGGCACCGCTTATCGGACGTTGGTGACGTACAAGGAGACGCACGCCAACGCGGTCATCGATCCGCAGGACCCGCCGACCTGGACCGGTACCTGGCGGGACCCCCGGTTCAGCCCGCCGGCCGACGGCGGCCGCCCGGAGAACGGGCTGACCGGGACCATTTTCATGGTGAACGGGGAGCGCACGGACGCCATCCAGGTGCCGGCAGCCGACGGAAGGATGCGGCTCTGGCGCAATACGAGCATCGCGACGCTCGCGGCGGGCGGGACGGCGACGCTGCCCACCGCGACGCTCGGCTACGAGTGGGACGAGGATCTCGACAACGGGAGCCGGCCGGCCGGTCTGATCGACCTGTCGACGACGACGCTCGACGTCTCGCCCCTCCTGCTGCAGGACTACGGCTCCACGTACGGGTCCGGCACGGCGACCCACCACCTGACTCTCTACCGCGCGGCGAGCGGGGCGCTTGTCTTCGGCGCGGGAACGGTGCAGTGGTCGTGGGGGCTGGACGGGACACACGACCGCACGACGACCAGCCCTGACGTCCGGATGCAGCAGGCGACGGTGAACCTGTTCGCGGACATGGGGGTGCAGCCGGCCACCCTACAGTCCGGGCTGGTCGTTGCCACTGCCTCCACCGACACCACGGCGCCGACCACGACGATCACCGCACCGGCCGGTGGTTCCTCGGTCCAGTCCGGGTCGGCGGTCACCGTGTCCGGTACCGCGGCCGACTCCGGCGGCGGCGTTGTCGGCGGGGTGGAGGTGTCCACCGACGGCGGGAGCAGCTGGCACCCGGCCACCGGGCGCGGCACCTGGACCTACGCGTGGACCCCGGGCACGCCGGCGACGGCCACCATCCTGGCGCGGGCCACCGATGACAGTGCCAATATCGGCGCTCCGGCCTCGGAGTCGGTCACCGTGGCGGCGCGTGCCTGCCCGTGCAGCATCTGGGGTTCCGGTGCGACGCCGGCGGTGACCGCCGACCCCGATACCAGCCCCAACGAGCTGGGCGTGAAGTTCCGCGCGGATGTGGCCGGCCAGGTCACCGCGCTGCGGTTCTACAAGGGCACCGGTAACACCGGCACGCACGTCGGACACCTGTGGACCGCGACCGGCACGCAACTGGCCAGCGTCACGTTCACCGGCGAGACGGCGACCGGCTGGCAGCAGGCCACCCTCTCGACACCGGTATCACTGTCCGCCGGGGCGACGTATGTCGCGTCGTACTACGCACCGAACGGTCATTACGCCGAGGACGACGGCTACTTCCTGGCCTCGGCCACCGACGCCCCTCCGCTGCACGCACTCAAGGACGGCACCGACGGACCGAACGGGGTGTACCGGCCGGGCACCGGCGGCGGCTTCCCCACCCAGGCGTACCAGTCGGCCAACTACTGGGTCGACGTGGTGTTCTCGCCGTCCGGCTCCGGGTCCGACACCACGCCGCCGACGGTCACCAGCCAGCAGCCGGCGGTCGGTGCGATGAATGTCGCCACGACCACCACGGTGACGGCGACCTTCAGCGAACCGGTGCAGAGCGGCACCATCTCGATGTCGCTGAAGGACGGAAACGGTGTTGCCGTGGCGGGCGGCGTCGCCTACGACGGCGCCACCCAGCGGGCGACGTTCACGCCCATGTTGGCGCTGGCCGCGAACACCGCCTACACGGCCACGGTCAGCGCGGCCGACCTCGCCGGGAATGTCATGTCGCCGGTGTCGTGGTCGTTCACCACCGCCGCCGCCCTGCCCCCGCCGACCTGTCCGTGCTCGATCTGGAGCGCGTCCGCGACGCCGGGCACCGCGGCCGAGGCGGACACCAGCGCGGTGGAGGTGGGCACCAAGTTCCGGTCGGACGCGGCGGGGCAGGTGACCGGTGTGCGGTTCTTCAAGGGCACCGGCAACACCGGCACCCACGTGGGGCACCTGTGGAGCGGCACCGGGCAGCTGCTCGGGACGGTGACGTTCACCGGCGAGACGGCGACCGGTTGGCAGCAGGCCGCTTTCCCGACGCCGGTGTCGATCAGCGCCGGAGCGACGTATGTGGTGTCCTACTACGCGCCCGTCGGCCGGTACGCCACGGACGCCGGCTTCTTCGCCGCGTCCGGGGTCGACAACGCGCCGTTGCATGCGCTGACCGACGGTCAGGACGGCCCGAACGGTGTGTACCGGTACGGGACGGGCGGCGGTTTCCCGACCCTGTCCTGGCAGTCGAGCAACTACTGGGTCGATCTGACCTTCACCGCGGCGGGTTGAGGAGCTGACATGGTCACCACGAGGATCCGGCATCGGCGCGGACGCGCCTCGCGGCTGTCCCAGCCGCTGGCGGTGTGTGTGGTTTTGCTGTTGTCGTTGCTGGTGCCGATCGCGGTCGCCACCCCGGCCGGCGCGGCGCCGCCCTGCCCGTGCTCGATCTGGGCCGCGGCGGCGACCCCGAACAACCCGGCGGAGGCGGACACCGCGGCGGTGGAGGTGGGCACCAAGTTCCGGTCCGACTCGGCCGGTTTCGTCACCGGGGTGCGCTTCTACAAGGGGTCCGGGAACACCGGCACCCACGTCGGGCACCTGTGGACGACGGCCAGGGCGAAACTGGGCACCGTGACGTTCTCCGGGGAGAGCGCCGGCGGTTGGCAGCAGGCCACGTTCGCCGCGCCGGTGGCGATCACCGCGAACACCACGTACATCGTGTCGTACTACGCCCCGAAGGGTCGGTATGCCGCCGACGCCAACGGTTTCGCCGCCCAGGGGGTGGACAACGCGCCGCTGCACGCGCTGGCCAACGGCGTGGACGGCGCCAACGGGGTCTACCGGTACGGCAGCGGCGGCGGGTTCCCCGCGAACACCTACCAGTCCAGCAACTATTGGGTCGACGTCGTCTTCACCACCTCCGCGACGGACACCACGCCGCCGACGGTGACCGCGAACAGCCCGGCGGCCAACGCTACCGGGGTGCCGACGACCAGCACCGTGACCGCCACGTTCAGCGAGCCGATCCAGGCCGGCACCGTCCAGGTGGCCCTGACCGCCGGCGCCGTCGCGGTGCCCGGCAGCGTGGGGTATGACGCGCCGAGCCGCACGGTGACGTTCACCCCGACCGCCGCTTTGGCCGTGGCCACCGTTCACACCGTCACGGTCAGCGGCGCGAAGGATCTCGCCGGCAACACCATGGCGCCGTTCTCCTGGTCGTTCACCACGGCGGCGTCCGGTTCCGGTTGCCCGTGCACCGTCTGGGCCGACACGGCGGTGCCGACGACGGTCACGGTCAACGACAACTCGGCGGTGGAGTTGGGTGTCCGGTTCCGCGCCTCCACCTCCGGGTTCGTCACCGGTCTGCGGTTCTACAAGGGGCCCAGCAACACCGGCACGCACACCGGCTCGCTGTGGACCAACACCGGCACCCGGCTGTCCACGGTGACCTACACCGGGGAGACCGGGTCCGGCTGGCAGACCGCGACGCTGCCCTCGCCGGTGCAGGTGACCGCGAACACCACCTACGTCGCCTCCTACCACACCGCCACCGGCTTCTACTCCGCCAACTCACCGGGCGGCTTCGCCTCGTCGGTGTCCCGCGGCCCGCTCACCGCGCTGGCCGACGGGGTCGACGGGGCCAACGGGGTCTACCTCTACGGCGGCGGCGGTTTCCCGAGCAACACCTTCCAGTCCGGCAACTACTGGGTCGACGTCGTCTTCGACACCTCCGCGACCGACACCGTGGCACCGACGGTGACCGCGCAGGCGCCGGCGCCGAACGCGAGCGGCGTGTCCACCGCCACGACGGTCGGTGCCACGTTCAGCGAACCGGTCACCCCGGCGACGGTCTCGATGACCCTGACCGGTCCGTCCGGCGCCGTGGCGGGCACGGTCACATACGACGCGGCCAGCACGACCTCGACGTTCACCCCGGCCGCCGCGCTGGCCACCTCGGCCTCCTACACGGCCACCGTCAGCGGCGCCGCCGACCCGGCCGGCAACGTCATGTCCCCGGTCAGCTGGTCCTTCACGACCGCGGGTCCGGCGCCGCCGCCGCCGGACCAGGGCCCGGGCGGTCCGGTGCTGGTGATCAAGAACTCGGCGCCGACCGCGAGTCAGTTCACCCCGTTCACGGCGGAGATCCTGCGCACCGAGGGGCTGAACGAGTTCGCCGCCGCCGACCTGTCGACCGTCACCGCGACCATGCTCAACCAGTACGACGTGGTGCTGCTCGGGTCGACCCCGCTGACCGCCGCGCAGGTCTCCATGTTCACCAACTGGGTGACGGCCGGCGGCAACCTGATCACCTTCCGCCCGGACCAGCAGCTCGCCGCCCTGCTCGGCCTGACCTCGACCACGACCACCCTGGCCGAGGGGTACGTCAAGGTCGACACGACCACGGCGCCGGGTGCCGGGATCACCGATCAGACGGTCCAGTACCACGGCACCGCGGACGCGTACACGCTGAACGGCGCGCGCGCGGTGGCCACCCTGTACTCCGACGCCACCACCGCGACGACGAACCCGGCGGTGTCGCTGGTCGACGTCGGCACCAGCGGCGGACAGGCGGCCGCCTTCACCTACGACCTGGCCCAGTCCACCGTGTACCTGCGGCAGGGCAACCCGGCGTGGGATCAGCAGGAACGGGACGGCCAGGCGCCGATCCGATCCGATGACCTGTACTTCGGCGGCGCCAGCACCGACTGGGTCAACCTGACCAAGGCGGCGATCCCGCAGGCCGACGAACAGCAGCGGCTGCTGGCCAACCTGATCGGGGCGATGAACCTCGACCGGAAACCGCTGCCACGTTTCTGGTACTTCCCGCGCAGCGCCAAGGCCGTCGTCGTTGGCACCGGCGACGACCACGGCAACGGCGGCACCGCCGGCCGGTTCGACCAGTACACGGCCAACAGCCCGGCCGGGTGCGTGGTGGCCAACTGGGACTGCCTGCGGTTCACCTCCTACGTGTACACCAGCACGCCGCTGAGCAACGCGCAGGCCAGCGCCTACAACACCAACGGCTTCGAGGTGGGTGATCACGTTTCGAGCAACTGCGCCGACTGGACGCCCGCGTCGCTGGCCGACAACTACACCACCCAACTGAGCCAGTGGGCACAGAAGTACACCAGCCTCCCCGCGCCCGTCACGAACCGCCTGCACTGCATCGTCTGGTCGGACTGGTCGACCCAACCGACCACCGAAGCGCAGAACGGTATCCGGCTGGACACCAACTACTACTACTGGCCTGGGTCCTGGCTGGCCGACCGGCCGGGCTTCATGACCGGCTCCGGGATGCCGATGCGGTTCTCCGCCAAAACCGGTGGCCTGATCGACGTCTACCAGGCGGCCACCCAGATGACCGACGAGTCCGGGCAGAGCTACCCGTTCACCCCGAACACCCTGCTGGACAACGCGACCGGCCCGCTGGGCTACTACGGCGCGTTCACCGCGAACGAGCACACCGACAGCGCGACGACGTTCCAGAGCGATCAGTTGCTGGCCTCCGCCGTCGCGCACGGCGTGCCGATGGTGACCGCCCGGCAGATGCTGACCTGGCTGGACGGCCGCAACGGCTCCTCGTACGCAGGAACCTCCTGGGCCGGTAACACCCTGTCCTTCACCGTGAACGTCGGCGCCGGCGCCAACGGGCTGACCGGGATGGTGCCCACGCAGGGCCCCGGCGGCACCACGCTGACCGGCCTCACCCTCGCCGGCAGCCCGGTGTCGTTCACCAAGACGACGATCAAGGGCGTCGAGTACGCGATGTTCCTCGCCGCGCCCGGCGGCTACGCGGCCACCTACGGCGCGCCGCCCGCCGCGCCAGCCGCGCTCGGCGGGGCGAACGTCCAACCGTTGACGGCCGCTTCCGCCACGCAGGACCTCGCGGGCATCGCCCCGTCCGCCGCCGCGGCGCCGGACCAGACCGCCCCGGTGATCTCCCAGGTAGCGGCGCGGCCGCTGCCCGACGGCACCGCCCAAATCACCTGGAGCACCGACGAGAACGCCGACGCCACCCTGCAGGTCGGACCGCAGCCGAACAGTCTGGCGGAGCTGTACGACGACACCCGGGACACCACGCACACCGTGGTGGCGACCAAACTGCAGCCGGGAGCGACGTACTACTACCGGGTGAAGAGCGTCGATGCGGCCGGCAACGCCACGGTGTGGCCGGCACCGACCGACCCCCCGGCGACGTTCGTCGCCGCCGCCACCGGCGTCGCGGACCTGACCGCCCAGCAGTTCCGCACCGTCAGCTCCCAGTCCGGCAGCTACGTGCAGCAGGACAACCTCGGCGAGGTTTCCCTGGCCCCCGCGGCGGCCACCGAATTCGACACCCACGGGCTGCCATCAACGTGGGACCAGCAGCAGGAGAGCACCGGCGGCCGGACCGTGTTGCGCCGCGGGAACCTGCTGCTCGACGGTGCGCGGGCCGGCACCAAGGCGCAGTTCGGACCCGGACGCTCACTGGTGTTCCGCGCCACCTTCGCCGGACCGGGCACCCAGTGGGCGGGCCTGGCCGCCGGCACCGCCACCGACCCGTGGGCGATGTTCGGGCTGCGGAACAACACCCTGTACGCCGCCCTGAACACCACCACTGGGCTGCAGACGATCCCGTTGCCGGCCCGGCTGATCGGCACCGCCCACCGGTACCGGATCGACTGGAGCAGCACCGGCTTCACCTTCTCCGTGGACGGAAGACAGATCGGCTCGATGTCGGCGGTGATCCCGCTGATGCGTCCACGGGCCCGGGACCTGGTGGCCGACGGGAGCCCGCTGACGATCGACTGGGTGCGGTTGTGGGGCGGTGCCGGCAGCGGCAACCGGGTGTCGCGTGTCATGGATGCCCACCAGATGGTCACCTGGGACCGGCTGACCTATCAGGCCGACGTACCGGCTGGCGCGACCTTGCGGGTCAGCGTCCGGATCGGCAGCACCTCCAAGCCCGACGCCAGCTGGTCGGCCTGGACGCCGGTCGCATCCGGCGGGCGGGTGGTCGGCGACTCGCGCTATCTGCAATACCGCGTGGAGATGTCCACCACCGGCGGCGCAAATAGTCCTGTCCTGCGGGACATCGGGATCACCAACAACGGGACGCCGTTCAGCCCGCCCACGGAAACACAGAACTGACCGGCACCAACGGTGGCGGTCCCGCGGCGTGCACGCGCAGCGGGACCGCTCACCGCAGGGGGACACCGACGGGGGTCAA
>Ga0207931_1000663_pt1 | contig 12409 bp, 9 predicted proteins | sample NGESurdeep092012_2_FD_184478 | JGI IMG/M metagenome (GOLD analysis project Ga0207931, IMG submission 184478) | Arctic peat soil microbial communities from Barrow, Alaska - NGEE Surface sample 415-1 deep-092012 (SPAdes) | ecosystem: Environmental > Terrestrial > Soil > Wetlands > Peat ...
ATTTTACGTGAAGTGCAGCCTATAAGAGTAAATAAGGAAAAAAGGAAACGCAATAAATAACAAAGTGGCTTTATGGCGTAGTCTTTTGAGCGGGGCGGATTGTATTGCATTGGCCTCCATTTTAATCGTTAGGCTAAATTTATGGGAAATTCTGGTTAAATGACCATGAGGCTTAGCCGAATACCGATTTGGTTTTTTTCTCTCTTTAAGCAAAAGCATGCTGTAGCGTTTCATGGTTCCGAGTGAGGATCATGCAGCGAGGACCTTATAAAATTAGGATAGCGAGCAAAGAGAAAGTGTTTAGCCTTTTTGAATCGTAGTGGAGTGCCACGCAATGGAGCTGAAAAATAGGCTGACTCTTTCCAGGCAAAAGGGAAGGTGTTTTCAATTTGTAGTTATTTCTTCCTGCAAATTGAAATCTCCTTTTTAGACAAACATTCTTAACCTTCTGTGTTTGTCTAAAAACCGTGCGACGGCAAAGGCTTTCTTTATTCCTCTTTAAACATAAAAAAATACCCCGAAGGGTATTAATTTTATATTTGGCCTTCATCTGCAAAACTTCTGTAGATTTCACTTTCAGGGGTAAGTATTATGTGATCGAGTAACTGAATATCAAGAAGGTTTCCTGCCTCTTTTATTTTCTGGGTTATTTTTAGATCGCTCTCGCTTGGATTGCTATTTCCTGAAGGGTGGTTATGAGCGATAATTATTCCGGATGCGTTGCCTTTCATAGCGTATTGGTAAATCATACGAACATCCATTAAAGAGCCGGAAATTCCTCCTTCTGATATCGTGGTAATACCCAGAACTTTGTTTGCCCTATTGAGCAAGAGCATTTTAACGGTTTCCTTATGCTCAATTGTAGATTGGTTCCAGGAGTCGAAGAAGATCTTGTGTGCATCCCTGGAGCATGTAACCGTGAGGCGTTCGGAAGGTTTAACTTTAGTCACGTAGGTAAGAGTAACTTCTGCTACATGAAGAAAATCGATTGTTTGCTGGGTGGACTGTGTGTTTTTCATAATGCGATAGATTTAAGTTAAACAAAGTTTTTACCAGGGACGAAAGCCAGAAAGACTAAATAAGTGCAAAAGGAAACGGAATAAATAGCGATGCGGCTTTATGCCGTAGTCTTTTGCGTGTGAAGGCTGTTTGAGCGCAAGGCCATCGTTTTAGGACTTATGGCTAACTTTGTAAAAAACTTGTTTATAGACGTGAGCCTTGGGCGAACACCACTTCTGAATTACAATTTTAGCGAGTGCCATTGTACCGCTCAAATTATCGCATTAGCGCTGTAAAGGGTTTAGAACACGAAGAAGCTTTATCAGCTTCGAGGCTTCCGCAGAGAAGCGAAGCCCGTAACATAGCGATCGCGGGAATAGATAAATAATGTGACCAAAGAGAACATCTTTTCCCGTGGAATACCCGACATTTAAATAAATAAAATAGATATAATAAAACAAATAATTAAAACATACTGAATATATATAATATAATAAATAATCTATTAATATCCTGAAATATAGCTACATCTGACAAACCCCTGAGAAAGGAAACGGGCTCTGCAGGAATGCAATCCGACAGTGCCAAAACAAGGGGCTATACAAATGCAGCGAGACAATAGAAGCAGCCCCGAAAAGGCTGCTTCTTATATTAAACTAAACCTAAACTAAACCAATAAACCTAATTCAAAACTACATACTGAGAGACTATATTAGACCAATCCCCACTATTATCCTTAACCCTAACCTTTATCAGCTTCTGTCCTGCAGTACCAAATATGTATCGTATCTTACTCAGCGTAGAGCTAAACGTATAGTTCTGCAGCGTGTACTCGTACTCTACTATTTTACCGTTAAATCTTGCATCCATATCATGCGAGGCCGTTGCATCTACCTCATATTCGTAGGGGCTTGAAACACCTATTTTTCTAACAGTAAATGAAGCAACCGGGGCAATATTCCGGAATACCGTAAAAGAAATAGAAAACTCCGCCGATGCCCCGAAAGAATCTTTCGCTAGTAGGGAAAAGAGGCTTTGCCCCTGGGTAAGCCCAGTAAAGGTAATCAATTCGCTACCGATGTTAACCAGAGCCTTTCCCTGTTCCTGAATAGCCAGAAGTGGAATTTTCTCTTCATCACTAATGAAATAATACAAAGAGTAGGGTTCCCCAATTTTAAGAGAATCATTAAAAGTATTACCTGTAAGCTCCACGCCATTCTTAACAAGTGAAAGTGAAGGAGTTTTATTAATCTCTACAAAGTAATCCTTTCGGTTATCGCACGAGGTAAAAAAGAGCTGAACAAACAGGGCAAAGGTTATCGTAATGTATTTTACTCTATTCATTGCTTTATGATTTTAATATTTTTCTTAGTTTCCTGTGCCCCATTGACCTCTAAGAAATAAATACCCGATTTAAGCTGGCTAAAATCAATAGAAACACTCTCTTCATTGAAGGTAAAAGACTGGATAAGATTTCCATTTATGGTGAAAACTTTAATGGTTCTAATCCTTTCACTACTGCTTAAGTAAAGCTTTTCGGTCACCGGAATGGGGTAATAAGAAAATGTTACGTTTTTACCAGTTTCAATGCCGGTAATGTCATTAAATACACTAATCACATCGCTGAGTAGTAGTGAATCCAAGCATCCACCAGGACTAATCACATTCAACTTAACATCGAACTTCTTCGAATTTGCTCCATCAAGAGAATTGTAGTAATGAACCGGGTTTTCTTCATAAATAATATCCCCCTCAAAGAAGTTCCAGGCAAAGCTCTTAGCGTTAATGCTGGTACTAGTAAATTTAACGGCATTACCTAAGGCAACGGTAGAAATATCATGCGTGAAACCAGCATGTACCTTATCCACAATAAGGGATATCTCGGCAGGATCACTGAAACATCCTTGCCCATTAAGCGCTTTCAGGTAATACTTTTTATCTGAAGTTAAGTTTGCCACATTTATTTTAGTGCCGTCCTGAAGGTAGGCCAGAGAGTTATCGTACCATTTATAACTAATATACACCGGGTTAACCACGCTAAGGGGAAAACTAGAACCCCTGCAATAAATACTTTTCGCATCAGTTACAGGAATAGCGAGGGGTTGGTATACCGTAATCTTAACAGTATTTGAAAACGAAGTGTTACTGCCACTTGTTACCTCTCTGCGAAAGTATGTATCGCCAGTAAGCACCCCGGGTTGAAGAAAGGATCCTACCTCTCCCTCTATATATGTCCAATTAGTATTGTTTAAAGATTTCATCCACTTAAAGCTGAACTGGCCAGTTCCTCCGGAAGGGTTGGAACTTAATATGGCGTCCGGGGTGGTTCTGAAACATATCGTTTGGTCCACAGCAATGCTCCCAGGTACAAGTTGATTGGTGACTGAAATAATAACTATATTGGTGTAGCCACTGCTGCTACTGCATGAAGCATCTGTTACCAGAATCCTGTACTTTGTAGTTGCAGCCAGGCTGCCAGGCTGGTACTCGCTCAGAGTGGCCCCGGGAATATTAAACCAATCGGTCCCGTTCTCAGATTTTTGCCACTGATAAATATACGATCCGGATCCACCTGAAGCAGGTACGCTTGATGATATAAGAAAGGGCACCACTGAGAAGAAGATTGTTTGATTAGAACCTATCGTACCATAGAAAAAATCAGCACGAACGGTAATCTTTACAGTATTTGTGTAACCATTCCCACAGGAAGCATCTGTTACGTTCCTTCGGTAATATGTGCTCTGGGATAGACTACCCGGCTGATATGTTTCCTCAAAAGCTCCTGAAATGGCATTAAAATCAGTACCATTCAAAGAACTCTCCCAAAAATAAGAATAACCCCCCATCCCTCCCGAAGGGCTGGTACTGCTTAATAATGCCGGGGCTGTGTTTATACAAATAGTTTGAACAGATCCGATTGAGCCAACTAAAAAGACAGGCTTAACAGTAATTGTTACAGTATTATTATAACCATTGCCACACGCAGCGTCAGTTACTTTTCTACGGTAGTATGTGGTAATTATTAAGGCTGGAGGTTGATAAGAAACACCTGTAGCTCCTGTTATAATACTCCAATCAGTATTATTAAGAGAGCTTTCCCAAACATAAGAGTATGATCCCTGTCCTCCTGATGGAGCCGCAGAATTTGTAAGAATAGCCGGAGTGACTCCGTTACAAATAGTTTGACTACTGCCTATAGACCCTATAGAAAAGGCTGGCCGTACTGTAACCGTTACTGTATTTGTATATAGGGAATTACAATTAGCATCTATAACTCTTTTTCTGAAGTATGTTTTTTGAGGTAAGGCACCTGGTTGATAAGAAACAAGATTAGCTCCGGGGATAGTGTTCCAGTTAGAGTTATCAAGAGAGCTTTCCCAGGCGTAAGTATAGGAGTTTGATGCTCCCGAAGGGTTTAACAAGGTCGCTATAATAGCCGGAGTATCATTATAGCAAATTGCCTGGTCGTTCCCAATAGATCCACTTGATAAATTAGTCCGTACATCAATTGTTATCGGGCTGGTGTAAACCGTTCCACAGGAATTTATAATTGCTTTATGATAATATGTTTTAGAAGTTAATGCAGGGGGCTGGTAATTCTGTCCGGTCGAAGATCCTGTGGCCACGGACCAATTTGAAGCATCCGCAGAGCTGTACCACTGGTAAGTGTTCGATCCGATACCCCCAGTTTCAATTGTGGTGACAGTTATAATACTTGGAGTAGCACCATAACAGATCAGCTGGTTAGACCCAATACTTCCAGGGGTTAAGTCATTGTTACCGTGAATTTGAACTGAATTTGTATATGTCTGGCCACAGCTGCCATCTATAGTTAATCTTCTGTAATAACGGTATCCAATAATAAAAGAAGGTTGATAGTTCCTGCCTGTTGCTCCTGTTATTGGACTCCAGCTTGCATTATCTGGAGAACTGTACCACTGGTAGCCATAATTAGGATAAGAGCTCCCTCCTGTTGGAGCTGTAGTTTCTACAATTACACCGGGAGTAACATTATAGCAAACATCCTGATTACTTCCAATTGCTCCTATAGTAAGAGCAGGGTAAACGTACTTTGTTACAGGATTACTGATATCACTACAACTTTGCTCAGTTGAACTAACAATCCTCCTGTACAATGTAGTTTGATTAATGTAAGGAGGCTGGTAATAAATGCCTGTAGCCCCGGAGATATCGGTCCAACTACCAGATGTGGTTTTATTTTGCCATTGAACGCTATAAGAAGAAGATACTAATGAAATGTTTGATATATTCTGCGGCGTTCCTCCAACATTACATATAACTTCGTCTGACCCAATAGAATTACTTGTAACACCGACAATTTTTAATACTTCATATGCACCATAGGTATAACCTGTACACATATCAACAATGTCATAAGTAAGTACCCAATTCCCTGTTACATTAAATAGCCCACCAGGTAATGTATAATGGCCGTCCTGAGGACCATCAACGGTTATCATAGAATTAGTGATCGTTAAAGCCGTTGACGCATCAGGTCTTTTTATAATTATATCAGAATAATAACTATATTCATCACACCATCCATATTCATCACAGCTATACATCCAATTGGGGTTTATGCGTATAGTAATAGCAGATGGATAATTAACACATAGCAACTTTATTGAAGGAGAACCAAAATCATATAGGTACTGTTGATTAGAAGTACAAGTCTGACCAAAAGAATAATTGTTTGACAGAAAAACAATTATTAAACTGAAGGGAAGAATATGTAATAACTTTTTCATAGTCTAGAAGTTATAATTTATTCCAAATCTTATGATGAAACTGGCCTTCCCAACTTTGCTTAGCTGGAAGAAACGTTGATCCAAATCGAGGTTAAACATTATCTTATTGGTCGCGTAGTACTCCGCGCAAAGACCGATATTCTCCCCAACAAAGAACTGGCTCACCTTCTTATCCAGTACTGAATTACTTAAGAATTCAACTCCCGAAAGGATACCCCCCTTTGCACTTAAAAAAAAGTTTTCTCCCAGGGTATAGAAATTATAAATAAGTTCAGGGTTTACATAAATAATTGAAGCTTTGCTTATAGCAAAATCAACCCTTTCAAAGTCAATACTTCCACGATAAGCGAAATAATTATTCTTATACAGGGTAATCCTTGAAGAAACATTGAAACCATTTTTTACATAGCCTCCGTCAAGGCCGATGGCCTTACTCCCCTCCACGTGGATCAGCTGAGCACTCGTGGAAGCTGAAATCAGCAAAAGGGCCAACACAAGTTTATTTTTCATCGGATAAAAGTTTTTGTTCAAAGACTTTGACGTTCAGCATTTTTTCACCCGGAATATTGATGATCGGGCTGCGGGTTCCCTTTAGCTCCCGAATCTGAATTACAAGAGATCCGCTGTGACTTCCGGTGAAACGTTCTATAACGTATCCAAGCTCTGCCTTTTGATAGGCAGTAACAACCTTTACCGGGGATTCAAATTCAATTTTCATGCGCTGTTCGATCTTGGCCTCGTTCTTTTTCATGCCCCTGCGCTTTCCCTCCACTACCTTAAAGTAGATACCATCAATGTTATAGTCACTGCCTGTGTTGTTAATTATAATGAGCTTGAAGTATGTAAAATTGTCGTCATTCTTGATGTTGGCAACCTGAAAGGTCATTCCATTCTCAACTGTTCCAATTGAACTATATTCTATCTTATCAGAAAGCACACTGTTAAGGCGCTCTTTCATCTTTGCATTATGATTCTCCACGGTAACAACCTCCTTCATTTTTATTTCATCATTTTTTTTAACCTCCTCCCTGGTGTAATCGTAGAATATTTTGGTACTGTCGCCATATTTCAGTCGTCCAAACCAAATCTTTTCGTTATCAAGCTTAACAGTTATAGAAGTTTCAGGTGCCAGGGGATCATTGCCGCGGATAACACAATTTTTACCATTTTGGAAAATATCGTAATACTTATTTTTTTTAACTCCTACTGATGGGTTGTTTCCGACAACAATAAAAACTATAGAATCAGTAAAATTCAGGGTAGCAGTAAAATCTTTGTTTACCTCTATTACACCCATATTTTGGGAAAAAACAGGACTTACTAAAAAAGTAAGTAAAATAGTCAGGTAGATCTTTTTCATGTTACTCTTTTTTAATAAAAACTCTGTAGCCTTTATACAGATTAATTGAGGCTTCCTTCTTTCTAGTCATTGCTTTTATGGTATTGTCCACCGCGTTAGCAGCGATACCAACGCCGGTCCCGGCAGCAATACCAGAGGAAAGCGAAGAAGAAGCTTCATTAGTGGTTTGCCCCATTCCCTCTCTGACTGATTCATTAAGGCTGCCTTCGTAAGCTAACCCCCGGGAGTAGTTTTCATCGAATACAAGTAACCCGGTTACTGGCGTTATATTACCATCGGTATTCATGATCTGGTAAATGTTAATATCGAAAACATTTCTATGCTCTGAAGCTTTCCCGTACAGAATGGAATTTTTTTTGAAAACTGAGCCATCAATAGTGCAATTCTCCAAAAGGAAAAAAACTACAGAAGATTGGTTTTTTATCTTTGTGTCCTCTTCCAGCATAGCAGAAAAAAAAACTCCATTTTTAACATGGGAGTTAGAAGAGTTTTTTTCGTTACTCCCGGAACGATCTGAAACAACGATACCAAACCCTCCTGGATCATCCTCTTTTTGCTCTGTGATTTCGTTTTTTGAACTGACCTTTTTAGTCGCGTTACTAGGAGCCTGAGTTTTCTTTTGAATGTGTCTATTTAAATCAGCTTTAGAAGGATCTTTCTTTTCTTTAGGCTTATTGGGTTCTGACTGGTAGGTTTTAAAATCCACGGCCTCGGATAAATCCTGTTTTTCTTGTGGTTCCTTGTAAGCATTGGCCTTTTTTAAACGGTCATTATACTGCTCTTTTGTTTTATCTTTCTCTACAAGGTCAGGAACGGTAAAATCAACAGCCCTGGACGAGCTACCTTTTTTAGAAAAAACACTTACCCCGTAAATAACCATGATAAGAATAACCACTCCTATTGATCCAAAAAATATTAATTTTTCTTTTTTCATTGTTATTTTATTTCATTGCGGTTAAGCTCTGCAAAGCGTGTGATAAGTAACCCGTGAGGGTTAAGAGGATAGTTACGGCTAACAAAAATTATTAAACCGGTCGTTTCAAAAGAATATCGAACGGTTTGTTCGTCCTGAGTAATAGATAGGGTCGCTTTAACCCGGAAGGAATAAGGCTCCTTATTACCCTGGATCTCGATATTTTCTGGTAGTATCTCGATTGTTTGTTTTATACCGTAATTGGAAACCTTTGTATACCAGCCGTCATTTTTCCTTTTTATATAAAGCTGCTCTATAGAATTATCTCCAAACCACAAAGATTTTTCAAGGCTTTTCTCAATATTAAAAGCATCATACTGATAAAAATAAGTATGGAATTTTTCAAGGTGGTCCTTGATCTCAACCTTTATATTTTCATCTCTTTGCATCCACTTCATTGGGATCACTTCGCCGTTAGTATCGAGAACCAGTACCGTGTTTAACTGTTTCGAGTAAAGGTTATTAATAGAAAAAGCGAATATTGCCGAAGAAACTATAAAGGCAATAGTGAGACCCCAGACAACGATACGGTTAACAACGAGGGTCTTGTAAATATCTATTTTAGGTTTTTCCACCATCCTACTTTATTAATTCTTTCATGAAAGGCATTGACACTTTAAAAAGCTTGATTTTGATAACTATAACCAGTATAAGAGCTAAAACAACCATTAATCCTCCTGAAATAGCCATATTAGCGGGATCTATAGAAGAAACAGGCGCTATAAGAACAGTCATAGTATCAAAGAGGGTGTTTGCAAAAACAACTACGAAAGCGTAAGGGATAATGACCAGGTAGTAACGAGCATACATCTTGAAAACATTGTATATATAATCTTTCGTTTTATCAAAAATAGAAAGGGCAATCATCAGGGGGACAAAAATCTTGATCAGACCCATGAAAAAATAACGCTCTGCCAGGAAAACCGGGTATATTAAAAAATCCAGGATTTTTAACATGAATTGCGTTATATGGGTGTAAGCTCCTCCTGTCCAACTGGAAGGATTCATCATACTTACAACTTCTCCTATTTTTCTTAAAACACCATCTATTGCTGATTCGTTTGCAGGAGGCGGTGTAACAGGAAATGATGATACAGTAAACATATCAGGTTTATTATTAAAACCTTTTAATGCTTCCGATTCAACCATTGCACAGGCAGAATCAAATACATCCAAAATCTGGGTACTAAAACCAACAAGCAAAAGAAGTCCGAGCATCCTAAAAAGAGTATAAGGGGAAAAACCTTCATCTCCCTCGCTAAAAACCTTACCTGTTTTAGAGAAACTTCTAAAGAAACTTTTCCAAAGTGAAAGAACTAAAATAGAAGCTCCTATAGATTTTGAAATTATAACCAGGTAGCCGAGATCACCTGCGAACATTGATTTATAAACCTTATCTAAATACTCTAATCCCATGATCGTTTACTTAAAAATGCTATTTATATAATTCAGTGTTTTAAGTTGCAACCTTTGATTATCAAGTATTTCAACTTCTATTATTGCTGAATTTATAACTCCAAGATTTTCTCTCAGTTCTTTAAGTGCCTGGTTCATGTTAAGAAGGCGTTCGCCGTCTGTCATTTCGGAGAGATTATCAGTAAGCACAACTGTAAGTGTACTGATGGCGTAGCTTGTCTGGCTGAGTAGCCCCATCATAGATTCGCTTATAATGTGATATTCAGATGGTTCAAAGCAGTTATGTTCATTAACTGTTTTGAGACAGCCAAGTACCCTGGCATATGAATCACTTACCTGGGATAGAGCAAGTTCAAGATTATGATAATTCGCGACCTTCCTGTTTATTTTTCTAAGCTTCTCCGTTGCATCTTTAATCGTCTGTAAACTTTCTTTTTGGGTATTCACCTGTTCGGTAAGTTTTTCAAGCTGTCTTAATCTATCAGCTTTCTCTAAAGCTTCTTTTGTTGCATCTTCAGCATGCCAGGTTGGATCTTTTACGACAACAGTTATACCAGCAGGAACCTGACCTAAAATGTTAATAGAAGATAAAAACAGTAAAACTGTGATTACATTTCTCATTTTAAATATTTTTAATCTTGCTGTATTTTTCGATTGCCTTTTCCATGTCACCAGTTTCTTTATAAAGCTCCATAACCTCGGTGTATTCTTTCCCTTCGGTTTGAAATGCCAGGAGAACCTTTCGAGCTAGTTCCAGACGCATTATATTGCTCTCTGATCCTATCTTGAGTAAAAATTCCGAATATTTTATTTTACCTGTGAAATTGTATTTTATTGATCCAAGCTGGTTCTCATCATGCTCCTTAAGAGAAAGGCGTTCAATGATTTCCTTGTAGCCTTTTTCGTTTTGCATGATATACATTACCTGTGTATTATCGATCATCGAAGCAGAAGCATCGTTTTTGGGAAGCTGGCTTGGAGATTGAAGCACAATGCCAATAGCTGCTTCCTGTTTCCTGGCCGCCTGATAGAAGTACTCTGCAGATGAAAGCACAGATGGAAATTTTAACATCTTGGCGAATTCATCAAAGAAGATCACCCCTTTAGTGCTTCGATCTTTCCATACAACTTTTTGAACCGCTTCGCTGATCATGTGAAGCATAATGGTAAGAAGTACATGATTATCTTTAATCTCGTCAAGTTCAAAAACGATGAATTTTTTCCCCTCGATCTTGTAACTGTCGTCCGTCTTTGCTTCAAACAAAAACGAGTAAATACCTTTGCCGATAAACTCTGAGGTAATATGTAGAAAGTCCTCTATATCAAAGAATTTTGAATTAAGATCCAGCACTTTCATAATATCCTCTTTGTTACTGTTAATGAATTCATAGAACTGAGGAAAACTATGTTCTTTTTCTACAGATTTATAGTACAGAGTTATGACCTTTCTTAGACTTACGGCTTCATCTTCTTCAGGGAGCCGGTCCCTTTTCCAAAGTTTGAAAACGAACGTTGACAGCTCGTTAATTTTGGTGGCTGAAACGATTTCAGTGTTTTCAACAAAAAAAGGGTTTAGTCCAATACCAACGCCATCCTGGTACTTGATGTAAACTGTATCATCAGGGTATAAAAGGGAAAGCTTTCGGTAACTATCTCCAAGGTCAATGATTACAATACGGATATCATTTTCATAGAACTGCCGGAAGATATGATTTGCAAGTACCGACTTGCCTTCACCGGTTGGTGCTATGATAAAGAAATTACGGGCTTTAATTCTCTTTCGGTCTTCGTCCCAAACATCTTTTTTAACTGGTATATTATATACCCGGTCATTAAAATAAATACCCTTTTCATCATTTTTGTAATTTGTAACGTTCGTGAAGAAACAAAGGCTCTGCTGCAGATCTATCGGAATTATAATATTCGATTTGTCAATGTTGGCTACATTAGCAAAGAAGGAATTAAAGAAAAGGTTCTTTTTATTTGCTCCTATGGGTGCGTAAGGTGTTATATCGAGGTTTTTAAACTCATTGGCCACAATCTGTTCATAGGAGCGGAAATCCGCCTCGTTCTCTGCGTAAAACACTACATTAAAGTGACAGCCTGAAAGAATAATCTTTTCATCCTTGGTAATTGTATCAAGAAATTCACCCAGCATTTCTGCATCTGTTTCATATTCCTTTTTGAATTTTCTTGCTCCGTAAAGCATTGTTCTTTGATCTTCAAGCTTTCCTTTTTCCTGCTTATGATTTCGTATGTATATAATTTGATTATAGATGTGATCAAAGGGTAGGTTTAAACCAAGGTAATCCGCAAAGCCGGTGTGATAAACAAAATCTCCGGCGCTCATTTTTTGATCATAAGAACAGGTTTTAACCGTTTCTCCAAGCTGTTTAAACTGGTTAACTGCAAAAAGTCCTATGAACTTATTGCCAACCCTCATTTTATCTACATCAATCTCGGTGTACCGGTCCTCGTAGAATGAGTTGAAATAGCCAAATTCCAGATATTTATAAACGTCCCCGGTAACCGGATCAAGCTTCAGGTAGCGTGAGTTATTTATATAATCAAAGCAACGCTCGACGCTGACTTCAAATTTCTTTTGCCTCTCGTACTCTTTAAGGTACTCGGCAGTTTTAATGGGCTTTTTAAAAGGGTTTTTAAATCCTTCGTTTATTGTTTTTCCGCTCTCATTAAAAATAAAGAATACGAAAGAATGATGATTGTTATACTCTCTCCCCTGAAAATGCTTTTTCGTTACCTGCTGAAGGAACGTTCTTGAAGGCATCGAGGCTGAATCAAATTTCTTCTTGAGATATAAATCGCATTTATGAATAATGGTTCCTTCCTCGAAATCTCTAAGGGCGTTATACCAGATATCATGAATAATAT
>Ga0207931_1000664_pt1 | contig 12409 bp, 11 predicted proteins | sample NGESurdeep092012_2_FD_184478 | JGI IMG/M metagenome (GOLD analysis project Ga0207931, IMG submission 184478) | Arctic peat soil microbial communities from Barrow, Alaska - NGEE Surface sample 415-1 deep-092012 (SPAdes) | ecosystem: Environmental > Terrestrial > Soil > Wetlands > Peat ...
CTGAAATCGGCGGCAAAGTTGCCGAAGTATCGGTAGATGAAGGCGCTCCGGTCAAAGCTGGTGACGTGCTTTTCCGCCAGGATGACACCCTGCTCCAGGCGCAGCGGGCTGTCGCGGCAGCCTCCCTGGACCTGACGCGGGCTGCCGCGGAGACTGCCAAGAGAGCCCAGGATGTAGCCGAGGACAATTACACCCTGACCTTCGACGCGGCCCGCCTCGAATCCGCTGCCACCCGGACCTCGGACTGGCGCACAACAAACCCGGCTGATTACACCCTCCCCGGCGGATACTTCAGCGGCAACGAACAGATTGTCGCGGCGGATGCGGAAGTAGTAGCAGCCCGTTCCGCCCGCGATGCCGCACAGACCAAACTGAATGACCTGTGGATCGACCCGGCAGACGCGGCTTTCATCGCGGCCGAAACGCGGCTTAATAATGCGCGTGCCTCCATTCTTGTTGCACAAGATGTGCTGACCCGCGCCAACCTTTCCACGAATACCGACCTGCGCGATTCGGCACAGGTCGCGTATGACTCAGCGAACACTGAACTCGAAGATGCCCAGTCCGCGTATGACGCGATAAAAGACACGGACGGAGCCACGAACATCATCACCGCCCGGGCCGACCTGGCTGCCGCGCAGGAACGCTACGAGTCCGCGCAAGACCGTTTGCTTGCCTTGCAGATCGGCGTTGACTCACCGAAAGTTATCGCTGCTCAGGCAGTCCTCAATCAGGCTGTGGAAGCAGCACAGCAGGCGCAGAAAGCCGTGACACAGGCCGAGGCCAGCCTGGCGTTGATTGATGTCCAGATTGCCAAGTTGACCGTTACCGCTCCGGCAGATGGCACCATCCTGACGCGTTCCATCCAGCCTGGTGAAATCGTTGCCCCCAGCGCTTCTGCGATGACCCTGGGCCGCCTCGATAACCTGACCATTACCGTCTATGTTCCTGAAGACCACTACGGCGAACTTTCCCTCGGCCAGTCTGCCACTGTGACGGTGGACTCCTTCCCGGGCGAAACCTTCAGCGCAACGGTCAGTCATATCGCCGAACAGGCTGAGTTCACCCCCCGCAACGTCCAAACCATCGAAGGGCGCACCAGCACTGTGTTCGCCATCAAGCTCCAGGTCCAAGACCCGGGCGGGAAGCTCAAGCCGGGTATGCCGGCGGATGTAACATTCCACTAGAGTCAAAAGTCGAAGGTCAAAGGTCGTGCCAAAGGAGTGAAGATATGCCTGGTATCACTCGTTTTGAAGAAATACAGGCTTGGCAAACAGGACGCGAGTTAACCAATGCTGTGTATAAACTTACCAACCAGTCTGAGTTCAGCCGCGATTTTGGCCTTCGAGATCAAATCCGTCGGGCTGTGGTGTCAGTGATGAGTAATGTTGCAGAGGGCTTTGAAATCCGGACGGATGTGCAGTTTATCAACTACCTCGGTCTGGCAAGAGCCTCAACCGGCGAGGCGCGGGCACAACTTTATATTGCGCTCGATCAGGGTTACATCTGCGAGGAAAAGTTCAAGGAAACTTATGCCCTGACCGAAAAATGCGCTCGCCAGGTCGCCAGGTTTATCTCTTACCTGGAATCCAACCCTCGACCCCGGCGGGTTGGCGAAGGATCGGCAGAATACCACAACGAGGCCTGAAATGGAACGTTCGACGTTTGACGTTCAACGCTTCAACTGGAAGAAAATCCGCCCGGCGCAGAAACTGCACCGTTTCCTGTATGCCGTTGGGCTGGGGCCGATTGTCGGCAGAATCATCCTCCTGCTGACCACCACCGGCCGCAAGAGCGGGCAGAAGCGGATCACACCCTTGCAATACGAGGAAATTGATGGCAAATACCATCTCGGTTCGGCGCGTGGGACGAAGTCGGACTGGTACCGCAATATCGAAGCGGATGGCAGGGTCGAGGTGCGGGTAAAGAACCGCCGCTTCCGCGGGGTAGCCGAAACCGTCACCGACCCGACCCGGATAGCTGATTTCCTGGAAACCCGTCTCCGGCGTCATCCGTTCATGATGGGCTTGTTGATGCAAAAAGCGCACGGCCTGCCGAAGTGCCCCAGCCGGGAACAATTGCTTGAACTAGCTGCCTCAGAGGCAATAGTCATCATTCAACCGGTGGAGGAATTGTGATAAAGAACTACAGGGTATTACACGAATATGTGAACCAAAATCGCTGTAATTACCTGTATTTTGATCGTTCAAGGTTCACATATTTATGCAAGAAGCAGTATTTCAACGCCAGGAAAATGACATGACCGCCTCGATCGTGGCTCAACATTTGCGCAAGACCTTCGGCTCCACCCTCGCTGTGGACGATATAAATTTGAATATTGCCTCCGGTGAGATCTACGGGCTGGTTGGCTCAGACGGGGCAGGTAAAACCACTACCATGCGCCTGCTGGTTGGCGCGCTTAAACCCGATTCCGGCGACGCTTCCATTTGCGGCTATTCGGTCGGCAAGCAGACCGAGCAGGTGCGCGCCCAACTTGGCTATTTGTCCCAGCGTTTCTCATTTTATGAAGACCTGACCGTGCTGGAAAACATCCGTTTCTTTGCCGAAGTGCGCGGCCTCTCCCGGCAGGAATGGCTGCCGCGGTGCATGGAGATTCTCAGCTTTGTTGGTCTTGAATCCTTCAAAGACCGCCGCGCCGGTCAGCTCTCCGGCGGGATGAAACAGAAACTCGGCCTGGCCTCGGCTCTCGTCACCCGCCCGAAAGTGCTCCTGCTTGACGAACCCACCACCGGCGTGGACCCGGTCACGCGGCAGGATTTCTGGCAACTACTCATCCGGCTTGTGTCTGCCCCCCTCCATCTTTCCCCGCCTGGGACAGGGGGAGAGCCAGAGGGGGACGGGGTTGCCGTCATCCTCTCCACTCCCTATATGGACGAAGCCGCCCGCTGCCACCGCGTCGGGTTCATGCGTCTCGGGCGGATGATCGCCGAAGGCACGCCGTCCCAACTGCGCTCCATGCTGGAAGGGTGCATCGTCGAAGTGCGCGGCAGGTCGCTGCCTTCCCTGCGGCAGATGGTAGAGAAGATCAAGAGCGTGGAAGATGTGCGTGCTTTTGGCGACAAACTGCACCTGCGCGTCGTCTCCGGGCGAGCGAAGTCCGTCATCGCGGCTCTGGCAGAGGCTTTCCCCGCCCACGCCGGAGCTCGGGTGGAGGCGCGCCTCGTCCCCCCGACACTGGAAGATGTTTTCATCTCGCTTTCTGAGAGCAAAGACTGATATCTGATGACTGAACACTTTGCGATTCTTGAATTACCTGTGCCACATATTCGCGCCCTTACCGCTTTACTCAAGCTGATTCCTCCGGATGAGTTTCTATGGGCACTGACTGGTTCCGCCGGCCTGCGCCTGCAGGGAGTGGACATGCCGGTCCATGACCTGGACATCCAGACCGACGAGAAAACGGTCTATTTCATCGAGCAGCGCCTGGCCGGGTCCATGAAGACGGCTGTCCAATTGTGGGAGTCACCCGGCATGCGTTCGCTGGACGGCAAAGCTGAGGTCGAGGGCATCGAGATCGAACTGATGGCGAACATCGCCCATAAGACGCCCGACGGCACCTGGCGCACCTACACCTATTTTTCCCAGCTGGTCTGGGTGGACCTGCATGGCCTGCGCGTCCCGACTTTCCCACTCGAGGATGAACTCGAAGCCTACGAGGCCATGGGTCGCTCCGAAAAAGCAGCCCTGATCCGAAAGACGCTCGCCTCTCTTTCCAACTCATAACTCTGTGCTCTCTGTGTGCTCTGTGGTGAAACCATGGCTGACCCTGTTGTAATCGCAGAAAACCTGACCCGCCGCTTCGGCGATTTCGTCGCCGTGGACCATGTGTCGTTCTCTGTGGATACCGGGGAGATCATCGGCTATCTCGGCCCAAACGGCTCCGGAAAGACCACCACCATCCGCATGTTGCTTGGGCTGTACGAGCCATCGGATGGCAAGGCTACCGTGCTCGGCTTCGATGCCTTCCGTCAATCGGAGGAAGTGCGCGCCCGCGCCGGGTATATGTCTCAGAAATTTGCCCTGTATGATGACCTGACCGTCTTGGAAAACCTGACTTTCTACGGTGGCATTTATGGCATCCGCGATAAGAAGCGCATCGAGGAGACTTTGGCCCTGGTCGGGCTGGCAGGTCACGGGTCCGAACTGGCCCGGGCGCTTTCGGCAGGCTGGCGCCAGCGGCTGGCGTTGGCGATTGCGCTTGTCCACCGGCCGAAACTACTTTTCCTCGACGAACCCACCTCGGGTGTGGACCCGTCAGCGCGGCGCAGCTTCTGGGACTTGATCTATGCACTGGCGGCGGATGGCGTGACGGTCCTTATTACGACCCATTACATGGACGAAGCTGAGTATTGCGGGCGAGTGGGTATGATGCGGGATGGCAAGCTGCTGGCGCTGGATACCCCGGCGGCGCTTAAAATACAGGTTGTCCCTGGTGATGTGTGGGAGGTACATGCCGAGCCGCTGCAAATTGCATTGAATGCCTGCGAGACTTGCACGGGCGTGTTGCGAGTGGGTCTGGCGGGTGATCATTTGCGGATGATCACCGAGCGGGGTATGAAAGAGACAGACCTGCGTCTCGGGCTGAAGTCTGCCGGGCTGACGGTGGTCGCGCTCGAGCGCGGCGAGCCGACGCTGGAGGATGTGTTTTTGTCCCTGGCGAAGGGATAGGGCGGGGTTTGCTCTCGCCGGCGGCCATCGCTGGAATCCTGGGACTGATTTATCTGCGCTTGCGTCCTTTCTTTGGCTGAGATAGAATCATCCTCGTGATGAGGAGCAATCACGATGAGAATTGAAGTTAAATCTGCCAGTGAGTTGAGCACGTTTGAAAAAGCCCGCCAGGAATGCGTGGTGACCAGTTCCCTGTATGCTTACCTGACCGGTACAAAATGGGCAGCTGCTGATTGGACCGTAATGGTCTGGGAGGATGAAGAACTGGTCACCAATATCCACATTATCGAGCGAATGGCAATGGTGGGCGAACAGCGTGTCAAGTTGGGGGGGATCGGGAATGTGGCGACCAAGGTGGAATGGCGCAAACGCGGCTATGCCACCGAAGCGCTCAAAATGGCTGTGGACTTCCTGCATGACCCGCAGAAGGTGGATTTTGGTCTTATGATCGCCACCGAGAAGATGATTCCCAGTTATGAAAAACGAGGCTGGAAAGTGGTTGCCCAGTCCATGCTGATCGAGCAACCTGATGGCAAACAAAACTTCAGTATCCCGGTCATGACTCTGCCGGTTCTCAAACAAGACTGGCCGGAGGGGGGCATTGATTTGTGCGGATTGCCGTGGTGAACCGAATACTGTTATTCTCCCACCATCTGCACCACCAGCTCCCTGCGCCGCGGACGGATGTCAAAATCCAGATAAACCACTTGTTGCCAGGTGCCAAGAGTCAGGGTTTTCTCGACGAATGGGACCGTCAGCGAGGGGCCTAGCAGGGAGGCTCGCATGTGCGAATGGCCGTTGCCGTCATCCCAGGTGGCGTTGTGGGCGTAATCGCGGCCCGAGGGAGCTAGTTCCTCGAACATGCGCTTCAGATCGGCCACCGCCCCCGGCTCGAACTCGACCGTTGTCAGCCCGCTGGTGGAGGAGAGGCAGAAAACCGTCAGCGTGCCGGAGGTCAATCCAGATTCGGCCACGAGGCGCTCCAGTTCTTTGGTGATATCGCAGATATCGGTGTTGCCGCGTGTGTTCAGGGCAATACTTCCGGTTTTGACAGGCATCTTGAACTCCTTGAATAGTTACAGATAAATACTACTTCACCTTAAGCAAATTGTCCCGCAGGTTCCCGTAATCCAGGCTCGCTTTCTGCCCAAACCTGCCCCCTTCACCCTTCGGGTACTGCGCGGGGACCTCCGGCGGGACGGTGCATAACATCAAATACTAATGTGCACAGAGATGTTTTGATTGATACACAAGAATGGTTTATCTGTATTTATCAGTGCTCATCTGTGGTTCCTCTCCCCTCGCCGGATGGCTTTCTCACCGAACTTCGCGCGTACGGTATCCAGCGCCTCCTGCAAGCGGCGGGATTTCTCTGAATCCGCGTCCCACAGTCCCAACTGGCGCAGTGGCGGGCCCAGCCCGCTGACGCCCACCCCGATCAGCCGTACGGCCTTGCCCTTTGGGCGCACCTTCCCCAGCAGATCGAGCGCCAGGCGATAAATCTCCTCGTCCTGGTCGGTGGGCTGGGACATTGTGACCTGACGGGTCAGGGTGTTGAAGTCTGGCCAGCGCAGTTTGATCCTGACCGTTGTCCCGGCGATGCCTGCCTGGCGCAGGCGGCGGCCTACTTCCGCCGAGAGTTCGCGCAGCGTGTTTGCCAGTAGTTTGTCTTCGCGCACGTCGCTGGCGAAGGTGGTCTCCTGGCTGATGGACTTGACCTCATGCGCGGTGGTTACGGGGCTGTCATCCACCCCGCAGGCGCGTCGCGCCAGGTCACGCCCATTCTCGCCGAACCAGCGGATGAGGTCCGCTGCGGGGCGGTGGGCGATGTCACCGATCGTTTTGATCCCATACCCGGCCAGTTTCGCGGCGGTCTTGGGCCCCACGCCCCACAGCATGTTTGCCGATAGGAGCTCCAGAAAAGCTGCTTCCTTGCCGGGTGGGACGACCGTCACGGCGTTGGGCGGCTGGTCTTTTTTGGCGGTCTTCTTCCCAACCTCCGTTGCAATCTTGGCGACTAGTTTGTTTGTCGCCACTCCGACCGAACACGGCAGGCTGAGTTCATCGTTTACGCGCTTTTGCAAGCGGCGGGCAATCGTCTCCGGGGACTCGCCCAGGTCGCTGATATCCACAAAGGCTTCGTCAATCGAGATCTGTTCGACCAGCGGGGACAGGTCATGCAGGCGCTGCATGACTTTTTCGGACATTTCCCCATAATTGCCGCGGTGGTGCGAGATGACCAGCAGCCCCGGGCAGAGACGCAGCGCCCGGCTCGTTGGCATCGCCGAGCGAACCCCAAACCGGCGCGCGGCGTACGAGCAGGAGGCCACCACGCCGCGTTCCTCCGGCCGGCCGCCCACGGCGAACGCTTTGCCGCGCAGAGACGGATCGTGCAATTCTTCGACTGCGCAGAAGAAGGCATCCAGGTCGAGGTGCAGGATGGTACGGGCCATAAATTTATTATATCGTAGGCCTAAGTGCCCCGAAGGGGTATGTGCCTGCCCAGGGCGACGACGAGCGTCGCCCCTACGGGAGATTTAACCTGTCCTGGATTTTCTCCACTGTCCCGGCATCCGCTTGAACAACGCGACTGTTGACGACATCGATCTCAAATGGCACGATACGAATGGATGTCACGCCATTCGCATCCAATGTGACCATCACCAGCGCCGACCTGCGCGTATCGTCCAGGCCACCCTGGTCGAACAGGGCATTGCCCAGGCTGTACAAGACGAGCGTTGAGCCTCCCGCAGGTTCCGAACCTGCGGGAGGTTGGATCCATTCGACAGGCTGGAGCACGTGCGGATGATGTCCCCAGATCAGCGCCGCGCCTGCCTCCGCAAATTCCTGTGCCAGGGATTTCTGCCGGTCCGATGCGCCGCCCTGATATTCCGCACCCCAGTGGATGGAAACGACCACCAGCGCCCCGGTGGCGCGTGCCGAGCGGATGGCCTGCACGGCGGCGTTTTCATCCAGCGAGGAGGATATATCCTCAAAAGCGAGAAAAGCTAGTTGCAGGCCATTCACTTCCCGGTAGACCGGCTCCATGCCGGGACCGATGGAGGTGATCCCCGCGGCCTGCAGCGCGGAGCGGGTCCTGGCAGGACCGCCCGGGCCGCAATCGAAGCTGTGGTTGTTGGCGAGCGAGAGCAGGTCAATTCCCCAGGCGGGGAGCAGGTCAGCACGGACGGACGAGGCACACAGGGAGTAGGTCGAAGCCGAGGCGGGCAGAACAGGGGCGAGCGGACTCTCCAGGTTGGCGAGGGCCAGGTCCGCGGCGGACAGGTTCGGCGCCAGGTACGCCAGCGAGTCGGGTTTCGGGTCCATGCCGCGCCCAAGCATCAGGTCTCCCAGCAGGGCGAGGGTGATGGTATGCCGCGACTGGCAGCCCGCAAGAGTAAAAATCAAGAGAAAAACGGTAACCGCCAGACGATGGACGATGGACCATGTATGGTGATAGGGGCCATCATCCACAGTCTGTGGTCTACGATCCATTTTATTGTGCAATAAACATCTTTGTCCAGTCGGGTTGGGGTGGGTTCGTCCCGGCCTCCACCATGGTTTGCCAGGCCTCGTCGGTTAGTCGATTCGATGAAGGGACGGTGAACTCGTAGTACGAGTACACCGCGCCGACGGAGACGCGCCAGGGCGAATCAGGCAGGACCACGTAAATGAGGGTTGGCTGGCCGACGCCCTCTTCAAGCGCCACCAGAGTGTCCAAGTCATAGGAGCCGGTGGCGACGTCGGCCACCAGGGCGGCTTTCTGGTCGGAAAGGTCTCGGGACATGCCATCGGTGGTGTCCGCGGCCGCCAGGGTGAATTGTTCCAGGGTGCCGCCCCAATACTGGATTTGCCGGTATTCATCGGTAGTGATGGGTTCCCCGGCCAACTCGCGTTCGGAGATGTCTTTCAGGAAGGTGAGTTCGCTGATGAGATTCTCCAAGTTGCCGCGGGTCAGGTCGCTCAACAGGCTGCGGCTCTGCAGGCCATCGTAGGTCATTTGTGTGAGAGCCAGTAGACGGGCGTAGGCCTCGGGGTCCGGCTCCACGTAGCCGTGCGGGGGCTGGTCGGCTCCGCCGCCACCCATTTCAGCCATCACCTGCTTGGCATATAGAATCGTGTCGTGCTTGAGTTCCGTCCACGAGCCGAGTGCGGTCTGCAGGTCTTTGCGCGTCCAGGCCTGGGTCTGCATGAAAGCTGGATAGGCGCTGCCTTTCGGTTCGATGAGCGGTTGGAAGGAATAGAGCCAGCTCCAATACAAGTTCTGGGTCCAGGTGTCGCTGCCGAGAGCGGCAATTTCCGTTTTGACTTTGGCCATCTGGGTAGCGTAGTTGGCGAAGTGTGTTTCGCCCATTCCATCCAGGATGGTATAGGCCTCGCCGGAACCCATGGCGGCGAAGAAATCCAGGGCTTTCGGCAGGCCGCGCGGGTCTGACAGGGTGCCGACTTTGCGCCAAATCACCTGCCCGAAGACGTAAGCATCCAGCGTGAAGCGCTGGCCCATGAAGCGGAAGCCTTTGGTGACCTGTTCCTGGTCCTGCCAGATCCAGACCCACATCGAGTTGATCTGGGGCGGCGGAAGAGACTCGGTGGCCTGCTTGAACTGGGCGAAGAGTGTCTCATCGGCGAATTTGCTCAGGTCGGGGTTCGCACCGAAGACCTGGTCCGAAAGAGCCCCGTATTCGAGGTAGCCGAGATCGTCGGCTTTGCCGACGATGAAGACGGTCGGTTCGTAGATATTTTCCCACAGCTTGACGGCGGGTGTGCCATCTGCGGCGGTGGCAGAGCGTACGGCCTGGGTCAAGAGCAGGGCGCGGCGGGTCTCGAAATCATCGTTAAGGCGGAAGGTGAGCCGTCCGTACCACATCATGGCTTTGAAATATTTCTTCAAGTCTTCGCTGCGGGTATAGTGGCCGCGCGGCGTGTACTGGCCGTAGACCTCCTTGAGTTTCTGGTCGGGGGGCAGGTCGGGGCGGTCCCAGATGGGCGAGATGGCCTCGCCGCTGGCGGCGTTAATCAGCGCCAGTTCAGCGGAGACCAGATCGGTGACTTCGACCGGCACCGGGTCTGGCAAGCCAAGCAGTTGGGCGGCGACAGCGAAGTAAGCGACGTTTCGGCGGGCTGGTTCTTCGAGCGTGGTGCCGAGCAAGGTCTGGTACTGCTGATAGGTGGCGGTCAACATGGCACTGGTCAGAGACTTGAGATCAACGATGAAGTGCGCAGTTTCCAGATCACGAAGCATTTTATCGAAGAGTAGGTGGTAGATGTGATAGACCGAGTCGGTGGTAATGAACATCGGCATATCCATATACCGGCCGTCCTCGTAGATTTGGTAGAATTCGCGGTACTGGCCTGCCACAGGCGCGGCGACTACGAAACCATTCTGGGCCAGCAGGCTGCGCTGGGCGTCGGTCAGTTCCAGCGCAGCCATGTCCTGCACTTGGCTCAGGTCTACCGGCAGTGTATAGCCTCCACTGGCGACAGCCTGTGGTAAGCGGACAGAAACCTCGTTATAGGTGGCGAACGGCGGCGGGTAAACTCCCTCCGGAGGCGCCGAATAGGTGATTGTGGGCAGCGGAGGCTGCGTCTTCAGCAAGACCGGGGTGTCGCCTTCGGCTATTTGGGTGGTGGTGACCGGCGAGAGGATGCACGCCGACTGGACGATCACGATCGCTAAAAAAGCCCACAGGATCTTACGCAAGGTTGTTTTCATGGTCTCCTCCTCAGGGGACAAGAATCAGAATATGGCCGTGATTGGCCTGGACAAGGGTCATTTTGCTGAATATGCCGTCTATAGATGAGACGACGGTGAAGCCAAATCCGTTCCATTCCCAGACTTTCAACGTGCGGGCGGGTGCGGACTGTGGGTCTGTGTACCGGCCTTCGAGCGCCACCAATTCCTGGGTGTTGTTGCCGTTCAAGTCTGCGGCGGCGAAGGATGTAATCGGGTCGGCCATTGCGGAGCCGGCCCACAACTCGTGATACCCGCCACGTGTCCAACCGATCAATATGATGTGGCAGGATTGTCCTTCGGCATTGTGAAATTTGGCAATGCGCCCGCCGTTCGGCAGCCACTGGTCCACGGGCCAGGGGCGGAAGGGACGCCAGAGCAGGAGGGCAACTTCGGGTTGCCCATCGCGATTTAAGTCGCTGATGGCAGCCTGGACGATTTGCCACGCCTGCGGGCTTTGCCAGACGGTCTCACCGCCGGAGATGATGGACAGGCGGCCACCGGTCAGTGCCAGGGTTTCGGGTGTGCTGTTGCCGTCCAGGTCGGCCTGCGTGACGGGGGTAACGGGCGCAGTCCCGACGGGGATGGAAGCCGGGATGAGGCCGGCAGGTCCCAGGTCCAGGGCGCGCAGCGGGGCGGGGGAGACTTGCAGAAGCATCCCCAGAGTCAGCAAAAGGATGGGAAAGAATTTTCGCGCCATACAGACCTGAAAACATTGTACATCTTTGGGACGGGAAACTCAAGCCAGCCGTCTGGTTTTGTGGATGACTATTTACCTATAAAATGGATGCTCCAATTTGCACTATTTGCGTTATCATTAGATATAAATGGAACTCTTTGGCCCCTATTTTCGTCTATATTTTGTTCACAGGACGTTCTGCCCTGTGCCATTGCATGGAAGGAGGAAGAAATGAAATTCCGACGCATTTTCACCCCGGTTGTCCTGATCGTGACTCTGCTGGTGCAGTTCCTGCCAGGGACGGTCTTTGCCCCCCGCCCGGTGGCAGCAACCACGACTTGTGACGCGGCCGAGTTCGTGGCTGATGTGACCATCCCCGATGGCACCAGTGTTGCCCCCGGTGCATCCTTGAGCAAGACCTGGCGGTTAAAAAATATTGGTACCTGCACATGGAGCACCTCTTACGCCATCGTTTTCTATACTGGTACGAAGATGGGCGCTCCATCGGTGGTCAATCTGCCAACCAGCGTTGCCCCGGGAGCCACAGTTGATGTGACTGTTAACATAACGGCCCCAACCGCTCCCGGCCACTATCGCGGATATTGGATGCTGCGGAATGCTTCCAACGTGCTTTTCGGAGTAGGTCCTTATGGCACTTACTGTTTTTTCATTGACATTGTTGTGACGGGAAGTCCTACGACTACGACCGCCTACGACTTTGTTGCAAATTGTTCTGCTGCAAACTGGACAAGCGGCTGGACAACCGGCGCGAGGGCCCTCCTTTGCCCCGGAGTGGATGGAAGCGCATCAGGCTACGTATTGCAGTCAGCCGCCCCTCAACTCGAAGATGGTACATTGGCTACGACGCCAGGTTTGATTGTGGCTCCAAATAATGATACGGATGGTTTCATCTCTGGAACATATCCTGCTTTCACAGTGCAGAGCGGAGACCGATTCCAGAGCATCGTTTCTTGCCAATATGGCGTTTCTTCGTGTTATGTTACCTTCCGATTAGATTACCAGATTGATGACGGGCTTGTGTATACCCTCTGGTCTTTCCGCGAAAAGACCGAGGGAAGTTACTATCGAGCCAGTGTGGACCTCTCGTCGTTGGCTGGGCGGAGCGTGAAATTCATCCTAAAGGTAACAGCCAGCGGTTCCCCCGCCGGCGACCGTGTTATCTGGGGAGGAGCGCGAATTGTGCGCGCCGGCGGCGCTCCAACGCCCCCCCCTGTATCAACTTGCGATAAAGCCGCCTTCGTGACCGATGTCAACTACCCCGACGGAACATCACTGGCAAGCGGTACGCC
>Ga0207931_1000667_pt1 | contig 12371 bp, 10 predicted proteins | sample NGESurdeep092012_2_FD_184478 | JGI IMG/M metagenome (GOLD analysis project Ga0207931, IMG submission 184478) | Arctic peat soil microbial communities from Barrow, Alaska - NGEE Surface sample 415-1 deep-092012 (SPAdes) | ecosystem: Environmental > Terrestrial > Soil > Wetlands > Peat ...
CCCTGGGCGGCGACGCAGCTCGAGGTCGCCGTGCCGTGCCCGTCGTTGTCGCGCAGGCCGGTGCCGGTGAAGTCCCTGTAGGCGAGGATCGCCGCGGCGAGGTCGGGATGCGTCGGGTCGGTGCCCGTATCGAGCATCCCGACCTTGACGCCCTGACCCATCACCGGCTGGCCGTTCACCGTGATCTTCCAGGCGTCCTGCGCGTGGGTGAGCTGCAGGGCCTCGGACTCCATCACGTCCTGCAGCGTGTTGTTGCCGTTGCCGGTGAACGGGTGGTCGAGGCCCGGCACACGCGGCTGCGGGATCGTCAGCTTGAGGTCGGGAAGCACGCTGGCGATGTTGCCGTCCTTCTTCAGGTCGTTCAGCGTCCGCTTGGAGATCGTCGCCGAGACCGCCTTGACGATGTGGTACTTGTAGACGTTCTTGGCGCCCTGTCCGTTGATCCGGGTGACGACCTCGTCGCTGTTGCCCTTGGCTTTGACGAGGATGACCACCTTCATGGTGGGCCTGTCGTTCGAGGCGGCTGCCCTGGCGTAGAGCACGCCGACGCTCAAGCTTGTGAGCAGCGTCAGCGCTGCGATGAGGATGAGTCTGCGACGAGTCATCGGTCCCCCCTCTTGTGTGTACCTGCGTGCACCTGGCGCCCTGTGCTCGCCAGATTCCCAAAGACGGCGATGGCCACGCCTCGGCGGAACCAAGACGTGGCCGGTTTCACCAGTCGCTCCCCGCGGGCGTATGGTGACCACGTTCTGCAAGCCCGCGGATCGATGCGTCCACGTGCTCGCAGTCTAGTACGCGGAGTGGCGAACGGACAATGCCGGGCGGGCGCCGTGCGCGTAAGAGCGTTGCCGTGTCAGGCGACGGCGCCCGTCTTCGTCGGCGTCACCGCATCGCTCGCCTGCTCCTGCAGCCCCGTGCCGACCGCGCTCAGCGGCCAGGCCGCCGTGAGCACCGTCGGCAGCATCAGCCAGAGCGGCGTCGCGTAGTCACCGTGCGCGATGCCGTCGACGACGAGTGCGCCGAGGTAGGCAGCGACGCCCGGGAGCGCCCAGCGCCGGACGACCATGGCGGCGCCCGGCGCTCGCCACGGGACGATCAGCATCACCACGAGCGCCCACGACACGATCGCCGCAAGCAGCAGCACGTCGACGCCACTCGCGTTGCCGCTCAAGACAACCGCGCCGCCGTAGATGGCGATGCCGGCGGCGGCGACGAACATCTCAAGGGCCGCCAGCCGGCGCCAACCGGCGACAGGCGTGCGTCGGAGGTCGGCGGCTCTTCGCGCGACCAGCTGCAAGCCGTCGGTCGCGCCGATCGGCGCGCGCGCCCAGAGCCCCCCGACCCAGCAGATCGCGACGCCGGCGGTCGCGGCGATCGCAAGCGCCGCGTCGGGGACGTGCCAGTAGCCGGCAAGCACGGCGAAGTCGTCGCCGCGCCCGTACGGCGTGCGCACGGGGTAACCGGCGAGGATCAGGTGGATCCCTACGTACGAGACACCGCTGATCGCCCACCATGTGAGGAAGCGCTTCACCGCGGAGTGAAGGCGGCGCCCAGCGCCGGCCACGAGAGCGAAGCTGACAATGGTGAGGATCAGCGTGACGAGCGGGCCGGCGGCGGTCATGAAGGCAAAGTCCGAACGCGAAGCATCGGCAGGGAGCGGCCCGCTCAGGCGCACGGCCGTCGGGTTGAGGAAGCTCGCCCGCAGACCGACGAGGCGCCCGCCGGCGAGATGCCCGAGCTCGTGGATGAAGGCAAAGCTGGCGAAGGCGACGAACGCGATGAGCGCGTCGGACAAGAAGGTGCGCCAGCGACTCATCGCGTCGTCGGTCGCACTTCTACGCTGCCGCCCGTCGCGATTCCAGCACCCGCATGATCATCTCCTATGCACTCGACGCTTTCCGGCGCCGTTTCGGGGAGTCTTCCCTGAGAATGCGATCATCCCACACGACCTCTCGGCGCTGCTCACCGAGGGTCGCGGTGACGACACGACCCCGAGTCTGGAGACACTGTGCGCGGCGGCATCTCTGCGATAGGCTGAGCGCGGGCGCGGCTGGGTGTAGGCACGCGTCGCAAGGCTGCGCGTTCTGAGCCGGTTTTCGGTCAGTTCAGCGCCCGCTCGAGGAACCAGAGCTTGGTGAGGCGGTCGAAGTAGAGGTCGAAGAGGCGGCCGTCGGCCAGCACGCGACTGTAGCGCCGGCTCACGCGGATGTCGCTGCTCCACCAGCCGGTGTCGATGACCCACGACTCGACGACGCGCTCGATGCGCCAGCGGCGCATGTGCCAGAGAAAGGCCTTGGGCTCCCGCCGCCGGGGGTCCCAGATGACGGCGATGGCGGTGGCTCCGCCGCTGGGCATCTCGCGCTCCTGATGGTCGTGCCGGGGACGCCGACTGTAACACGAACATATGTTCGTGTAAACGTCGGACGGAAATCGGCGGCGCGGTCCGCTAGGCGGAGCAGAGAGCGAGACGGGCGAGCAGCGCGTCGGCGACGACCGGCAGCGTCGCCACGCCGGTCGTCGCACCCGTCGCGCCGTTCACCGCACCCTCGTCGGCAGGCGCCGCCAACGGGAGCACGTTGACCGCTGCGCGGTGGCGCTGGAGCCAGCCGTGCACGAGCAGGATCTCGTCGAGGGCGCCCGGCGGCAGCGGCGGCGCCGGCGGCGTGGCCGCGTACACGGCAGAGAGGAATGCGAGCGCGTCGTCGCGGTCGAACGAGTTCGGCTGCACGACGCGCTCGTCGACGATGCTGCCGGCGGCCACGCCGTAGAGTGTCAGCTTGCCGGGCTTGGGCGACGGATAGGCGAGCACGGCGTAGTTGGTCAGAGCCTCGCGCAGGCGGCCGACCTTGCGCATCGCCTGCGCCAGCGTCTCGCGCTGCTCCTGCAGCTTGGCTGCCTGCTCGAAGGCGAGTGCCTTGACCATGTCGCCCTGTCGGGCCTGGAGCTGCTCGTCGAGCTCGTCGCCGCGCCCCTCGAGCACGTGCCGCACCTGCTCGACCACCTGGTCGTAGCTCCCGTTCATCGGCTCGCGGCACGGCGCCAGGCAGGCGCCGATGTCGACGCGCGGGCAGGTGCGAGCGGAGCGCAGGTGCACGCAGGTGCGCAGTGGGTAGATCGCGTTAAGCGTGTCGACGAAACCACGCGCGAAGCTGGCCTTGCGGAACGGTCCGGCGTAGAGGGAGCCGTCGACGCGGAGATTGGGCGTTGCGTAGAGCCGCGGATACTCGTCGGCGGTGAGCTTTACGTAGTGGTAACCGGGCACCCGGGCGCCGTGCTGGTTGTAGAGCGGCCGGTGCTTGGCGATGAGCCGCTGCTCGAGAAGCAGGGCGGCGAACTCGGATCCGGTCTCAACGACGTCGATGCGGTCGAGCAGCTCGAGCGCCTGACGGGCGCCGTAAGCTTGGCGTTGAAGGAAGTGATCGCGCGTGCGGCGGCGCAGGTTCTCCGCTTTGCCGATGTAGAGCGCCTGCCCGCGCGCGTCGCGCATGATGTACACCCCGGGCGTGGTCGGCACGCGTTCGGTGAGGGTGATCTTGTGGTAATTGCGGCGCGCGCCCGGCTCGCAGAAGCGCGCCACTTCCTCGAGCGTGGTCATCCCTTGCTCCTCGAGCCGGGAGAGAAAAATGAGCAGCAACTCGGCGGTCGCCTGTGCGTCCTGCAGGGCGCGATGGACGGGTTTGACGGCGGTGTCGAAGCGCTGCGCGAGCGTGCCGAGATTGCAGCGCGTGCCCGGCGCCAGTCGGCGGGCGAGACGCAGCGTGCAGAGCGCCGGCCGCGGGAACGTGCAGCGCATCAAGATGCCGAGCTCGTAGTCGAGGAAGCTCAGGTCGAAACGCGCGTTGTGGGCGACGAGCACGGAGTCTGCAGCGAACTCGACGAAGCGCGGCAGCACCGCTTCGATGGGCCGCGCTTCGGCGACCGTCTCGTCGTCGATGCCGGTGATCTGGGTGATGATCGCGGGGATCGGCACGCCGGGGTTGACCAGCTCTGAGAAAGTGGCGACGCAGCGACCGCCGGCGATGCGCACGGCGCCGATCTCGGTGATCCTGGCAAAGCCCGGCGTGCCGCCCGTGGTCTCGAGGTCGACGACCGTGAAGGCGACGTCGGCCAGGTCGCGGCGCTCGGCGCGCCAGCGGGTGAGGCCGATGTGCACGGAGCTCTCCCAACTGAACCGGTCGTCGTTGTGGACGATGTCGTTGACGAGCCGGTGCATGAGCTCCGGCGTGCAGTTGCTGACGGGGAAGATGCGGGGCCAGACGTCGCGGTAGTCAAGCGCCTCTCCAGACTGCTCCAGGAGGGCGAACAGTTCATCAGCGGTCGTGAACGCGAGCTGCACATCGACATTGTAGCGGCCCGGGGGGACGCGTGCACCGCTGGTCGGCGCGGAGGGAGGCCGGTGGGACCTCCGGAGGGCGCCCGTCGCCAATGTGAACGTGCATCGTGAGCCCTGTGGGCGGACCGTCATCCTTCTCCGGTCCGCCCACAGGGCTGAGACTTCATCCGCAGGGAGAAGACGGGCGCCGCCTCGCTGCCCCGCGTAGACCACTGGATGGCCAGGGGGTGGGTGGAGGGACCGCGGGGCAGCGAGGCGGCGCCCGTCCCGTCTGCCTTCCGCCGCTCTGCGCCGCCCCCCGAACGGCGCCGGTCTACTCCGCCCGCCGAACGGCCCCGGTCTGGTCTTCGTGCCGCGCGGGTACCATGCCTTCGGAATATGATGAAGGCGCCGCCGCGTACCGCGGCGGCGCCTCTTACGATGCGGAGTAAGGCATGGCGACCAACAGCGACCGCTCGCCGGCGCCGGAGTTCCAGCCAGGGCTCGACTGGATCAACGTCGATCACCCGCTCACGCTGCGCGAGCTGCGCGGCAAACTCGTGCTGCTCGACTTCTGGACCTACGGCTGAATCAACTGCATCCACGTACTCCCGCAGTTGCGGGAGCTGGAAGGACGCTTCGGCCCTGAGCTTGTCGTCATCGGTGTGCACAGCGGCAAGTTCCGCGCCGAACGCGTGACCGCCAACATCGCCCAAGCGGCTGATCGCATGGATGTCCGCCACGCGATCGTCAACGACCGCCAGTACCGCGTCTGGCGCACCTACGGCGTCAACGCTTGGCCGACGATCGTGATCGTCGCTCCGGACGGCGGCTACGTGGGCTCGCTGCCCGGCGAGTTCCTCGCCGACCAGCTCGAGCCCACCTTGCGTGCCATCCTCGCCGAGTTCGAGGCCGTCGGCGGCATCGGTCGCGAGCCGTTGCCGCTTGCGTTGCCGACGCCTGCCGACGGCCCACTGCGCTTCCCCGGCAAGGTGCTGGCGGCGAGCGGCGGGCGCCTGTTCGTCGCCGACAGTGGCCACGATCGGATCCTTGAGCTTCAGGTCAAGGTTGAGGGTTCTGCACCGGACGGGGCGGGCGCTCGAATGGACGGCAAGCCGTCGGCACGAGTGGTGCGGGTCATCGGTTCGGGCGAGCGCGGCAGCGTCGACGGGCCGCTCGCCCTCGCTCGCTTCGACCATCCCGAAGGCATGGCTCTGCGACATGCGCCCGGCACGGAGACCCTGTTCGTCGCCGACAGCGAGAACCACGCGATCCGCGCCGTCGACCTGGGTGCTGGTGAAGTCACGACGCTTGCCGGCACCGGCCTGCAGTCGCGGCGCGCCAACGAGCCCGGTGCCGGCCGCGGCGTCGCCCTCAGCTCGCCCTGGGATCTCGCTCTCGTCGACGACGGTATGATCATCGCGATGGCGGGCGCACACCAACTGTGGAAGCTCGACCTCGCCACACTCGAGACCGGGCCGTGGGTCGGCACCGGCCGCGAGGACATCAGTGACGGGCCCGCTGCTCGCTGCACGCTGGCGCAGCCGATGGGCGTTAGTCTCACCGGCGACCGACTCTATTTCGCCGACGCGGAGTCGAGCGCCGTGCGCTTCGTCGACCTGCGGTCGACGCCCGACGTGACGACGATCGTCGGCCGCGGACTCTTCGAGTTCGGCGATGAGGACGGCAAGGGCGGCCACGTGCGGCTGCAGCATCCGTACGGCGTGGCCGCCCATGAGGACGTGCTCTACGTCGCCGACACGTACAACAACAAGATCAAGCGGATCGACCTCGACGGTCGCAGCGAGACGTTCGCCGGCGACGGGGAAGAGGGCCTGCGCGACGGCGAGCTGCTTGATGCTCGCTTCGACGAGCCCCAGGGCGTCGCCGTCGCCGATAACTTGCTCTTCGTCGCCGACACCAACAACCACGCGATTCGCGTGATCGATCTGCGCGCGGCCGCAGGCAGCCGCGCGCAGGTTCGCACGCTCCAGATCACCCAGTGACGGCCACGGGTAGCGAATGTCCGATTCCGAACGCGATACGTCGCCGTTGGACGCCACCGCCGAGGTTCAACCGCCTGTTACGAGCTTCGCAGGAGAGGGTAGAAGGCTTACCAGTCACCGCATGAAGTTGGCCTCCCCGGGGGAGGCCGTGGCAAGGAGACACGCGTGGACATCGACGAACTGCACAACGAAGTGATACGCGCCTTCAACAACGCCTGCGCGGCGCGCTCCGCGCCCGGGCGGCTCGGGCGCGGGTTCCGTCCCCTCGCCGACGCGTTCTTTGAGGAGCAGTCGCGCGAGATCGTCGTGCGCTTCGAGCTGCCCGGCCTGCGGCGCGACGAGATCGATCTGTTCGTCGAGCGGCGCGAGCTCGTCGTGCGCGGCGAGCGCGTCTTTCAGTCGGGCGAGGGCCGTGTCTACCAGCAGGTCGAGATGGACTACGGCCCGTTCGAGCGCCGCATACGGCTCAACGTCGACGTCGACCCGGATGCCACGTCCGCGACCTATGAGAACGGCATCCTCGAAGTGCGGCTCACGCTCGTCGCACGTGCCGCGGAGCCGCAGAAGATCCACATCCAGACCGAGGACAAGCCATGAGCGAGCAGGTCGAAGAAGTCCAGGTCGAGGCGGTCAAGCAGTCGATCCCCGAAACGCTGCCGGTGCTACCGCTGCGCGACACCGTCGTCTTCCCCGACACGATGATCCCGCTGACGATCGGTCAGGAGCGCTCGATCAAGCTCATCGACGACGTGCTCGCCAGCGATCGGCTGCTGGTGTTGATGACGTCCAAGAACGCGGAGATCGAGGCGCCCGGACCGGACGAGCTTTACCAGGTCGGCACCGTCGGCGTGGCACACAAGATGGTCAAGCTGCCCGACAACACGATGCGCATCCTCGTTCAGGGGCTGCAACGCGTGCGTGTCGCGCGGTACGTGCGCGAGGAGCCGTATCTCGTCGCCGACATCGAGCCGATCAAGGACACTGCCGCCGAGGGCAAGGAGATGGAGGCGCTGCGCGCCAGCCTGCTTTCGGTGTTCTCCAAGATCGTCTCGCTGGTGCCCTATTTGCCGGAAGAGCTCGAGATGGCGGCCGCCAACGTCGACGAGCCGGGGGCGCTGGCGTTCCTGGTGGCGAGCACGATGCGCATCAAGACCGAAGACAAGCAGGCGCTGCTCGAGGAGTCCGACGTCAGCGCGCGGCTGCGCAAGCTGGTCTCGCTGCTCACCCAGGAGCTCGAGGTGCTGGAGCTTGGCTCCAAGATCCAGAGCGATGTGCGCAGCGAGATCGACAAGACGCAGCGCGACTACTTCCTCCGCCAGCAGCTCAAGGCCATCCAGACCGAGCTCGGTGAGACCGATGAGCAGCAAGCCGAGGTCAACCAGCTGCGCGAGCAGGTCGACAAGCTCGCCCTGCCGGAGGAGGTCGACAAGGCGGCGCGCAAGGAGCTCGACCGGCTCGCCAACCTCTCGCCGCAGAGCGCCGAGTACCCCGTGATCCGCACGTACCTCGACTGGATCATCACGCTGCCGTGGAGCGTGTCGAGCGAGGACAACCTCGATATCAAGCACGCGCGCGCGGTGCTCGACCACGACCATTACGACCTGGAGAAGGTGAAGGACCGCATCCTCGAGTACCTGGCCGTGCGCAAGCTGAAGGCCGACCTGCACGGCCCGATCCTCTGCTTTGTCGGGCCGCCCGGTGTGGGCAAGACTTCGCTTGGGCGCTCGATCGCGTCGGCCATGGGCCGCAAGTTCGAGCGCATCAGCGTCGGCGGCGTGCGCGACGAGGCCGAGATCCGCGGCCACCGGCGCACCTACGTAGGCGCGATGCCCGGCATCATCATCCGCGCCGTCCGCGACGCCGAGACCAACAACCCGTTGTTCATGATCGACGAGATCGACAAGACGGGCGCCGACTGGCGCGGCGACCCGGCGAGCGCCTTGCTCGAGGTCCTCGATCCGGAGCAGAACTTCACCTTCCGCGACCACTACATGGACCTGCCCTTCGACTTGTCGAAGGTGATGTTCATCACCACCGCGAACCAGCTCGAGCCGATCCCGCCGCCGCTGCGCGACCGCATGGAGATCATCGAGCTCAGCGGCTACACGATCGAGGAGAAGCTGCACATCGCGCGCAACTACCTCGTGCCCAAGCAGATCGAGGCCAACGGGCTCAAGTCCGGCAAGATCGAGTTCAGCGACGCGGCGATCCGCGAGATCATCGCGAGCTACACGCGCGAGGCCGGCGTGCGTAACGTCGAGCGCGAGATCGGTACGGTGTGCCGCAAAGTCGCGCGCGAGATCGCCGAGAACGGCGCCGGCAAGAAGCGCCGCATCGGCGTGAAGGCCGTGCACGAGCTGCTCGGCCGGCCGCGCATCTACGCCGAGGTCAAGCGCCGCACCTCCGATGCCGGCGTCGCCACCGGTCTCGCCTGGACGCCGACCGGCGGCGACATCCTCTTCATCGAGGCGTCGGCATACCCGGGCGACGGCAACATGATCATCACCGGCCAGCTCGGTGACGTGATGAAGGAGTCGGCGCAGGCGGCGATGAGCTACGTGCGCGCGCACGCCGCCGAGCTCGGCGTCGCCGACGACTACTTCAAGAAGAACGACATCCACATCCACGTGCCCGCGGGCGCGATCCCCAAGGATGGCCCAAGCGCCGGCGTGACGATGGCCACCGCCATCTGCTCGCTGGTCACGGGCACGCCGGTCAACCACGAAGTCGCGATGACCGGCGAGGTGACCCTCACCGGCCAGGTTCTGCCGATCGGCGGCCTCAAGGAGAAGACGCTGGCCGCACAGCGCGCCGGCATACGCACGGTGATCCTGCCGGCGCGCAACGAGATCGACCTCGAGGACGTGCCCGAGAACCTGCGCAAGGAGATGACGTTCATCCCGGTCGACCGCGTCGAGCAGGTCTGGAAGGCCGCGATGGGTCTGCAGCTCAAGCGCAAGAAGCGCGCTCCCGCCACCGGCGACGGCAAGGTCAGCGCGAAAGCCTGACCGGCGGGCAGATCGAGACCATACGGGCGGGCGGCGGCTACGCCGCCACCCGCGCCGATTTGGCCAAACCCACCGCGAACACCAGGACCGCTTCGCTCAATCTTGTTGCCCGGTCCACGTCTTTCGGTCTACGATGGGCCACCACTGGGGTTCCCTGAGTCCGCGCCAGAGGGGGATGGTCTTTTTGAGCGCCAAGCACCGCGAGACGGCCAACGTCGGCGCCGGCAACTGGAAGGGTCTGGGCATGTGGGCCTGGATCCTGTTTCGCGTCGCCGGCGTCGTGCTCGTCTTCTATCTCTTCGCGCACATCGGCGTGATCTCATCCGCCAGGCTCGGCGGCCATCACACCATGAACACGATCTTCAAGACCTTCGACAAGACCCTCTTCGTGCTGCTCGACTTGCTGCTGGTCTGGGCGGTGCTCTTCCACGGGCTCAACGGTGTGCGCATCGTGCTCATGGACCTCGGCATCGGCATCACGCGGCACAAGGCGATGTTCTGGGCTTGCATGGCCGTCGCCGTCGTCTGCTTCGCCTTCTTCGCCTACTCGGCGCTCAACTTCATCGCCGACAAGGGAGGTGCGTGGCTGTGAGAACCGACGTCCTCGATCAAAGCCGCGGCGGCATGTGGGCCTGGCTCTTGCAGCGCATCACCGCCGTGCTGCTGATCGTCGGCTTCGCCAGCCACCTGATCTCGACGCACATCATGGCGATCGGCGAGCTCTCGTACGACAACATCGCCCACCGCCTGGCGTCCGGGTTCTTCGTTGCCATGGACGTCATGCTGCTCGCCGCCGTTCTTTACCACGCGCTCAACGGCGCGCGCATGGTGATCCTCGACTACTGGCTCTCCGCCAAGGCCCAGCGCAGGGCGCTCTCGCTGGCGCTCTGGCTGGTCGGCGTGGCGGCGTTCATCTACGGCCTCTGGGCGCTCTGGCCCTGGATCAAGGGCTAGGGGGCGAGCATGATCAATCATCAGCTGATCGTCGTCGGCGGCGGCTTGGCCGGCCTGCGCGCCGCGGTCGAGGCGCGCGCCGACGGCATCGACGTCGCCGTGCTTTCGCAAGTGTGGCCTGGGCGCAGCCATTCGGGCGCCGCCCAGGGCGGCATCAACGCCGCTCTCGCCAACGACCCCGAAGGCCACGACGACACTCCCGAGAAACACGCCTTCGACACCGTCAAGGGCTCCGACTACCTCGCCGACCAGGACGCCGCCATCCAGATGACCAGCGATGCGCCCGGCGTGATCTTCGAGATGGAACATTGGGGCTGCCCGTTCAGTCGCTACGACGACGGGCGCATCGCCCAGCGGCCGTTCGGCGGCGCCGGCTATCCGCGCACCTGCTACGGCGCCGACAAGACGGGCCACTACCTGCTGCACACGCTGGTCGAGCGCGCCTACCAGCGCGGCATCACAATGTACACGGAGCAGTTCGTGACGCGGCTGATCGTACACGACGGGCGCTGCATCGGCGTCGTCGCCTACGACATGACCAAGGGCGGCTTCGAGGCGTTCTGCGGCGAGGCGGTGATCATGGCCACCGGCGGAGCCGGGCGCACCTACAGCAACACGACCAACGCGATCATCTCCACCGGTGGCGGCATGGCGATGGCCTACCAGGCCGGCGTGCCGCTCAAGGACATGGAATTCATCCAGTTCCACCCCACCGGCTTGCTGACGACCAACATCCTGATGACCGAGGGCGCGCGCGGCGAAGGCGGCTATCTGATCAACGACCTCGGCGAGCGCTTCATGAGCAAGTACGCGGCGAAGGCGATGGAGCTGGCGCCGCGCGACATCACATCGCGTTCGATCCAGACGGAGATCAACGAAGGCCGCGGCATCGGCGGCAAGGGCTACGTGTACCTCGACCTGCGTCACCTCGGCGCCGAGAAGATCATGGAGCGGCTGCCCGGCATCCGCGACCTGGCGATCCACTTCGAGGGCGTCGACCCCATCGATGAGCCTGTGCCGATCGTGCCCAGCCAGCACTACACGATGGGCGGCATCGACACCGACGTGAACGGCGCTACGCAGCTGCCGGGGCTCTATGCCGCTGGTGAGTGCGCCTGCGTCTCCGTGCACGGCGCCAACCGGCTCGGCGGCAACTCGTTGCTCGAGACGATCGTCTTCGGGCGGCGCTCCGGAGCCGCGGCGGCGCGTTACATCCAGGGCGAGCCAGGCGGCGGCGCGCAAGCGGCGGCCGCTCCGTCCGCCGCCGCCGTGCAGGAGATGGCGGTCGCCGTCGACAGGTTGGCGTCGGGCGCCGGCAGCGAAGACTCCTACGCGATCCGCGCCGAGATGACGACGACGATGAAAGAGCACTTCGGCATCTTCCGCGACGAGCCGACGATGCGCACCGGCCTCGACACGATGCTGGCGCTCAAGGAGCGCTCCCGGCACATGACGCTGCGCAACAAGTTCGGTGTGTTCAACCTCGACATGATGCGCACGCTGGAGCTGGAGGGCATGGTCGACGTCGCGCTTGCCACGGCCGCTGGCGCGCTGGCGCGCACGGAGTCTCGCGGCTCGCACTCGCGCACGGACTATCCTGCGCGCGACGACGTGAACTGGCTCAAGCACACGCTCGCGTACTATCAGCCGGAGGGGCCGCGGCTCGATTCCAAGCCGGTCACCCTGGGGACGTTCGAGCCACAGGAGCGCAAGTACTGATGCCTACAGCGACATTCCATATCAAGCGCTTCGATCCCGACGACGACGACATGCCCCGCTACGACGAGTTCAGCGTTCCCTACGAGGCCAGTCTCACCGTGCTCGACGGGCTCTTCTACGTGCAGGAGCACTTCGACGGCTCGCTGAGCTTTCGCTACTGCTGTCGCGCCGCCGTCTGTGGCTCCTGCGCGATGTACATCAACGGCCGCTACCGCCTCGCCTGCCAGACGAACGTGCGGCATCTCGACGGTGACGTGATCACCGTCGAACCGATGCCGCACATGCCGCTCGTCAAGGACCTCGTCTGCGACATGACCGACTTCTTCGCCAAGTACGAGTACATCGAGCCCTGGCTGATGCGCAACTCGCAGG
>Ga0207931_1000668_pt1 | contig 12362 bp, 8 predicted proteins | sample NGESurdeep092012_2_FD_184478 | JGI IMG/M metagenome (GOLD analysis project Ga0207931, IMG submission 184478) | Arctic peat soil microbial communities from Barrow, Alaska - NGEE Surface sample 415-1 deep-092012 (SPAdes) | ecosystem: Environmental > Terrestrial > Soil > Wetlands > Peat ...
GGTCCGGCGCGCGGCATTACGGTCTATCGCTCTCTATCTAACTTGTGGCGCAGCGATATGAGATTTGATGAAAGAGCAAAGCGCACGTATAATATACTTTTAAGCTTATCGCAGTCATGCTTGTGCTACAGGCACGGGACGGAATCTCTGCGTGAATATGGGGGTTGATATAGTATGAATTCTACGGCAGATCTAAGCGCGAGCGATGCCGGGCCGCTGCGGGTGTGCATGGTGACTCCTTTTCCCCCGCGCCACGACGGAATCGCAACATACTCATCTGAGCTGATTAACGCGATGGAAAGTTTTGGTCACACGGTCTACGTGATCAGTCATACTGATGAGGACGTGGGCGGACACGAATCACAGACAAACGTGTTCGGGATTATAGATATTTCGAAGCCCGACTGGGAGCGCGTCATTTTTGAGAAGATAATGGATCTGAAACCAGACGTCGTACACATTCAACACGAATACGGCCTATACGCGAATATGGGAGACTATGGGATCAGCATCATCGATTTACTCTTTCTACTTTTCGTCGCGCGTGTGCCTGCGGTGATCACGTACCATTCGGTATACAGCACGCTTGGTCGAGAAGAGGCCATCTTTACCAGCTTGAGTCTGGATACCGTTGACGCAGGCATCGTGCATGAAGAATTTCAGAAGATCTTCTTGCCGGCGAACTTAGGGCGGATACCAAACAACGTTTACGTTATCCCGCACGGGGCAAAGACTGCGGTCGCGGAAGACGTCCCCGACCAACGAGAGGCGAAGAGACAGTTCGGATACGAAGGCAAAAAAGTCGTTCTGTGTATCGGGTGGTGGGAACCAAACAAGCGGTTCGAAGACGTGGTGGCCATATGGCCTGGCGTGCTCGAAAAAGCCAAGAATGCGGTTCTCGTTATTGCAGGCGACGCAAGACCGGGGTCTCCTAGTGGTCTCTATTACAAGCCGAAGCTGCTCAAGGCCATTTCAGAATCTCCGGTTAAGGACCACATACGGGTTATCACAGGGGCTTTCACGCCGAGAGAATACGACTCACTACTCAACCTGGCGGATTTCATCGTACTGCCGTATGATCGAGCGTCGCAGAGCGGGAATCTTGCACACGCGTTTGCGCTGGGAAAGCCTGCGGTGGTAACGGCGGTCGAAGGCCTCAAGGCGGAAGTCGAAGCAAGTCAAGCGGGCGCAACCGTCCCGCTCGGATCGCTTGAAGATTTAAAGGCTGCTATACTCTTACTTCTCCGAAATAACGAGTTGAGAGAGCTTTTTTCTAAACGAGCGCTTGAGTACGTCCAGAAAAAGATCGGGTGGTCTATCGTCGCAAAGAAACATATCCTTCTGTACGAAATTGCTATGCAGAAGGAAAGGATGAAAGTCACTCCGGCATCAGGACTTGACGTAAGTCGCGGCTAGGGCCGTTGATCTTGAGCTTCATCGCGTGACGACGAAGAAACAGTCAATGCGGGCCCAAAACCTCGTAGTAGCTGTTTCTCGCGGGCTGACGAAAGATATATACTCTATCTTACTGTAGTAAGGCGTAATCGCCGCCGAACCAGATGCGCTGAGGTTTTATGCCAATTTCACTTGATGATATTACGATAACGAATTTTCCTAAGCTGTTTGACCAGATAATAGAAGACAAACAAAAGGTCGGGTTAAAGCCAGTCCAGAACAATCCACCAGATCTGCTAGAGCGAGCAAAGCTCTACGGAACGCAGTTTAGAAACGGATCGTGGAACTGGGCATCAAACATCTGGAACCGAAGCGCAGCAGGCAGCGTCGTAGTCGAGCGCGAAGAGGACATGCGGGTGGAGCACCGAATGTTGATGCTTCGCGTGCTGGAGCATATTCTTGATCAGCCGCTGATTCAGGCAGATGCAACGCTCGGGCAAAAGGGCTCAAAAGGAGAAATGAAATGTCGGCTCTACTGCGACGCGCAATTCCCTGACGTCGCGTACCGCTGGAAAGCGGTCAATTTCCCCGGCGATCCTGACGCACAGCCCGACGCGCAGCTTTTTATGATCCCGCACTACCTTGAGAATCCGAACGTGCCAGGGAAAAATGAGATGCTGAAGGTCATCCGCTTCCCCTTCCACAACTACACCATTGTCGCTGCATCGTCGTACATGGGAGAAGCGAAGAAGGGATTCCTTTCGCACTGGATTTATGAAATCTACAAGAGAGGGGGGACAGGCGAGCACGCTTCGCTTAAGGAGTTTACAATCAAGCGCGTTGACGGCACAAGCAAGAACATAGTGATGTCGGTGTGGGGACTGACGGGCAGCGGAAAATCCACCCACGGTCACTACGTCTATGACGAGAAGATCGCGCAGATCTACATCGACAAGTTTGGCATCAATCCACTCGAGTTTATTTCTAATCAACTCATTCGAAATGACGACGTTGTGGCGGTTTTTGAAGACTGTGTCGTCAGTCCAGAGCGCGGCTGCTGGACAAAAACAGAGGACGTTGACGTTACGCAGCACGCCATCTACAACGCCGGAACGTCACCGAACGCGCTTCATGAAAACACGGAATGGGACGAGCATGGCGACGTGAGTTTCCGTGGAGAAATACTTCAGTATCACGGAAAATTGAATCAAAACGCGCGGAGCATCATCTTCTTGGAGGACACCGGCTACTTCGACGGAAATGTCGATTCATCCGGACCGCTCAACATGGCCGTGTTCATCAGCCCCGGATATATCTCGGACTATGCTTGGGTGAAGCTGAACGATCCTGCGTTCGCCGCAAAGGTGCTTGCAGATGGCAGAACGATCGGCCACCCCGCGCAAGGTCGAGAAGGCGTCGGCGGCGAAAAGTATGAATCGAGATATTGTCTGCCGTTCACGATGGGCGTCGGGAACGCCGCCCATATCCACCGATTCTATAATTTTATGAAGGAGAGGGCCGAAACCGACAATCCCATCGAATCGTATCTGATCAACACGACCGGACGCGTCGGCGCCAGGTATGTCTGGGTCGATACGCACCTTGGCGACGAACCCATCTGGCTCGCAAAGACGCTTTTTGAAGAAATGGACGGCAAAAAAAAGCCGGTGGGTGGGACCGGACCTACCATCGAAGAGACGCAACTGTTCTTGATTCAAGCCACGCGAGGTGCAGTTGAATATGAGCCGCACCCGCTGTGGGGCGACAAAATGCTTGTGCCAGCACGGGTAGGAGGGCTGCCACAGGAGCGCTTAAAGGAACTCGATCCGTTCACGTACAGGACCGCTGAAGAGATGGAGGCGCTACTCAGGCAGCAGATTGCACAGAGTAAATACTACTTGAAAGCCCAATGCGCGCGGCTTAACAAGCGGATATTGAATGCAATGGACTTCTAGAGGCCGTCGCCCGACCCAAAAGACCTTGTGCGATCACCAAAGCGGTAAGCATCCACGCCATTCTCGTCAGATCTTGCCTTGAAATCGTCAATGCTTTGAAACTCTTGCCCCTGAATAAGCGTGTCAGGCCAATCAATCGGCCGCTGTAGAATCGCTGCAGCCTCTATTTAGCATTTCCATACTTTCACAGCTTCTTCGACTAACTGATCCAAGCGGCTACGCAAATAACAACTCTATTTCCATTTTTCAGATTTGACGTTGGAGTGCCTGATTCGCTTTTTTGAGTTAAACCCAATCACAAGCTTTATTGCTTGGTTGCGGTATTCTAAACAGAGTTTATGACTGATACAAAGTTGTGTAAGTCTTGTGGAATGACCATAAGCCCTTCCGCGCGTTTCTGCAGAGAATGCGGAGCCGCTTTGGCCTTAGAGCCTGGCGTCGATCAGAGCGCACCGACCCCAAAGGAGCAAGTCAACGAAGGCATTACCCTATACCAACAGGGTGACTATCAAGGCGCCTTAAGCAGGTTCGAGAAGGCGACGGAAGCCGATCCGACTCTCGCGGCGGCGTGGAGTGACAAAGGCTGTGCGTTGGGGCGTCTTGGCAAGCGCGACGCGGCGTTAGAGGCTTTCAACAAAGCCCTTGAGATTGACCCGGACAATCGAGAAGCTCGCGAAGGCAAGGATCTGTGTGTGCGCATGCTTGGCTCTCCTCAGGAAGCAAGCTGAGAACCGCCGCTCGGCGGGACTTTATGTCGCACGACGTTGATCCGGGCTGGCTACCCTGGCGCGTGCTGCTATTCCGTTCGGGCGTCTGACTAGCTGTTACGTTCCCAGTACATAGGCCAAACGCGGGTCGATAAGACCTCTGCCTAGTTTCGATCTCTGTCGGTCAGATGTGTGGACTAAGATCTCCACGGTCAAGCCCCCAGCTTTCGATTTATCTTAAGCCGCTTGTTTTCAGGGCATCTCACGGATTGTGGGCTCGCTCTTTTGTAATTGCTGGTTTCAGCGAAGTCAGCGTAATTCAAAAGGTTTACGATCTTTTAAAGTTACTTTTAATAAGCGTATCGCTTTGTCGATAAAGCGGGTCGTTTGACGGGGCAGGCAGCAGTGAGGATCTTTGACAGCAAACCAGATATTGCAAAAATGCTCGCCAACGGCGACGTCGAAAACTTAGCGCGCACGATAGAAAACGGTGGCCCATATTTCGACCACGACGAGAGTACGCGCATGGAAGCTGTCGACGCACTTGGCAGTCTAGCAGATCAAAGAGCGATTGATCCTCTGATTGGCGCTTTGCACGACGAAGAGGAGCGCGTGCGTCTGAGCGCCGTTGCCGCTCTAAAGAAGCACCAAGCGTTCTACCCCCTCGTCAACGCACTGCGCGTGAGGGACAGCGGCGTGCGTAGAGCCGCTGCCGAAGCGCTCGGTGAACTCGCCAACCCCCTTGCCGTTTTACCACTCACAAAGGTTTTAGATGATGAGGACGCGCGTGTGCGAACCGCCTCTGTCGAGGCATTAGTAAAGCTTGGTGAATCGTCAACGGACCCCCTCATCAATACACTAAGGGTGATTAATAACAAGGCCCGCAGAGCCGCCGCCGAAGCCCTCGGCCGGCTCGGCAACCCCCGCGCGGTCCTCCCGCTCATTGTCGCCCTTGAGGATCAGGACTGGCGTGTCAGTTTTGCAGCAGCGTGTGCACTCAAGCAGTTCAACGATCCACGCTCGTTAGAGCCGTTCATCGGAGCGCTCGGAGACGGAGAGACGGACGTTCGACGGGTGGCCGCCGAAGCCCTCGGCCGGCTCGGCAACCCCCGCGCCGTCGAGCCGCTCGTCCGCGCGCTATACGCCGAAAACAGCGACGTTCGACGGGTTGCCGCCGAAGCCCTCGGCCAGCTCGGTGACCCCCGCGCGGTGCTCCCACTTGTTGCCGCGCTGTCCGATAAATTCGGCAACGTCCGCGAGGCTGCAGCTTGGGCACTCGGCCAACTTGGCAACTCCCAAGCGGTAGACCCCCTCATAAAATGCCTCGAAGATCCGTACGACGACGTGCGCGAAGTTGCTGCTTGGGCACTTGGGCAATTGGGCGACCCTCGTGCGTTGAACCCCCTCACCGAAGCGCTGAAGGATGACAGTCAGCGCGTGCAAAAAGCCGCCGCTCAAGCTCTTAAGACTCTACCCAGCAAATCCTCTCGCGGCAAACATGCGATCACCATCGCTTGAACCGGCCCCGAGTCAGAGTTGCGGGTGTTTGCCGCTCGCTTTTTTTAGGAATAGGGGCCTTGACAAGGCTGATTCCGAGTGCCTCCGCCTGGTGATAAGGCAGCGCACTGGGGTCAGCCGGTCACCGCTTGCGCACGATCGCAGCGCGTGTTCATAAGTTTCGGGATTCGGGGCCATTCTGAATCGGCGCGCATAGATGCTGCTCAAAGCCAGTTAAAAAGCGCATCGGTTTTTTATACAAGCCAAAATTATATAAAAACTATTTTAATCGTCGCTGCCGCGACAGGCAGCCCTCCACGAGGCAGGATAAGACGCGCTCTTGCGTGTCGCGATCTGTCCAAAAAACGATTGAGCGTCTTACCTATCCGGTGTTACAGGCGCGTAATTCGTTTCGATACAAACCTTAAACTTGGGCGTAAACTTCACATATCCCGCGCGCGACTCCCGCGCGCGACTAGTTCCTCGCTTGCTATCTTCTTTACCGGGCCGTATCGAAAATCGTTCGGGTTCACCTCCGAGCATATAACAAGACGGCACGTTCGCGCTTAGTTTGCGCTCAATACACGCCGTTTTGACAGGAGATATAAGGCTGCTATCAGATAAGCGAAGACGAGCGTGATTGCCGCGCCTAGAATGCCAATCAGTGGAATCAGAACCACGTCGAAACCGACGAGCACAATGAGCGCGATAATGCTGCTGAGGGTGTTTACTTTTGCCCCGCGCGTACCTTCTGAGGCCATGAGCCAGCTAAGAGCTTGATAAAAAAAGCCCATTGTTGCTGCAATCGCGAAAAAGAGTGCGATTTCCCAGCTGAACGGATACTGGCGTCCATAAAGAAAGAAGACTATCCACTCTAATAGAAGCACTGATGGCGCGAGCAAGGCGGCAAGGTACGGCGCTGCCTTGTTTACGCGGCGTAGAATGGCCAGCTTATCGTCGCTCTTGGATGCATAGGGGAAAAAAGCGGCGTTAATGACCATCCAAAGCAAGACGGCTACAGTTATTGATGGCAGGAAATACGCGGCGTAAATTCCCACATCCGCGGTCGTCATAAACTTGTTGATGAGTATTCTGTCGACGCCCATGAAGGTGGCTGCTACACCTCCAGGGAGGGCAAGAAGAGAATAATGCACGATTTTTTTCGCCCAGGACCGCTCAAATCGAAGCTTTATGTAGTCTCTGAGGTAAACGACCAAAATGAAGCCGATTACCGCGTAGGATAGGTAATACGAGTACGCTGCCAATTCCCACGACGTCAGGTTCTTGCTGATGAATGCGAGAAACGCAGCAAGTAGTATGACTGATTGAGCGGCAGTGAGAAGTGCATACGCTCTCATTTTGAAGAAGACTCTGAGAGAATTTGTGGTTAACTGATAGAACGTGGAAGTGACGGCGAGAAAAAGAGCGAAAAAGAATACCTCTGCTGTCACTCCAAACAAGTATGATAACGGCGCAGAAAAAAGTACGAAGATACACGCCGAGGCTACAGTCAACACCGCTATTAGAATGTACGAAGTGGAAATGATGGTGACATGTACAAGATGATCCTGCACCTCCGAACCATACTTTATCATCGGCGTGGAAGCTGCTATCATTGAGATGGCGAGAATAGTGCCCACTGTCGTGACAAGTCCAAGAATCCCAAAATTACCTGGTCCCAAAGCCCGCGCTGCAATGATACTGAAGGCTAGCGTGAATAGGGATCCGACCAATGTCCCAATCCCCACGTACGAGGTACTCAAGACGAACGACCGCGCTTGATCATCCATCTTCTCCTTGAAAATCAGCTCGTACAGGACACTGAGCAAACGCAAACCAAGTTCCTTGACCGTCACGGGCTAAACCTACGTGGAAGTAATTGCGAATTTATATATAAGTTCCATTGATAAAGTCCCCACTCGTAGTCTCGATCTACTGAGCTGGATCTCAGACATCTGTCTCTCGCAGTGGTACAGAGTACGCGAGCTTGCTTTTACTAATAGGTGGGAAGTCTCCCTGCGAAAGCGGCGGGATGAAAGTTGTTCTTATCACAAGCAACACTATATAGTCATAAAAAACCACATAAAACTATGAAATATCAACTGAGCAAAGGGGCTCATTCAGTGTATGCGCTTCAATACCACTTTGTTCAGTGTGTGAAATATAGACGAGGTGCACTCGTCGAACCCGATATAGTGGCGTTCCTCAAAGGCAAAATACACAAAATAAGTGAGACGTTCGACGTTGAAGTGTTGAACGTCGAAGCAGACACCGACCACTTCCATATGCTATTCAAGGCAAAACCAACTCTTGATATCCCACGATATATCAACGCGCTCAAAACCATAACGTCGCGTGAAATCAAGCGGAATTTTCCCGATGTCAAAGACGTGCTGAGGAAAGACGCATTTTGGTCTGGGTCATACTTCTTGGCAACAACCGGACAAGTAACGCTTGACATGCTGAATAATTACATTGAGAATCATGAGGAAAAACGCCGAAACGTTCCTCAAGTTGAAAATCAAACAGCTTTGTCAGTTCAACAAATGCAAAAAAGGAATGCATAAATCACGATACAATACCGGACACGCATCGCGGTTTGTTGGATTTCTAACCTATTACGGAGCTAAAAGATAAGAAAGTAATAGAAATCAACAAACGGAATACCACAAAGCGTCACAATATGCCTCTGTGGAAAAGAGGGATGATATGCGATTGTGGAAATTCGACTGATAGAGACCGAAACAGCGCGGTCAACAGCGTGGTTCGATCTCTTGCGCAAAATGCTTTGTGGACAAGCTATCGGAAATTTGCTGATAATCTGCTAAAAACAGAGCTATCAATAGATGGACATTCGCAGGAAGCACGGTCCAAAAGGCCGGTGTCTTCATTAATGACTCGCGTTTAAGTATTACTGGGGAATCGTATATAGCTCCTGCTTTGAGATTTGTGCACGTCAGCGACACCCACCTGGGATATCGTCAATACGGTTTAAGCGAGCGTGTCGACGATTGGAGCAGTGCCACTCGTGAGAGCGTTGATTACGCCATACAAAACCAGGTAGACTGTGTCGTTCACAGCGGCGATTTGTTCAACTCAAACAAAGTTGATCACACTTCGTTGATCCACGCCATAGAGATGCTAAGAGCGTTGAAGGACGCTGATATCCCCTTTTTTGTTATTGACGGCAATCACGACAGAAGAAAAGGCTCTCAAACGCACACCGCCCTCGATGTGTTGCAGCGCTTAGATCTGTGCCACTACTTAGCGCCGGCTGGAAGAACGCTCGAAGGCGCGATAGGTGAGGTGAACGGGACGTCGATCGTCGGGCTCGGCTATCACGGTGCCTACCTCAGGTCTAAGCTACGCGATTTTTATGAGCAAATGCCCGAAGGGCGCAACGTCGTGCTGCTCCACGCTGGCATAACGCAATACGCCGAAGGAGGGCACCCGGAGATCGCCCCGCCTGAGCTCGCAGTATTACGGCCCAAGACCGCGTACCTCGCGCTCGGGCACTATCACAACAAGTTTCGCCTCGATGACTGGATATTCAATCCTGGCAGTCCGGAGTACTACCGCTTCTCCGACTACGGTATCGAGCGCTGCTTTTACGACGTCACCATGCAAAACGGGAGCCCCGAGGTTCGTGAAATTGACGTGCGCGGCGTTCGGCGAATGGTGAGCATTTCCGCGGACTATCCGGGTGACGATTATTCGGTGCGCGGAGCTGTGCAAGCGCTACTCGACGAAGCCGAGCTCGAGGCTCCGGTTTCGGGTTCGCTATTGCGCGTGATTCTTAACGGGGAGGCGGAGTCTCCTCCTAACCTCTCTGAGCTTAAGCAGTTCATAGACGAGCGTTACGTGCCCTTGTACAGCACTGTTCTCGACAATACCGTCAGCACCGACGGCGAACTCATCGAGACTCCGGGAAGCCTTGACGACCTGGAAATGAACATGTTCGCAAGCAGTTTTGCGCAGTACAACGAGCAAGCGCGAGACGTTGCGGGTTTCGCGCGCACGCTTCTTCGTGAAATAATCGAAAGCCAACTTACGAACACGGACGACGCTGAGCCCATCGTACAGCACGTTTCACGCTTTAGGAGGGACCACGTATGAAACTGGAAAGCCTCCGCCTCGTGAACATCAGAGCGTTCGAAGACTCGGGAGAGATCCAGTTTCAAAACGGCACGATCTCCATATACGGCGAAAACGGTGCCGGCAAGAGCACCATAGTGACGAGCATTGGCAGGACGATCTTTGGCTGGGACGACGGGGTTAAGCAGGCAACGATAGACTACGCGGGAGAACGGCACAGGCAAGGAGTTACCGAGTACCTTTTGCGAAAAGGAGCGGCAGAAGGGTCTATAGACGCAACGTTCTCGCACGAGGGACACGTGTACCGCGTGAGACACGTCCTATCGCGTACGACTCAGAGTTGGGAGCTGTACATTGACGGAGAGAAGACCGATCTGTACGGAAAGCAAGAGATACACGAACGCATTCGCGACGAGCTGGGCATGGCAGAAATTCGCACGTCGTCGGCTGACAGTCTGTTCAGCGACGTTATCTGCGTGTTACAGGGGCAGGTCATCAATGAATTTGAGTTCACGTCTCAGAAACGAAAAGACCATTTCGACAAGGTTCTCGGTCTTTACAGTTATCGACAGGCCTACAGTGACTCCGTTCACGTAAAAAACAACTTCAAAAGCAAGATAGCGCGCGCTGAGTCGGAAGCGCGCGTGCTTGAAGCTGAAATAACGCACCTCAGCGGTCTCGTTAACCGATTGCGAGAGTACGAACGTGAGCTGCAAAACCTTCGGCAGTCGATCGGTGCAGTCGAAGCGAAGTTGTCTGCGGTCGAAAATCAGAAGCAAACGTACGAATCGCTTCGCGCGGAACTCGAAAACCTCAAACGGGATCTCAGCACGGCAGATGTTAAAGCGGGCGACGTGGCGACGGCAGTTGAGACGGCAAATCGCGAGGTGCAAAACTGTCGCGAAGCGCAGAACGTCGTCGAAGAATGCCGGCCGTCGTTCTTGCGATACCAACATATTGCTGGGCAGCTTGACGAGGTACGGGCGCTGGCGCGGCAGGTGGCTAGCGAAGCGATGCGCCTCTCTGAACTCCGTGTCGCTCACGCAGGCATCACGAGCGCGAAGGTAAACGCGCTCAAAGAGCTTCAGCAATTTGACGAGGCGTCAGATCGAGTGACGCAACTGTCGCCAATCGCTGCCGAACACACGCAGCTTAGCGATGCCCTCTCACAGCTCAAGCTTGATCAGCAGCGCTACCAGGCAGGTTTGGAGCGTATCAAAGCGACTGAAGAACTGATACGAAAAAAGCGTCTGGCAACAAAGGAGCTGGAAACGGAACTTGAAGAGTACGGCACACTCAAAGGGCGCGCTGAGAGGCTTGAACCGTTGCTGCGTGAATACGACGAGTTAGCACGAAAGGTCGGTGAGCTAGACGGACACAAGAAGCAGATGGAAAAGGATCTCGATAGCCTCCTCAAAGGTGTCTGTCCGTACACGAGCGATCGGTGTGAATCGATCGAGCAACGCGGCCATCGGCACGAGCACCAACTTGAAGCCATTCGAGCGGAACTCGCGCTGCTTCAGTCGAAACGCGATGAAAGAGCATCAGCTATTAATGAGGCGCGTGGAGCCGCACGGCAACTGCAACTGCTCGACGGCAAGCGGCGTGAACTGGAACTAAAACTGGAAGAGATAGACACACTACGTCGAGAACTGGCAGGCGAACGTGATTCTGTCCAAGCGATTGGTGATAACTTGGTTCGCATGAAGTCTCTTGAAGAGCGCATCGGAGCGTTGAAAGCGAGCGCCGAAGAGTATCACTCACTCGCATACACTCTCAAAAAATCAGATCGGTCTGCCTTAGTCAGTGGGCTGGCTGATCTCAGTCGAAGAGACGAAGCATTACAAAGCGACATAGAGAGAGCTGAAGGTACGATCGCGCACTTGACTGGACAAGGTGGGGATGAGGCGCTTGTATCGCGACTTGAACACGAATTGCGCGAGCTTCAAAAAGACTACGATAGCTACATGGCGTCCGTCAGTTTGGCGGCGAATCTTGAGGAGGCTATAGAACGACACGACAACTGTTCCCGAGACTTGGCAGCACTAGAAGAGCGCCGGCAGAAACTTGCCGTTGACATAGAAGCCGCGTCAAAGCTTTATGACGCCGCTGAACACCTGCGAATTGAAAAAGATAGCCTAGAAACGAGGCAACGGCTTAATGAGATGCGCGGGATTGCCTCGCAACTAAACAGACAAATTGAAGATCTGAAACCCCACGAAGCGGATCTCGTGGTTAAGCGGGAGGACCTGATGGCACTTGACGTTGAGCTCAACGAGATTGCTGCTGACGGCAAGTTCTTTGATGAAATCAGAGATAGTTTCAAGAACTTGAGCGCGATGAGGCCGCTTTATACAAAAAAGGTGAGCCAGCAAGCTGCCCGTCACTGGAGGCAACTGGTGAATGACGAGTCGCAACTTCATTGGCAAGAGGACTACCTCGTTTTCAAAGCAGATGGCGGCAATGTGATCTCATTGTATGAAATGAGTGGCGGCGAGAAGGTCTCAGCGTGTTTGGCCGTGCGCCTCGCAATGCAAGAGACATTAAGCGGCTTGGGTCTGTTCATCTTGGACGAACCAACAATCCATCTTGACGAAGAGAGATGCGACAGCCTCGCTCAGCAAATCGGTGCGATCAAGGGGTTGAACCAGATTATTGTTATAAGCCACGATGACACCTTTCACGCGTACACGCAGCAGCAGATAACAATACG
>Ga0207931_1000671_pt1 | contig 12321 bp, 5 predicted proteins | sample NGESurdeep092012_2_FD_184478 | JGI IMG/M metagenome (GOLD analysis project Ga0207931, IMG submission 184478) | Arctic peat soil microbial communities from Barrow, Alaska - NGEE Surface sample 415-1 deep-092012 (SPAdes) | ecosystem: Environmental > Terrestrial > Soil > Wetlands > Peat ...
GTATACGATATACTTCTTCAACATAAAAATCAATCTTTGAGCTCAAAATTAACATCTTTTGCTTTAGAACCAATAGCCTTCAGCATTGACCTGCCATCCATCCGGACTTTAGCCTTAACAAATTCCGGGACATTGAATGATCTGAGGAACTCTTCATAAAAATCCGGGTCTTTCTGGGGTACCATAAATGGTTTGCTGAATGAACCATTTTCGCCTGCATAAGTGATAAAAGGGCGGGTGTATAATCCATCCATTCTCCTGCTGCTGAAGATCATCCAGCGGGAATTTGATGACCATGAATGATAGCTCTCCGATTCAGAACTGTTAATGGCATCGATGGGGTGGAAATTACCGGACGACAGATCGAGTTGATAAAGATCGGCTTCCCTGTGCCATATCGAAAAATTACCATAATTCGAAAGTGTGAAAACCAGGGTTTTCCCGTCAGGCGAAATCCTGGGAAATGAGACACTTTCCCCGGTCTGAAATGAACTTACCAGGGTATCAATCTTATCTCCGAAAGAACATGATGAGGCATCAAAATCAATCCTGCATAAGCTGTATTTGATCTTATCATATTCATCCGGCTGAATTCCCTTTTTTGCACTGCAGAAAAAAAGGCTTTTCCCGTCGTGAGAAAAGGCAGGAAATGTCTCAAAACTAGCTTCAGATGAAATGATTTTACTGGTAATCAATTTATTATTCCTGATATCATAAACCACAATATCCGATTTTGAATCGAATACCTCAATTCTCTTTTCCTTCACTGAATGAAAAACCTGCTGAATTGTATTGACAGAATAAGCTATGAAGTCTTCTGATGGATGCCAGCAGGGATAAACACAGTTTGAAATCGTTTCTTTTACCTTTGTATTAAGCTTAATGGCTTTCCCGTTCTGAACAAGAATAGTGCCGCCAGCGTTACCCCTCAGATGGAACATCATTTCATCAGGGTTATTTGCCCTGAATGAATGACAATTCATGCATGCCCCTGGCAACAGCCGGTTGTCAATTATCGGCTTCTGATCAAATGACGTAAGATTGCGCTGATATATTCCCATTTCGCTCCATGTCTCATACCCGGGCGCGATGAGCCGGTAAACGATAAATGGATCAACAGGTTCACTCTTGATATGGATACTGAAAGGTCTGTATTTATTCCATTTCCCATCCCGGCGTGCAAAAAGGGTTATACTGAGACTTCCGCCTGAATTGTTTTTTAAAAGTCTCTGCCATTTCTTCTGCGGAATAATGATTTTATCCTTTCCTTTTATCCTGATTTTTTCGTTTGCCCCTTCAATCGAAGCATCTATTTTTTCCGGGGCATCAACAAGTTTAAAATTCAGAGGTGCTATATTCAAAGGGATGACCACATCGCAATAATCAGGGAAAATCGCAGGCATGGTATCTATCTCCTTCAGGTCACTCCCCGGTCTGCTGCAGGAAGAAATCAAAACTGCTCCTATAAAAACAATTATATATTTTCTCCAGCTCATGTTGATCCAGTATTATTTTTTTTCTCTTCCACCGAGCTTAATTCGACTTCTTTAAAATGCAGGTAAAACCAATAGGTGCCGGAAAACCTCTTCTCCAATCTCTCCTGGGCATCTGGATATTTTGTATAAATATCTGCGTAAGCTTTCATCCTGAGCCTTGTATCCTGGCTGACATACATCGGAGAATTGGTCATAGGGTCCTCATTGTTCAGACCGATAATGTACATTATGGCTTCCTGATATGAGACCGGAACCTTGCTGTATCCCATCTTTTCCATTACCGGAATGAGGTTGATGAAATTTCTCATATCCTTATTGATCATGTAAAAGGCCATAAGATATTCAAAAGCAATTTTATTGTCAGGATGCTCCTTAACCATCCTGTTCAGTGCTGCCTCGATATTCTTAATATGAAAGAAATAGTCATTCCTTACCATAAACTTCCTCTTTTCTCCCCAGTCAGGATCATTATTTATCTTTTCTTCATTATTAAGAACAGTCATTGCATTTTTAGCCCATTTCCTGTAAAAAATGGTTTTCTCAAGAAGCTTTAAATACTTTTCAGATACTTTGTACTGCCCGTTTATAAGATTTGTTTCAGCCAGCCTTTTAATTACTCTTGCCGATTTACCCATGTCAGGAATGGTCTCCATGCTTTCAAATGCATATTCCTGCGAGGCATTGATCAATCCAAGATGGTAGAGAATCTCATTGCCCATGATCGCTGTGACATATTCTCTATTGAAGGGAAGAAAAAGTCCGTTTATTCCATGCTGGTCATAACTGAACATCCGGTTGCCCATCTGTCCGGTTTTGGCCAGAGAGAGATTAAGCATGGCCAGTGATAAATAATTGCGCGGAGGATTCTTGTCAGCATATTTTAAAACATCCTTCCATTGTTCATTCCTGACTAAATAATCATATGTCATTATTTCCTCTGCTTCAAAGTTTGCAAAGCTTTTAAACCCAAACCAGGCTAATACCACAAAAAAAGCCATCTGAAATGCGAGTGCAGTTTTTACATATTTTTCTTTTGTAAAAATAAAATGAACCAGCAGCGTCAGAAGAGGCGGAATAACGAACAGTAACAGTATTGCAGTCGGGATCGTTGTAAGTATATTATAATAAAACTCACTCGTGAAGGTTACCATAAGAGGCTGAAGAATAAGATATTGCCTTACAAGAAGAGGAATTCCGGCAGCAACCAGAAGATATGCAAGAAAATACCATATCCGAAAATTATAGTAATTAATGGGCACTTTGCCTTCAGGGAACTTTTTCCTCGACCTGAGGTAAAGCAATAGCTCATACGCCAGCATCAACATCAGAAGACTTATATAAGATCCTCCTGCAAGCCAGTAAGTCAGCGGGATAAGAATTAGTCCTGTTATAAACCTGGTTCTGCCAGTTTTTATGCTGACATAGGCTAGCCCGGCCAGCATTGCAAAAAGGAAACCGGTTATGGCCGACAATGGATAAAACTCATTGCACAGTATCATTCCCGCCAGCAGGGATGGGATAAAACTAACCGGGAATAATACGGGACTTGAATTAACCTTGTATAAAATCCGTTTTATAATCTGCTGAAGGGCAAAGAGCAATCCGGCAATGATCAGGGGTCCTGCCAGCGACAGGTAATAAAACTGGGTAAGGAATCCGCCGGTCCATCCTGAGAAGCCCCCTGGGTATCCTATTTTTGCAGTAAAAAAGTCACCTGTCAGAAGGAACAGCTGAAACTGCTCTTCAAAATGGAGATGGCTGCTATAGAAAAATGAAAAAAAGATAAATATTCCGGAAAAAAATATTACGGAAAACAGAAACTCAGCATATTTGACAACCTTCAATTTCTCCATAAATGTCAGTGCCTGACATCTGCGACAAATCTACATTTTTTATATCACTTTTCGCCAAGAAGTTGATCCGCAGCCAGAACCAGAAACATAAAATTAGTTGCTCCTCCTCCCATAACATACTCCTGCTGCTGCCAGAGGTATGGCCAGTCGAGCAGTTCCGGAAAATCAGGACGGATAAGTGCAGTTCCTGATGAAACACCGCCGGGAATATAAGACCAGTCAGCCCTGTTAACGCCATAAGCCACTGTTGTTGACCTGGCTCCGACACCTGAAGCGAAGGAAGCGGTGTTTTCTCCAGGATGGACGCCGAGTATGAAGTTAAGGGCATTAAAAATTGGGGCCGAAGGAAAAATATCAGGGAAAGCTGTGTGAAGGAAATACTGCCTGACACCAAAGGATTGGATATCCCATCCGGCTCCCCAGATATTTGGTCTGTACGGGACTCCGAAAGGGGTTTCCGATGCCTGCTTTATAATATCTTCCGAAAGACTTTTTGCTGAATTTTTAAAGGCAGCTGTGAATTCAGCGCTGTTGATTTTCGGCAGGGTCCGTCCGACCAGCCAGCCCAGATCACGGATCCCTTTAATTACTGCTTCTTCATTTTGCAGAATGTAATTCTTATACTGATCCTCTCCGGTTGTTAAAAAAAGTTCTGATGCTGCATGAATTTTTGAGTTGGCTGCCCTGCCTGTCAGCTGGTAGTCATGAGAATATATTGCCTTTGCCACATCAAGACACTGACTGCTTAAAGTGTCATTGAATCCTTTCAAGACTCTTGCAGCTGCTGCCAGATGAGCGGCCACAGTGAGTTCCCTCGATGGGTTATTCTCGGTGAATACCCAGCGGTCATCAGGCACAGATGACGAAGATCCTGTTAGTTCACCAGCCTTAAGATCTTTATAATAAACAAGACCATCTGTCATGGTTGAGCCATCACCCAGCAATACGTACTGTCTCTTATCTGATTCAATAATTCCCCTGTACAGACGGCCAAGGTTTTTATAACCGCCAACCACCGACAGTGCGCCGTGTTCAATCTGCTGCAGAATATCGGACCTGCCGTCAGGCTGATGTATTTCAACAATTCGTGTTTTCTGGTCAATTGAAGTTTCATCATATTTAATGTTGAATGCTTCATATGCCATTATCAGGATATAAACTTCGCCGCTCTGCGATTCAACCCGGAGATCATAATCACCTGCATCGTGCCATCCGCCGATGTTAAGCCCCGGTACATGATCACCGGATTTGAAATCTGTAAGGGTTGAGCTTCCCTGGACATACCCGTCAAAATGGTTATAATCCGTCGGAGCCATACGTGCATCATCCATATGACACAGTCCATGCCATACACGGTATTTTTCATTCACTCTCATATGGCACATCTGTATTGGAAGAAAATACTCAATAGTGGGCTGCCACACATTCCGTTTATATACATCTGCAGCTATTCTGAATGGCTGTGACTGCTCATTGCCGTATTTGATAAAGTAAAGACCCTCCTGTTTAACCGGGGAGAAATCGAATTTCAGATAATTGTATCTCAGAAAAGATCCCCACAATGCAGGTTTACTGACTGTCAATAAGGTATTTTTACCGTTCTCCCCAATGGATACAAGGACAGGATTTTCAGTTTTGGATTCATTCTTATCCACTTCAATAATTGCTACCTTTTCCTGATCGGGATGATAGCCTATCTGGGAAACATGAATGACCGGCGTGCTTTTCCATCCGGGGACAATATTTGGAGTGATTATCCACTCAACAGCATTTTTTGATGATCCTTCTGCAACAACCGAGCGGACTACAAACCAACCATTGTTATGAACATATCTTCCATCGAGAAGCTGAAGATCGCCCGTTCTTGATTCAATTGACATCCTGAGAAGATCACTTTCAGGTGCCACCACCAGTTTTTTCCCCGTTGCCATTGGCTGTGCAGCCACAATTTCACCTTTGCTGTCTGCCATAGCTGGTCCATTTGCCTGCCTTGGGAAAATTCCTGATTGTTTGTCCATAAACCAGCTTTTACCGAAAAGGACCCCGGGAAAAAGTTCCATGTTAAAGCCCACTTTGCCGATGAATTCTTTTGGGACAGGATTATCGAGGTCGACAGTGACTACAACGGATTCGCCTTTAGATCTGACATTTACCGTATAGCTGAGATTCAGGTCAGGATATTCAATCGGATTATACCCCTTACGGTTTATTGCAGGATCAGGATAAGTAAGCTTTACGGTTATAGCGTTACCTGCAGCATCAACTTTTCTTTCAATCTGCTTTGGTATCGGCTGCCATTGCCCGGGCGTCTCATCAAGCCTGATATCGCCATTGGTGGCCAGCCGCTTTCCATGCATGATGACTGCAATACCTCCCTGATGTCCTTCAGGATAAATATCCTGGAAAGCCATAACATTGACACCGCCTCTTTCAAAATATTCAAGTTTATTCAGGATGAAGGATGTCTGCTGGGAAAAACTTAATTGAAATATTAGAACGAATCCTGAAGACAATAATAATCTCTTCATTTTATTATTATTTTTTGTTTATTAACTCAAGTTGCTGGTTACTAGTTGCTAGTTGCTAGTTGTTGGTTCATGCCAGTAAAAATAAAATCCATTAATTCTGGAATCTTCACATAAATATCCTCTACTATGACCCTAATTGATAATAAGTTTTCTTACTAATTTTCTTCCATTTCCTTTCAAATAAATGACATACATCCCGGCAGGAAAATGAGTTCCTGCCGTGTTACCATAATATGTATTTCCGCTTATCAATTCAGAATGAATAATCATTCCTCTACTATTATAGATCTCCATTTTATCAATTCCCTCGGGAATGTCTATTATTGAAAACTGATCTTTGGCTGGATTTGGTACAATCCGTGCATTTTCAGCTTCAGTGATGTCGTCCACTCCCAAAATATCTTCATTAATAATAAGTTCCTTTTCACCCGGTTCGATGAGAACGTAGGTTGCAGAAAGCGGCGGAATTTCTATCCTGATTTCGTCAGTTATAAGAAATGAATTAGGTTTTATGTCTTCATAATTAGATGGACCGCCAGCATCCAGTGTATTCCCGATCCCGTTTATTAATACTTTACGCGAAAAATCCGTATTAGGAATACCCGTTAAAGTATAAGTGAAGTAACGGTTCCCGAACTTGAAGTGTCTTACATTTAACCTTAATATCTGTTGATTTTTGCTCTTATTGACGATGGCTGCACCGATATGGCCTGAATGAAAAGCAGTCGGAATTACCACTATTCCGGTATCTCCTACCAGAGTGGAATTCAATAATACGTCTCCGGTATATTTCTGTAGATAATATAAATGGAAAAAAGCCGGACGGGGTGAATAATTTTCAATACCGGGCTCACTTCCGTAAGAGAACATACCATGATCATTACCGTTGTCCCACCCGTTAGCAAGATCCCATCGCAGGGCAGCGCCATACCCGGTTTTTATGGATTCACCCGTAACAAGTACTGCATGTATTCCGTTCACATGTGATACCGGCTGATTTGACCCTACTGCAAAAATATTATATTCAGTTAATGCCACTGGAATTTTAGGTTTCCCGGCCTTTGCCACTTCATTCCAGACATAGGTTTTATAGCCGCCTGTTTTTGTGTATGAGTTTAAAATTGTAGGGACATCCGAGTTCTGGTTATAGGGTGTAAAATAGCTGTGAACCACGTAAAAATCAGCCTTATCTCCTACCTGTGTGGCGACTTCTTTATTCCATGTTGAACTGGTTGAAGATCCCTCCACCATTACCACGCCTATTTTTATATCAACTCCTATTTTCTGCGCCGCCGTCTTCATTGAATCGATAAAAACGAGGCAGTGTTGTCCGTAGAGTGTCCCATTTATGTATTCCGGCTGGCCATCTTTATTAAGAGTCTTATCAATCCTGTAACCTGCCTCCCAGCTGCCATATACCTCATTGCCTATTTCCCAGAATTTAGAGCGACCTTTGTCATATCGAACCCATTCAGCTGCCATATGGGCGGCGTTACTAACCGGATTGGTACCAGTACCATATCTTGCATAACCGTAATTGACTGTCAGCATACCGGTTGCATCCACCTTGTCAAGTACGGCATAGAATGAATCGACATCCATGGTCCAGGTCTCCCACGAAAATGGCCTGTCACCGTACCACGGCCAGTTTACTTCTGTAGATCCTGAAAGAGTTTGGGGTACATCAGCAGGCCGATGATCAACGTTCAGGTTCCAGAAAAAGACATCAGAAATGCTTCCCCCGGGTCCGCGAAGCACCCCTATATTACGGTTTGCAATGTTCTTCATGAGCCCTTTGTTGTCGGACATACAACCTGTCCAGAGATTAGCATTATCACCAAACATAAATCTTGGGATCTTTGTAATTGTATCCTGATAGTCAACTGTTGCGGCAACAGTAACAGGCCTGGAAACTTGCAGAATATCATTATTTTCAGGGCTGGTGATTGTTTTCGGTCCCCAATTGTCAAGAAAGAAGCCCTGGGGGTAACTGCTATAATCGCTCAAAGGATAATTTTTCAGGTCGGGCATTTCATCAAGAGTGATCACATATTCGTGATTCATAATTTTTTGCCAGTGGGACAACGGATTTATATCCGGATTACGGACAAAATCGCCATACCATGTCATGAACCATGACCAGTTCGCTTTATCATTGATCAGGTAGTCGGGATCAGGAACCGGTCCGTTTTCACTGAGTGTTATGAGTTTTTTACCCTGGAATTTTTCTTTTATTGCATTATAAGCCAGCACCTGGGAGCTGAAATCACCATTAGAGGCATAGATATCGGCACCAAGGATATCAACATACTCGTCACCAGGATACCAGTCAAGGTTATCTGATCTGGTATCCGTTGTCCACACCCAGATCAGGTTTTTCAGTCCATGATGATTGACGAGCCTGTCGAACATAAGCCTCCAAAGAGTTTTGCAATATTCAGCGCCTTTTGCTCCCCACCAGAACCACTCTCCGGATGCTTCGTGCAGCGGTCTGAAAAGAACAGGCGTTTTTGAATTCTGTAACTGCTTCAGATATCCTGCGATAATATCGATGTCACTTAACATTGCCTGATATTCAGCTGATGAAGGATCAGTAATTTTCGAAATATCAAAGCTTGTTTTGCTTGTATAGAATTCATCCGTACTGCGCGACGGATCACGCCAGTGCCAGCAGATCGCCACCAGGCCGTTTTTATTGTACCAGTTTTTTGCTTCATTGACCAATACTGACTTGTCGTACCAGCCCCAGTCTCTTGTATGGTTCATAAAGTCGAGACCGATCAGTGCAGGGTATTTGCCTGTCTGTGAATAGAGCCACTGAGCTTCTTCAATTGCGTTAAGGCTCATAGTGCCGGAATGTATTTTCTTTGTGAATTTATCAGTCAGGTAAGAAAAAAGTCTTTGGGTTTCGATCGTTGGATCGGGTGTTGCAAGAGTATAAGGAACCTTGACTACTATTTCCGGATCAGTATTGGGCTCAATGCGGACATAATCTATCAGGAACCATCCCCAGCTTTTGATTATGCTGATGCTGTTATTTCCGGTGACAAGTGCCGCTTTTCCGGAGAGTATCTCACCAAAGGTGTTTGAGCCGGGAAATGTTATTTCAAGAGTATTACCATTAATGCTGACATTATTTATTTTCTGACCATAGGGAGCTGCATATCCAATGTAAATGTTGAAGTTCCCTGCATTTGTAAGGCTAAAATTAAAGGCTACCTTATCGCCATCATTTTCGAATTTACCAACATAACCGGCGCCCGAATAGCCGGTAACCGAACTCTGAACAGTCAGGGAACCGGTTAAAGTGGCGCTTTCAGCTTCATATTTAACGCTTTGCGCTGTTAAAGCATTTAAGCTGAACACAGTGAATACTAAACAAATACATCTTTTATACAAAACTCCCATTACAGTTTCATTTACTTTATCGATAATACCCTGAAGTGTTTAAAACAAAAGGGTATCTCATTTTATGCAAAGTTAATGAGATACCCTGATGAAAATTAAAAATTACAGATTTAATAAATCCTCATTATTTAGGATCAAAACGCAAATTATCTATCATAATACCACTTAAATCGTAATTAGAACCATTTATCCAGATACCCCAATCACCTGTACCATCGATTACCATACCTGAAGTTAACACATCAAATTTCATTGTAATCCAGTTTCCGTTAGTGGAAGTACTGAAAGGTTGACCCAAACTAACAGAAGTGTCCCAGCCTTTAAGGGTCATACCGGCATCGACACCCGAAACAGGTGTCAGGATACAGATATCAAATTTTAGTACATAATTTTCCGGATGAGAAAGAGGAGGTCTGCAATTGTTATCCCAGTTTTGCGACCATGTCCAATTCCAACCACTACCAGTTAGTCCAAGCATACAGGCAGTACCGTTTAAATATACAGAAGGTGTACCAAATTTCACAACGCTAGCCCAGGTGGATTGGCTAGCTCCACTGCCATCGAAATTACTAATCATTAAAGTTGAAGCTGTAATTGGATCTGTCCCTCCAATGAATAATTGAGGCAACATGCCCTGTTCACCTTCATAAGTAATCATAGTTATCTGGCCAAAACCTGTCGTCACATTCATTGGTACATACACTTCAACTTTGGTGTCGGTTTTTATACCATAGGCTGTTGCATAAACTCCGCCAGGGAACACAAGCTCTTTTATCAGAAGCATGTTGGTACCATTAATTGTCAGTATCTTACCTGGTGTGCCCTTAGATTCGCTGAATGAAGTAAAATTAGGAAGATTAGTAAGTACAGTAATATCTGAAGCAGATTTGACCTGAACGCCGTTTTTGGCAACCAGTGTAATCTTACCAGTCTTGGCTCCAACAGGTATTTTTACAATCATTGAAGTCTCTGATCTGGTACCAATAGTGCCTTTGATATTTCCCTCGAACACTGCGTCAACAACAAGGTCAAGGTCTGTTCCTGAGATTGTAATATCAACATTTGGTTTTGCTGAAGTCGGAGTGAAAGAAGTAACTCCCGGGTCAATCATTGTCAGCGTCGGCCCAGATATTTCTTTAGTCGCCTTGGTGACAAAGGTCACGACACCGCTTACGGCATCATCTGGTGTAGTTACAACAATCAATGTCTCAGTACCACCGGCTTTTATTGTGCCCTGCTTATTACCTCCAAATACCACTTTGTCGACCAGGTCGAGGTCAGTTCCCGAGACTGTAATGTCAGCACCATTTTTCAAGGTGGTGGGGGTTACACTTACTGTCGGCACAACCATTACCAGGTCCGCTGCTGATACAACTTTAATTCCGGAAGCAGGGATCATGGTTACTTTGCCATCCTTTGTGTCTGCCGGTACAGCAAGTACTATTTGAGTAGCTGACTGGTTTACAAAAGTAGTTATAGTTTTATTTCCACCCAAAGTAATGGTTTTTACAAGGTCGAGATCTGTGCCTGTGATTGTTAGCTGGGATCCGGCTTTTACAGGATTGGGAACAATTGTTGCGAAAACTGGCAGCTTCAAAGTAAGATTTGTTGTGGAGTACACTATGACCGGATTCTCTTTAGCATCCGAAACTGCAATTTTTCCTGTCTGAGCAGCTGCGGGCACAAGGAGTTTGATCTCAGTCCGTGTCTGCCCGGTGAACGATGTTTTGGCAACTGAAATACGATCTGTGAATATAACCTCGCCAACCAGGTTAAGGTAATCACCTGTAATTGTAAGCTCTGCTCCAGGTTTTATTGTTGCCGGTGAAAAGCTGGCAATGGAAATAGGTTCAGAAAAGCCTATTTCTGTTTTGGTAGTGATATCACCTTCAGGAGTCTTCAGAACAACCAGACCGGGAGCTGCTTCCTGCGGTACGGTTAAAGTTAACAGGGTTGACGTTTTTGTAGTAAACGTTGAGAGTGTAATGTTATTCGGTAAAACGACAGCCGTAACCTTGTCCAGGTTCTTGCCAATAAATTTAAGCTCAGCTCCCCTGGCAATAGGCATGGGTCCAAAGCTGTAAAGGGCAACAGATGTGTCTGCTTCCTCTTTCTGGCATGAAGTAAGAAGAAAAACGGCACTTACCATAAACAATGTTGCGAATAGTAGTGGACCGTTGCAGTATTTTATGAATTTCGTTTGCATAATAGATTTTTTATAGGTTTTAAACTACTATTTAACAGGTACGACACGTATATTATCGATACAAATTTGCGGTGTACAATCTGTCCCTTCTACTCCACCGCTGTAGACAAAGAAAGTGAGTCCTCTGAGCATATTGGCAGTCAGAGGATTGCTGCAAGTACCACCACTTGCAGTGTATTTAAATTCACTTAAAGGAACAGTAACTGTTATCCAGCCGTCAGTTTTATAGGTTCCGCTCTCTTTCCACGGGATCCATAGGCCCCTGGGGACACCGGAATCGCCAATATAGCTGTTTGTACCATTTGTAGAGTACGGTGTAAAAATCATCTGTAAAGCTGAAGCTGACCAGGCGTCAACCACGTAACATTCAAATTTGATGGCTGCCATTGCAATATCACCAGTATAAATCGGAACATCAGGCCGTCCGTTAGCAATAGGCCAGAGGTTAAAGCTGAAATGGTCTTCATCCCATGTTCCTCCTGCTTTGCCAGCCATAGTTCCCTTGAACCTGACATAATTGTTTTTAACCGGAGCAGGATCAGAATTACCGATTACACCTGAACGCCAGCCTCCTGAAGCAGTAAGGGCATCAAAATCGAGCACAATATTTCTGTCGTCGCGGAAATAGAACGTCGACCGGGTAGTGCCATAAATTGATTTGACCTGTATTGGTCCTACTCCTGCACCCTGTGGCACGGTAACGCCAATCTCATTAATGCTGGAACTTGTTATTGTCCCCTCAATGTTTCCGGGGAAAATGACCTTTAGTGGTGAACTGGGGTCATTAATGAAGAAGTTGCCTTTTACAACTGCTGTTTTACCGGCATCTA
>Ga0207931_1000672_pt1 | contig 12299 bp, 13 predicted proteins | sample NGESurdeep092012_2_FD_184478 | JGI IMG/M metagenome (GOLD analysis project Ga0207931, IMG submission 184478) | Arctic peat soil microbial communities from Barrow, Alaska - NGEE Surface sample 415-1 deep-092012 (SPAdes) | ecosystem: Environmental > Terrestrial > Soil > Wetlands > Peat ...
CATGCTCAAATGAATTGCTTCACCCCATTGCATAAGGGCTTCTTTGATTATTTCCATATTGACTCCTTTCGAGCCGCCCAACGGCTGGCGTTACCGGCAAGTGCGGGACTTGGCGGAAAAAGTGTGATAAAAGGACCTCACCCCCGGCCCCTCTCCCAAAAAAGGGAGCCCCACGGGGGTGCTTCGCAAAGGGGAATCTGATGGGGATGAAGGCGGGGAGGGATGGCTGAATGAGTGTCTGTAAGGCCAAAGGTATCCGGCAGTTTGGTGTAGTATTCGAACCTCGTCGAATGCCTTTTTAAGTCCATTTCAGCCTGCAACATGGGCTGCCGTGGCTCCCAGTCCCCTCCCGGAAGGACACCGGAACGATGTCCCCTGCCACCTTCACCCTGCCCCCTGCGGGGACCTTCGGCGGGGACGATGTCGCAATCGCACCGACCAATAAAAACGCCCGAGGGCGTTTCTATTTCTTCTTAGGCGTGGTAGTCCCGGTTCCTGCGCTAGTCCCGTCTTTTTCACGGGGCGGGGTAGTCCCGGTTCCCGGACGGGGCACGGGGCTCGGCCATTTCCTGCCGGACGGTGTTCAACAGGCTTTCAGCTTTGAGTTCGTTCAGAGTGTAACAGGGGGCTTCGAGATGGTCGGCCAGCGCCTGGGCCAGGCCCTGGTCGAAGGAAGCGTGTTCCATGTTGATGACTACAGTCCGGTAGCCTCGAGCTGCAATCTGCTCGGCGAACCCGAAGGCTTCCTCCTGCGGAGGTAGGACGCCAATCGAAACGTTCCCCGCCCCATCGGTCAAGATGATAAGCAGCGGTTCCACGTCTGGATGGATCATCTGCTCCTGCGTGAGCACTTCGTAGGTCATCAGCAGGCCGGCTGAGAGCGGCGTCTTGCCACCCACCGGGATATCGGACAGGGCGCGCTGGGCGAGTGTGATGGAATTCGTCGGCGGCAGGATGAGCGTGGCGCGGTCCTTCTGGAAGACGATCAGACCTACCCGGTCGCGGCGCTGATAGGCGTCCGTCAGCAGGGATAGAATGGCACCCTTCGTGGCGGTCATGCGCTCTGCCACGGCCATGGACCAGGAAGCATCCACCAAAAACAGGATCAGGTTGGCGGCCTTCTTGACGCGTACCTTGCGCTGCAAGTCACCCTTCTGGATGGCAAAGGCCACCTTCTTGCGCTGCTCGGTGCGCCGTTTTTGGAAGGGTGCCGCGGCGCGAATGGTGGCATCGAAGGCCACGTCGTCGGTTTTTCCGTTGGCCGGGCGGGATTGGATATAACGGCCTCGTTTGCGCTCGGTATGCGTGCGCGAGCGGCGTCCAGAATGCTGACGGGTTAATTTGTCGAGGGGGGTGTCAAGTTTGCGCGGGTCAAATGTCTCGCCGACCTTGACCTTTTTACCACCGTCCCACCAATGAGCATCTTGTGGACCGAAGACAGTCTGCTGGGGGGACGGTTCGGCATCCGGCGGCTGGTCGGGATTGTCCTGCTCGGCGGCTTCAGTTATGACTTTTTTTTTACAGACCCGGCGTCGGGCTCTTTCTCTGCCGGTTCGGAAGGCTCGCCTTCAGCGGACGAACCCTGTAACTGCTCGATGCGTTCCTGCAACTGCTCGGTCGAGATCTCACTCTGATGGAAGGGGCCATGCTTGATACGGTGGGGGAGGGCCAGTTCGGCAGCCAGGACAATATCCCGGTCCGTGATGGCGCTGCGTCCCTCGTAAGCGGCGTGGGCGCGGGCGGCCTTGAGGATGACCAGGTCGGCGCGGTGGCCGTCCACGTTGAGGGAAGCGGTCAGCGCGGCGATGGAGAGCAGATCGCGGCGGGTGTAGGTCACTTTTTCAATCACGGTACGAGCCTGGGCAATGATGCGGCTGAGTTTCTCCTCGTGCGGCTGCCATAGTTTGTGGAAGGCTTCCGGGTCAGACTCGAAGGCCAGGTTGTTTTCGATGATGGTTACCCGGTCGCGGGCGTCGCGGATGCCGGTGATGTCCACCGAGAGAGCGAAGCGGTCGAGCAATTGTGGGCGCAGGTCGCCCTCTTCGGGGTTCATCGTGCCGACCAGGATGAAGCGTGCCGGGTGAGTGAAGGAGATGCCTTCGCGTTCGACGATGTTCATGCCCATGGCGGCCGAGTCGAGCAGCACATCCACCACGTGGTCGTCGAGCAGGTTCACTTCGTCAATGTAGAGCAGGCCGCGGTTGGCGGCGGCCAGCACGCCCGGTTCGAAGTGGCGTTCGCCCTTCTGGATGGCTTGTTCGATGTCGAGCGTGCCAACCACCCGGTCTTCGGTGGCTGAGACGGGCAGGTTGACGAACGGGATGGGTTTTTCTTCGACGGGCAGCGGCTCGCCGGAGGCGGCCTTCTCGCGGCACTCGGTGCACCAGGAGGCGGGCTGGTCGGGATCGCAGCCGAAACGGCAGCCGCGAACGGCCCGCACCTTCGGCAGGAGGGCAGCCAAGCCGCGCGCCGCCGTGGACTTGGCGGTGCCGCGCTCGCCGCGGATCAGCACGCCGCCGATGCGGGGATCAACGGCATTGAGGATAAGAGCGCGTCGCATGCGCGCCTGACCGACAATGGCAGTGAAGGGGTAGATGGTAGGCATGAATTTCTCCGGGAGAAATTATACTGCGAATCTACGGATATAATTGGAAATGAGCTTTATAAAGGAGCTTTCATGCCCGAACTTGTTACCGGCCTTTCCGCCGAATTCGAACATACCGTAACCGAGACCGACACCGCCTCCCACTGGGGCAGTGGAGGCCTGCCTGTTTTCTCGACCCCGGCTCTGGTGGGCCTGATGGAGAGCGCCGCCGTCGTCGCGTTGAGGGGGCACCTGCCGCCCGGCCAGACGACCGTCGGCGGGCACATTGACGTGCACCACCTGGCCGCCACGCCGGTGGGGATGCAGGTGCATGCCCGGGCGGAGTTGATAGCCATCGAGGGCCGCAAACTGGTCTTCAAGGTTCTGGCCTGGGACGAGGTGGAACTGATCGGCGAAGCCAACCACGAGCGGTTTGTGGTTGACGAAGCCAAGTTCATGGCGAAGGTGGATCGGAAGAAGCGATAAGTTGCCTGTTTCGCGGGGGATTAGTCCGCCGAAACGAGTTGAGCAAAAGCGTATTTTGTGCCCGCTTTCAGGATAAAAATCCAGCGCAGGAAAGGGGACTTGTCAAATATGCTGAAGTATTGTATCATCATTGTAGATACAAAGGAGAGCATATGAAAACACGTGTGCAAAAATGGGGCAACAGTCTAGCTGTGCGGATTCCCAAGCATTTTATCCGGGAAGCCGGGCTGGCGAATTACGCGACGGTTGAAATGAAGGTGGAAGAAGGGAAACTGGTCATCCAGCGGACAGAAGATCCTACCACGCTCGAAGCGCTGCTGGCGAAAGTCACACCGGAGAATCTCCACAATGCTGAAGATACTGGTGAAGCAGCCGGTAATGAGGTGTGGTAATGGCCTACGTCCCAGAGGGCGGTGATCTGGTCTGGTTGACATTCAATCCAAAGGCGGGACACGAACAGGCGGGCCGCCGCCCGGCGGTGGTGCTATCACCCGCTGCTTATAACGGGAAAGTGGGACTGGCGCTTTTCTGTCCCATCACCAGCCAGGTGAAAGGATATCCATTCGAGGTGGCTTTGCCAGACGGTTTACCAATCAGCGGTGTGATCCTTGCCGACCAGGTCAAAAGCCTGGACTGGCGGGCGCGGGAGGTGGAGAAAATCGCAAAGTTGCCTGATAACATCATGAAGGATGTAATGACCAAAGTTGGTATGTTACTGGTGTGATAACCACCGCCTGCCACCAACTCTCCTGATAAGCCCGTCCTCACTCTGGTGCTCACTGAATAATTGCCGTTAGCCGCCACGCTGCCATTTGCCCCATTGACTGTAAAATTGATCCGCTGCCTGACCTCACTCCAGTGGGGGTAACCGTCCGTTCCCGGCGGCGCCCCCGTCGGGGACACCCTTTGGGTATTATGTGCTTCGTGAAGGACGGCGCCTAGAGCATGGTTTTGTTAGGCACTCTTATCAACAGGGATGGCAAAACGTCACCCTGTCAGTGTTAGAGCCGGGTTAATGCAGGTTCACCACTACCGAATCAAGCGCCAGGATGGAGCCGTCCGCCGCGCTGAGGTCTTTGAAATGGATGACTACCTGGCCGGAAATGCCTGCGCTGCTCAGGTTAAGAGTCTGGGAGAATGTACCGGGCGTGCCCATCCCGGCAGAAGAAACCAGCAGTGATGACTCGTTGACTTTTGTGCCATCCGGAAGGTAGATGGCGTAATTCAGGGTATTCTCAAAAGGCGAGATGGGCACATTTCCGTTGACCGTGAACGGATTGGTGACATCCACCCAGTTGCTGGGATATGTGATGTTGATGGAGCGTTCAACACCCGTTGGGCCGGAAGTCACCCGCATCAGCCAGAGATTGTTCCCCAGCAGCCAGAAGGATTGCATCTCGGGCTGAGAAGGACAGCAGGCCGGGTCATTAGGCCCATCCACGATCATGTTCAAATGGATCACGCCTGAAGAAATAATGGCACTGTTAACCAGGACACGGTCACCTAATTGGACCAGGCCGGTCTGGTGAGGAGCGCCGTCCAGGTCGATGACAGCCACGACGGATTCGAATACGCCGCTGCCTCCGCCATTCTCGGCCAGGATGACAGCCGCATCGAATTTGCCATCACCGTTTAGATCCCCAAAAGCGTAAACGTCCAGCATCTGGACCGAATAAGCGGTCGCGCCGGAACCTTCCGAATAAGACCCGTTGACCAGTGTAACGGTCCGCCCGTAGAATGGGGCATAGTATGTGGCGTTGCGCAGGCTGTCCAGCGAGAGTTCGGGACCGGAGGGCGGCAGGGGAGAAGGAGTGAGCGAAGGAAGAGTCGGCGTCTCGGTGACGGTACTGGACGGGACGAGTGTGTCGGTAATGGATATAGGCGGTGGGTTGGTTGTATCTATTTGAACGCTGCAGGCCAGCAAGACCAGGACGAGCGCCAGGGAAGGGATGATCAATTTGCGCTTCATGTCATTCTCGTTGAGCAACAACTGGGTCCCGGCAGGTCTGAGTACCCTGCTGAAAGTTGATGTTTACGGAATCAGGATGTTCCAGGTGCTGCCACCGTCACTGGTCTTGTAGAGCGAATAGTGGCTGCTGATGTCGCTGGTGAGCGCCCAGCCGGTGGTGGCGTTCACGAATTGCATCGATACCATGTTGTCCTTGATGTTGACGTTCGGTGTGACTGTGGACCAACTGGCCCCGGCGTCGTGGCTGACGTTCAGCGGAGCGCTGCCGTCCCAGACGAAGAAATCGGCCGCCGAAGCGACGGCCAGGAAACCGCCCTGGGCAACCGGCGTGGTGGGGGTCCAGGTCTGGCCGCCATCGTGGCTGACGTAGAAGTCGGAGCCGCTGTTAGTGGCGAAGAATAGCACTGGCAGGACGCCATCGCGGGTGCCGAAGAAGACCGGCAGGTCGGCGTTTGTCATGGCACCGCTGTAACCGCCCGGCATGGTGAGATCCTGGTGGACCCAGGTGGTCCCGCCATCTTGGGTCGCGTAAATGTAAATAAAATCGCTCGAAGGCTGCGCTCCGGTGACCCAGCCATGGTTGGCGTCCAGGGCGGTGATGCCGTTCTTGTCACCAACCAGCGGCAGGCTGCCGGACGAATCAGGGCGGGTCGGGTCGTTATTGAAGACGCTGAGCCAGGTCGCGCCACCGTCGGAGGTCTGGAAGATCTCCACGGCTTCATGGCTCATGGCAGCACCCAACCCGACCAGCTCCCAGCCGTAAATGGGATCGACGAATTTGATCGAACTGCCGCCAAATGGGACCAGCGAGGATGTCCAGGTGACCCCGCCGTCGGTTGTATGGAAGAGCGTGCCGCTGGTAGGATCCGCTCCGGGTATGGCTACCCAGCCGGTGGTGGCATCCAGCACGCTGAGACCGGTCGAGTAGCCGATGCCACTCAAGCCCGGTGGGGTGGCGTTCAGCCAGGTTATGCCGCCGTCCACGGTCCGCAAGACATATCCGCCATCGTTGCTGGCAATACCCCAGCCGTTGTTGGAGTCCAGGAAGGCGATATGGGTGAGAGATGGAGAGGATACGACCGACAAATCCGGCTGGGTCGGGAGGGGCATATTGATGGCCGCCGATGTTGGGGTGGGCGTATTAATGACTGTCGTAGTTGGAATAGGCGTGTCGGTGATGATGACGGGAGTGCCCGTCACGATGGGGGGCAGTTGCGCCGGATTGCAGGCCCCCATTGCCAGTACCAGCACACCGAGGATGAGAAAAATCTTGTAACGCATATCACACTCCTTTGAACTTTTACCAATTGGATGAATTCTGAAGGATTGTAAGCCTCGATTGCCGATGCAGGTAGGGGGAATCAAGGGGCATATCCTATTAGACGTAACAGCGCCGTGGAAGTTCCACGGCGCTAGGGATTTTTCTGGACTCCGGCTAGCCGACCCATTCGACGACCGTCGCCTCGCCCTGCCCGACGCCCACACACAGGGTCGCCAGGCCATACTTTACATTACCACGGCGCTTCATTTCGTGCAACAGCGTGGTCAGGATGCGCGCCCCGGAACAACCCAGCGGGTGGCCGAGCGCAATCGCTCCGCCGTTTACGTTGACAATTTTCGGATCGAGGCCCAGGTCTTCGATCACGGCCAGGGACTGGATGGCGAAGGCCTCGTTCAATTCGATCAGGCCGATGTCTTTCAACTGGAGACTGGCGCGGACGAGGGCTTTTTTCACCGCCGGGACGGGACCCAGTCCCATCGTACGCGGCGGGACGCCTGCGGCTGCCGATGAAAGGATCCGGGCCATGGGCTTCAGCCCAAGCGCTTGCGCCTTCTCCTCACTCATCACCAGCAGGGCGGCCGCCCCGTCATTCAGACCGGACGAATTCCCAGCGGTGACTGTCCCGCCCTCTTTGCGGAAGGCCGGTTTCAGTTTGGCGAGGCTTTCCAGCGTAGTGTCACGCCGCGGGCGCTCGTCCGTGTCCACCACTTTTGGGTCTCCCTTGCGCTGGGGGATGGTCACCGGGAGGATTTCCTCGGCGAATTTGCCCGAGTCGATGGCGGCAATAGCCAACTGGTGCGAGCGGAGGGCAAACTCGTCCTGCATCTGACGGGTGATGTGCGGCTTCAGCGCGGCAATGTTCTCAGCGGTTTCACCCATCTGCTCGGTGCCGTATTTCTCTTGCATCTTCGGGTTGGGATAGCGCCAGCCCAGAGCGGTATCGTAGGCGGTCAGGTTGCCAAAGGGGAAACCGGACTCGGCCTTGGGCAGTGAATACGGGGCGCGGCTCATGGACTCCACGCCCCCGGCGATGTACACCTCCCCTTCACCGGCCTTGATGGCGCGGGCGGCCTGGTTGACGGCGTTCAGCCCGGAGGCGCACAACCGGTTGATGGTCACGCCGGCCACCTCCACCGGGAGCCCGGCCAGCAGGAGCGCCATGCGCGCCACGTTGCGGTTATCCTCCCCGGCCTGGTTGGCGCAGCCCAGGTAGACTTCTTCCACCAGCGCCGGGTCGAGTTGGTTGCGTTCCAAAATCGCTTTGAGCACAATCGCGGCCAGATCGTCCGTGCGGACAGCGGACAGCACACCGCCCAAGGCCCCGATGGGTGTGCGGATGGCGTCGATGATGACAGGTGTGGGCATGCAAACCTCCGGGGAATCAGATTGTTGTTTATTCCTTTGGCGTGAGCGGGATGGTCGGAGATTTGATCTCCAGCTTGCCGACGAAGAGCACCCTCAGGGTGTTGATCAGGATGGCGTCCTGGCGGATTATCATGTCCGGATTGGCTTCCAGGCGGATGGTCGCCTTTGTGATCGGCAGGAACGCGTCCGGTGAGTTGGCCAGCACACCCCGGAAATCGGGGTTGGGCTGGGTGTGCAGGACACCGCGCACTTCCATGCCGTCCAAGATCAGGAACACTTCGTGCTTGTCCTTTTTAATGTAACCAAAAAAACGGTTGGAGGGCGGGATGGCATGCTGGGGTGGTTCGAAGACCAGCACAATGGAAGACTTGGGAACCACTGCTGTTGGCATAATATGCAAAACCCGGGCGGGATTCTCCAGCCGGGCAATTGTCACATTGCCAAGGGAGAGCATGGTGTCCACCCGCTCGTTGATTTGGTCGGACAGGCGCTTACCCTTCAGCACCAACTCACCGGTGATGGAATGGCGGTTAGTGAATATGACGACCTGGTAATCGATCGAACTTTCTAGCATCGGCGTTGCCCTCCGAACCTGCCAACGCAACTGGAAATGCGGCGTAGGCAGTGTCCAAGTTCATTCTACCCAGCTTGGGGACGACTGTCAACACGGTGCCACCAGTTTCAGGGCGTCAAAAGATCATTTGTCGGTCTTTTCACGAATAACTCGCATGTGCGCTCATGGCTGGAATCATCTAACCCTACAATGTAACTTCATCCCTGCGCGCAATTCGCCTTTTCGCAACCTTGGGTCTCTCCTTCGATGAATTTAAACGGTATGAAGGTGATAAATGTGATTTCAAGCTCATTCCGTCCGTTTTCCAGCCACGATACCCAGCCCAAAAGGAGAGGAAGTTTGTACTCTTTCCAAATGACGCAAGGCACTACCCCTCAACATCGGAAAAAGCCATAATAAACAAAAGGAATTTTCGACTATAATTGTCCTAATTCTAGATTGAGGAGGCCAGGTCAATGCCTGCCAAAGGTTGGATTGAAGTCAACGATCTATTCTGTAAAGGCTGTGAATTATGCATCTCAGCCTGCCCGCCCAAAGTCCTGGAAATGGATAGTGAAAAGTTAACCTCCAAGGGCTACCATCCGACGCATATTTTCAAGGACGGCTGTACCGGGTGTGCCATCTGCGCCATCGTCTGCCCGGACGCGGCCATCACGGTCTACCGCGAAGTGACCAAAGCGCCCACCCCCACGACAGCAGGAGGTGATTGATATGGCGCGTGAAATGTGGAAAGGCAATGAAGCCATCGCTGAGGCGGCCGTGCGCGCCGGCGTGGAGGCCTATTTTGGCTACCCCATCACCCCGCAGAATGAAGTGCTCGAATATCTCTCGCATCGGATGCCCGAACTTGGACGCGCTTTCGTCCAGGCCGAGAGTGAACCGGCGGCCATCAACATGGTCTACGGTGCAGCCTGCACCGGGGCGCGCGTGATGACCTCCTCCTCCAGTCCGGGCATCAGCCTGATGCAGGAAGGACTTTCATACATCGCCGGGACCGAGGTTCCAATGGTACTGGTCAATGTGATGCGCGGTGGCCCCGGCCTGGGGAACATCGCCCCCTCGCAGGGTGATTACAACCAAATCTGCAAGGGTGGCGGGCATGGGGATTACCATCCCATCGTGCTGGCTCCGGCCTCAATCCAGGAAGCCGTGGACCTAATGCCAGTCGCTTTCGAACTGGCCCATAAATACCTGAACATATGCACCATCCTGATTGACGGTTCCATCGGACAGATGATGGAACCGATCCAGCTGCCGGAGATGCAGCCGGTCATCCGGAAGGAATACGACTGGGCCGTGAGCGGGGCAAAGGGACGCAAACGCCACATCCTGACTTCGATCTACCTCGACGTCCCGACCGAGGAAAAAGTCAACCTGCGCATCCTCGGACGCTGGCGTGAAGCCCAGGCCAACGAAATCCGTTTCAAGGAATATTTCCTGGAGGATGCCGAATATATCGTCATCGGTTTCGGGACCGCGGGCCGGATTGCGCTTTCGGCCGTGCGCGCCGCCCGGGCGCTGGGCATCAAAATCGGCCTGTTCCGCCCCATCAGCGTCAACCCCTTCCCTTACAAGCGGGTGGAGGAATTGTGCAAGCAGGCCAAATCCATCCTGGTGGTGGAGATGAACACCGGGCAGATGCTCAAAGACGTCCAGGTGGCGGTCAGGAACCGGGTCCCGGTGCGGTTCTACGGGCGGCTGGGGGGAGTGATGCCTTTCCCGGATGAATTCGTCCACGAGATCCAGGAAATGATCAAGAACCCCGGCAAGCCGGAAGATGATCCCGCCGACCTGTGGTATCTGCGTATGATGGCACGTTGAGAGTAGAGGTATTTATGGCAGTATCTATCGTTAATCCCGAAAACCTGGTTTACTCCCGCCCCAAAGGGTTCACAGACACGCCTACGCATTATTGTCCCGGCTGTACGCACGGGACGGCGCACCGCCTGGTGGCCGAAGTGCTGGAAGAAATGAATATACTGGATAAAACCATTGGCGTGGCGCCGGTGGGTTGTGCGGTGTTCGCCTACAATTATATTGACACAGACTTCGTCGAGGCCGCCCACGGGCGCGCCCCGGCCATGGCCACCGGTATCAAGCGCGTCCTGCCGGACAGCGTCGTCTTCTCTTACCAGGGCGACGGCGACCTGGCCTCCATCGGCATGGCGGAGACTGTCCACGCCGCGGCGCGCGGGGAAAACATCACCATCATCTTCATCAACAACGCCATTTACGGCATGACCGGCGGCCAGATGGCCCCCACCACCCTGCCCGGTATGAAGACGACCTCTTCGCCCAACGGCCGCGATGTGGAAACCCAGGGCTATCCCATCCGTGTGTCCGAGATGCTGGCCACTCTGGACGGAGCCGGGTACATCGTCCGGCGCAGTCTCCACGACCCGAAGAATATCCGCCTGGCGAAGAAAGCGATCCGTCTCGCGTTCGAAACGCAGGTACATGGCCTGGGCTTCTCGATGGTGGAACTGCTTTCCACATGCAACACCGGCTGGGGCATGACGCCGGTCGAGTCGCTTAAATGGCTGGAAGAGCACATGATCCCGGCCTTCCCGCTTGGCGATTATAAGATTGCGCCGTCGGTGGCAGCGCTGAAAATCTAGAATTTCTATATCACTGCGAGGCGGCGCTCTCCAGCCGACACCTGCACCTGCTGCACACCTGCCCCGGAGGCAGATGCCGGGGAGTGCAGGTGAGCAGTCTCCTCTTGGAGGAGGGGATTGCTTCGCAGAGTACGCTCGCAATGACACAATAATTTACGGAGACTCATCATGCAAACTGAAGTTTTTCTGGCTGGTTTCGGAGGACAGGGCGTCATGTTCGCCGGTCAGGTGCTTTCCTATGCCGCCATGGACATCGGCAAAGAGGTGACCTGGATCCCCTCGTATGGCCCGGAAATGCGCGGCGGTACAGCCAACTGCACCGTCGTCATCGCGGACGAAGAGATAGGCTCGCCGCTGGTCCAGAATCCGCCCGCGGTCATCATCATGAACCTGCCGTCGCTCGATAAATATGAGCCGATGGTCAAACCGGGCGGAGTGTTGATCGTCAATTCCTCGATGGTTGACCGTGACGTGACCCGCAGCGACATTACCTGGGTCTCCCTCCCGTGCAACGAGATCGCCGAGGAATCAGGTGACCGCCGCATGGCGAATATCGTCGCCACCGGCGCCCTGCTGGCCCTGCTGCCCGTACTGACCCTGGAAGATATCGAATCCGCCCTGAAGGCCCACATGCCTGGACGCCACAAACACCTGCTGCCCAAAAATGTGGAAGCGTTGAAGCGCGGGGCGGAATACGCCAAGAAGTACGCGCATATGGCGAAGTAACAAGGGACAGAAACGAGTAAGAAGCAAACTGTAATAAGTGAAAAGTAGAACGGAGGCCGTTCCTGCACAGCCTCCGTTGTGTTTACTTTGAATTCCTTTGTGAACCGTGTGGTTTTCTTACTTCTTCCCAACCGCCTCGCGCCCGGCCTGGAAAGCCTTGCGGTTGAGTTCCACGTGTTTGGCCGGGACGCGTTCTGTAATGACTTTCAACCAGACCTCGGGGGTGAGTCCCGCCCCGGCCTGTCCGCCGCGTTCCAGCAGAGCCGAAAGCGCTCCCAGCAGGACCACGTTGGCAACCTTCAGGTTTCCCAACGTCCCGGCAACCTCCTCGCCGTTGATATATTCGACGTGCGAGGTTACTTGGGCAAAGACCTTGCGCAGAGCCTCATCGCTTGGATAGGTCTGGTCGCCGGAGATGGCCGTCAGCGGCTCGATGACCTGCATGTTGACCAGCGCCAGTGCGCCGGGGCGCATCGCTTTCAGGCTGCGCAGCGCTTCGAGTTTTTCGAACGCCAGCAGCACGTCCGCCTCGCCCGCGCCGATGAGCGGGGAATACACAACCTTCCCCCAGCGCACGTGACTGGTCACGCTGCCGCCGCGCTGCGACATGCCATGCACCTCAGCCTGCTTGGCCTGGAATCCCGCCGCCAGGCCAACGTTGACCAGAACATCGCTGGCTAAGATTGTCCCCTGCC
>Ga0207931_1000673_pt1 | contig 12297 bp, 11 predicted proteins | sample NGESurdeep092012_2_FD_184478 | JGI IMG/M metagenome (GOLD analysis project Ga0207931, IMG submission 184478) | Arctic peat soil microbial communities from Barrow, Alaska - NGEE Surface sample 415-1 deep-092012 (SPAdes) | ecosystem: Environmental > Terrestrial > Soil > Wetlands > Peat ...
AGTAGCCTGTGGTCAAAACACCCCCTTTTTATCCAAAACCTGGCGTAAACCTGGCGTAAAAAAAAAGACACTTTTTGTAAGTGTCTGATTTTCAAAGTGAGCCCAGCTGGGATCGAACCAGCAACCCCCTGAATTATCGCTGTGTTGACCATAAACCACCTGTAGCCTAAAACGAAGTGTAAAATCCGTCCTTCTTTGACCACTTCAAAAGAAGGTCTGGAAACTCTGAACATATATATTGAAACAACGAGGATTTAACTCTGGCGAGGGTGGTCAATTTGATCTCGTAAAATGTTGTAAGGGTTATTGGCTCTTATAGTTGAAAATGATATGATAGAGATGTGGACATTGCCAGCTTTGGAATTCAGCCACCGGAGGCTTCTTTTAAATAACCTATCTGAAATTATCAGATTCATTTTATGGTATAATTGTTTTAAAGAATGATTTTACATCAGGGTAGTGTTCAACAATACGATAAACTTCACATTCCCTGCAGTTGGTATTCTTACAGAGTGTTCCTTTTTCAGATGCTTCCCAGCAGGGATAAGAATTACTATGATAAGCCTGGCATTTTTCACGCTCTTCATCAGAGCATGGCCTGATTGCCCAGCAGGGAACGAGAGCCAGTAAAGCTCTGATCCCCGCAATGTTTAAACCATCTTCATCAAGTAATTTTTGAATAAAATTTAGTCTCAAAATATCCACCCGAGAAAATAAGTTCCGGTTTGATTCTTTCTTGAAAGGAATCATCAATCTCTTATCAATGTAGTGTCTTATTGAATGAACCGGAGTTCCTGAAAGACTTGATGCAATACTCAGGGTATAAACCGGAGTTGTGCTTGAAACTGAGCTATTTTCCATGATTTTAAATAATTTTCAAATCTATTTTTCACTTATGCAAAATATTCTGGTGCCTTGTGAAATTCAAAAACAAAAAAGACAGTATTGCTTTCTTCACTTAAAGTATTCAACTGTAGCAATCTAAACAGTCGCTTCAGACTCAAAATATGAAGTAATTAATCTACAATTCTACTGTTAATTTATTAACAGCAAGATTTTAAGGAATTTATAACATAATCTGTGCACTTAAATAGAAAATATTACTTTACATTTACAAATATATGATTTTACCAGTACTGAATATGTGAACTATACAACTCTTTTTATTTTGTATTGACATTCTCTGCGAACAATACTTTTCTAAAAAATGGTCACTTTAAGGTGGAGACCTTTCAATAAACTAAAAATCAAAATGTCATTATGAAAAAAGTAATTATTCTACTTTTATCGGCTTTATTGTATACTGCATGGGGTCAAAGTCAAACCGCCAATCAGCTTACAAATGAGCAAAAAACATGGATATCAAAAGCAAATCGTCATGAAAAAAACGGTTGGATTTACCTTCACATTGAAGGGAGTCCGGAAGAAAGGGGATTTCAGCATGGTTATTTACTTTCAAAGGAAATCAAAGAATCTATCCGTATTCTTTCTGAGGTATGGAAATATCAGACAGCAATGAAGTGGAGCTGGTATGTCGACAGGGCACATGATATTCTGACACCAAAAACAGATTCGGAAAATCTTGCAGAAATTGATGGCATAATTGAAGGGATGAAATCGGCCGGAGTTTCGACCTCTCGCGATGAAATGGTTTCTCTTAATGGATATATGGAACTCTTGTGGTATTGGTGGCCCCAGGTAAAGGATTCGGTTGGAGTAAATGCCCCGGACCCTGTAAATGAGTCCTGCAGTTCCTTTATAGCAACAGGCACACTTACTAAAGACGGAGGAATAGTACTTGGGCATAATTCACATACTGATTATTATTATCCTTTGAGCAATTTAGTAATCGATATTCTTCCTGAAAAAGGTCATCGGATTCTTATGCAAACTACACCCGGATTTATCCATAGTGGAACCGACTTTTTTATTACTGATGCTGGTATAGTCGGTTCAGAAACAACAATAGGGAAATTTTTTCCCTTTGATCCAAAAGGAGTACCAGAATTTTCACGGATGAGATCAGCCACCCAATACGCTTCTTCCATAGATGAATGGTGTGAAATCATAAAAAAAGTTAATAACGGTGGTTATGCCAATGCATGGTTAATTGGTGATGTCAACACGAATGAAATTGCCAGGCTTGAGCTGGGTTTGAAATATGTAGGTTTTGAAAAGAAAAAGGATGGTTATTTCATTGGGTCCAACGTGGCTGAAGACCTCAGGATTCTTCGATTTGAAACAAAGATGACTGACAATACAAATATTAAACTTAGTTCTATTGCCCGCAAAGTTAGATGGAAGCAACTTATGAATGAAAATATTGGGAAAATTGATATAAACAATGCTGAATTATTTGAAGCGGATCATTATGACACTTATTTAAATATAATTAAACCCGATACTCGTACCCTTTGTCGGCATAATGAGTTAGATCCTCTCCTTGAGGGAGATTATCAATATGAACCGTATAAGCCTTTTGGAGTTTTAGATGGGAAGGTGGTCGACTCAAAAATGGCTAAACAGATGTCATTTATAGCACGTTGGGGCGCCGCCTGTGGGACGCCATTCGATGCAAAAAATTTTCTTGAAATGCATCCTCAATATGACTGGATGAATGGCCTGCTCAAAGATCGCCCGACACAACCCTGGACAGTTTTTAAAGCAGGTGAGAAGGAATAACTGAAGAAAAATAAAAAATAAAACCAAAATGAAAAAAGTAATTTTCTTTCTTACAATTATCGTTATTACAACAAGTTGGAAACCAGGCAAAATAAACCAGGTCAAAGAAGACAATAAGGATTTTGCCAGTTTGCTAAATAAATATTATGACGAACGGATGTATATGTTTCCGTTAGAAGCTACCAATAATGGAGATAACCGTTTCAATAACCTGTTGCCTGCGGATTTTACAGATAGCTATTTTACTAAACTTAAAGAGTTCTTTAATCAATACAAAGTTTCTTTATCCAATTTTGTCCGAGAAAAACTAAATGAAAATGATAAAATAAGTTATGATATTCTTAAGTATGAAATTGACATGGGCATTGAGGGATTAGTGAACCATCAAACGGGGGATGCAGACTTATTTTACGATAATACATATATTCCTTTTAATCAGTTCCAGGGTGTACCATTAATACTTGGTCAAATGGGTGGAGGTACAGGCAACCAGCCATTTAAGACCCCGACGGATTATGAGAACTGGCTCCAGCGTGCTGCTGCCTTTAGTTCCTGGACGGATAGCGCTATTGTCTACTTTAAAAAAGGTATGGCTGTAAAATATGTTTTACCAAAAGCTGCTGTTATAAAGATGATACCACAGATGCAGGCAATGGTTACGGATTCTGCTGCAAAAAGTCTGTTTTATAAGCCAATTAAATTAATGCCTGCAAATTTTAGTGAAACCGATAAGAATCAGTTAACCACTTCATATATTAATCTTATTAATCTGCAAATAGTGCCATCGTATAAAAAACTAGCGGAGTTTTTACAGACAGAATATTTGCCAAATGCACGAAATACTACAGGCATCAATGCAGTGCCAGGCGGCGATAAATATTATGCTTATCTGGTTAAATACTGGACAACCACCAACAAAACACCTGATGAAATTTATAAGGTTGGTATTGCAGAAGTAAAACGCATAAGGGATAAAATGGAATTGATAAAATCTTCAGTTCAATTTAAGGGTGACCTAAATGCTTTCTTTGAATTCATGAAAACAGATAAGCAATTTATGCCTTATAAGTCGGCCACTGAAGTGCTGGATGCATTCCGTAGCATTCAATCCCGTATAGAGCCCAATCTGAAAAAAATGTTTAGCAAAACGCCCAAAACAAAATTTGAAATACGACAAACGGAAGCCTTTCGGGCAGCCAGTGCCAGTGTTGAATACTATAAGGGACTGCCAGATGGAACAAGACCCGGAATTTTTTATGTACCCATTATTGATGCAACAAAATTCAATGTTACTTCAGGTATGGAAAGTACATTTCTGCATGAAGCTATACCGGGCCATCACTACCAGATGTCGCTTCAAATGGAAAATGATCATCTTCCAAAGTTTCGTCGTTTTATCTGGTATGGTGCTTATGGTGAAGGATATGCGTTATATTGCGAAAGTCTTGGCAAAGAGTTAGGCCTTTATACTGATCCATATCAGCAAATGGGGGCTTTAAGCGATGAGATACACAGAGCAATACGCTTAATGGTTGATGTAGCTATGCACACTGGTAAAATGACGAGGGAGGAAGCTATAAAATACAATATGGATAATGAAGCTATCAGCTTAGAAGATGCGACTGCTGAGATAGAACGTTATATGGTTTATCCCGGACAGGCACTGAGTTACAAAATAGGTGAGTTAAAGATTAAGGAGCTAAGAGAAAAATATAGCAAACAATTAGGGAATAATTTTAAGCTTTCTGATTTTCATGATGAGTTTTTAAAAGATGGATGCATGCCATTAAGCATATTAGAAAAGAAAATGGATGATTGGGCCTTGAGACAACGTTGATATACAATTAAATAGAATTCTGATAATCAATTGAGTGTTATCTTTACGCTATGGCAAGTATAGTTTCAGGTTATGAATACGACATTTTCATCAGCTACCGCCAGAAAGACAACAAAGGCGACAGGTGGGTAAGTGAGTTTGTTGATGCTCTGAAGACTGAACTCGAATCGACATTCAAAGAAGAGATCAGTGTTTATTTTGATATTAATCCGCATGATGGACTTTTGGAGACACATGATGTTAATGCCTCCCTGAAAGAGAAACTTAAATGCCTGGTATTTATTCCTATCATCTCACGAACCTACTGTGATCCGAAATCATTTGCGTGGGAACATGAGTTTAAAGCATTTATCGAACAGGCCTCACAGGATCAGTTCGGTTTTAAGGTAACACTGCACAACGGTAATGTTGCGAACAGGTTACTCCCGGTTCGCATAAATGATCTCGATATTTCTGATACTAAACTATGTGAATCAATATTAGGAGGCGTACTACGTGGAGTTGATTTTATTTATAAATCTGCCGGAGTCAACAGACCTTTGCGGTCAAAAGAAGATAATCCACATGACAATTTGAACCACACAATTTATCGCGACCAGATAAATAAGGTCGCTCTGGCGGTGAAGGATATCATTGAAGCCATGAAGGTATCCTTATCTCCAGACACGGCCAGACGAAATGAAATCCAGGTAAAGGAGATCGAAGAGAAAAAGGAGATTAATGTTGAAGAACTTGCCCATGTGAAAGATAAAAGTAAGGTATCGATAATTAGCTTGGAGAAAGACAAAATATTAAGGCCAAAAAAGATTTTTAACAGAATACCTTTATTGCTGAGCGTTTCGGCCATCATTATTTTAGTAGTTATTTTCACATTAGCTTATATAGTTCAGAAAAAGAAACAACAAGCCAAATATGTTCTTATTCCTGAAATTCAGAAACTGGTTGAAGAAAATTTCACTCCTCCGTTCCGGGCGTTTGATCTTGCTACTGAGATTGAAAAGTATATACCTAATGACTCCTCATTGACCAAATTGTGGCCCAGAATTTCAGAAAGTGTTTCGCTGCAAACCCGACCTGAAGGTGCTACGGTATTTTACAAAGATTACAATCAACCTGCTGATTCATGGAGAGAGACAGGAGTAACACCTCTTAAAAATGCTAGGATTCCTCTTGGTTATAAAAGGATAAAAATCGAGAAAGATGGATTTCAAACAATTTATATTACCAGGTTTAACCTGTTTGACTTGACTCAACCCCTTAAACTTGACAGTGTTGCAGCTTTGCCATCTGATATGGTACGCATCCCGTCTAGTAATACTCCATTATACATTATAGGAATAGAGAGATACGGAGGGAAACTTGTAGGTGAATTTCTTGCAGATAGGTTTGAGATTACAAATAAAGCATATAAAAAATTCATGGATGCCGGAGGATATAACAATAAGAGCCTATGGAATTATGCGATTTATCTTGATGGGAAAGAAATATCATGGGAAACAGCTATGAAAAGGTTTGTTGATAAGACCGGGAAACAGGGTCCTGCCACTTGGGAAGTAGGAACATATCCTGATGGGCAGGAAGATTACCCTGTTGCCGGAGTCTCATGGTACGAAGCTTGTGCTTATGCTGCCTTTACCGGGAAAAAGCTTCCCAATGTGTATCAATGGAGTGTATTGGCAGAGACCTCCAGGAGTATGAATATCATTCCGTTAAGCAATTTTAATGGAAAGTCAACCGTACGTGTTGGCAGCATGGAGGGCATTAGTTCTTATGGAATTTATGATCTTGCTGGTAATGTCAGGGAATGGTGTCAGAATGTAAACGGAATAAATGGAGAAGCCTATATTTTAGGTGGAGGGTGGAATGATAATCCGTATTCATTTAATGATGCTGGCACTCAGCCTATGATTGACAGGTCTCTTTCAAATGGTTTCCGCTGTACTATGGAACTGCCTGGCGATACAACAGTTGGCCTTTTATCAAATCCTGTTACACTGGATTTTCGCGATTACAATAAAGAAAGACCGGTAGACGATAAGACTTTTAATATCTTTTTAAAGCAATTTGCCTATGATAGTTCACCTTTAAATGAGAAGGTGATAACAGAAGCGGATACTGGTATCTGGAAAGTTGAAAAAGTAATAATGGATGCAGGTTATAATAATGAACAATTGATCATATACCTTTACCTTCCAAGAGATGCCCAGCCTCCTTTTCAACCTGTAATCTATTTCCCTGGCTCCAACGCAATCCATATGGATATGATAGCCAGTAATTATGTTCAAAGACTGGATTTTATTGTTAAAAGTGGAAGAGTTCTAGTTTATCCGGTTCTTCAAGGAACTTTTGACAGAAAAGATGGATTTTCATCTGATATTCAGACAGAAACAGTATTTTACAAAGATCATGTAATCATGTGGCGCAAAGATTTCGGGCGGACTATTGATTATCTGGAAACAAGGAGTGACATTCTAAGTGATAAAATAGGGTACTTTGGCTGGAGCTGGGGAGGATTTATGGGTGGGATTATACCAGCCGTAGAAAAACGCATTAAAGCAGTTGTTCTTCATGTGGGGGGAATGGAGATGACAAAAACACTTCCTGAAGTTGACCAAATAAATTTTTTGCCAAGGGTTTATCAACCCGTACTTATGCTGAACGGGAAATACGATATGTATTTTCCTGTCGAGACCTCTCAGAAACCAATGTTTAATTTGCTGGGTACCCCTGAAAAGGATAAGAAAATAATAATTTATGATGCAGGCCACCTTGTGCCAAGAACTGAACTGATAAAGGAGACTCTTTCCTGGTACGATAAGTATTTGGGTCCTGTAAAGTGAAAAGTTGATAAGCGCTCGGGGAGATCTCTTTATCTATCCGAAATGCCTGTCTGTAGAATTTTTGTTCTGAATTTACCAATCTTGTTATAAATTATCTATTACCTTTTTCAGTTTATTAGTCACTTCAAGTGCAATGTTTCCCAACGAAGGATTTGTGATGGCTTGCATTGAAGCAATGGGATTTACAGCGGCTATTTCAATTTTATTCTGTCCCTGTTCAATGACAAGTACATTGCATGGCATCATTGTCCCGATTTTATCTTCGGCTTGTAATGCTTTGTAAGCATAAGGCGGGTTACATGCACCCAAAATTTTGTACCTCTTGAAATCAACACCAAGTTTTTCTTTTAGTTTGTCATGCATGTTGATTTCTGAAATCACTCCAAAACCCTCTGTTTTAAGTGCTTCGTTAATATTCTTAACAGCCTCATCAAATGAGACGTTAAGTGTTTTGCTAAAATAGTATTCCATATTTTTCGGTTTTTAATGATTATTATACAATACAACCAATCAATCAACTACTAATATTAATGCTAATGTCCCTCTTTCTGGAGATCCGTTAATAAATGTAGACAACAATGCATTCTTTATTTAACAACCAACAACAAAGATTGAGGAATGTTCATGAAGACAGGTTAATGTTCATGCCGATGATGCAAATCAGGATAATGTTTATGAGTGTGTTCAATTTCTTTGTGTTCATGAAGATGTGAATGTTTCAGACTTTTATCACTTTCCCCCTCATGAATATGATTATGATGACCATCATCATGACTATGCAAATGAATGTGAGCCATCCCCTTATGGTAATGGGCATGCCCGTGTGAAGATAAATTCGTAAAAACTATCCCTAATACTAAGATTGAAAAGGAAATAAGAACTATCAGATTTAAAGGTTCTCTAAGCAAGATCCATGCTGCAAATATCCCCCAGAATGGAGCTGTGCTAAATAATATCTGACTTCTTGTAGCACCTAAGTTTTGTGCTGAAGTTATATAAAGAACAATACTAATGCCATATGAAAAGACACCAATTAAAAGAGCTGCTGGAATATAATTTAATTCAATTTGCCAATTACTTAGAAACATGCCAATAGTCAAATTTGTAATACCTCCGAAAACACCTTTAACAAATGTTATAGTCTGAGGTGACACTCCATCTATTATGGCAGAAAAATGATTGTCAAATCCCCACGAAATACAAGCTAATAAAATAAAGATTGCGGAAATAATTCCACTTGTTGATTCCTGAGAGGAAATAATAATTCCCGCACATAGAGTCAATAATATTCCAATTAATGTATAACGATCCAAATGATCTTTAAATAATAGAACACCTAAGATTGCAGTAGCTACAAGTTCCATATTCAGCCATATGGAAACAGACATAGCATTGGCGGTTTTTAAGCCAATCATTAAAAACAGAGGGCCCAATATTCCACCTAAGAGGATAACTCCGCCCAGGTACTTCTTCTTACCTGTTTGCCTTAATGCTATAAATTCGATTTTTCTGTTTTTTATTATATAGGGAAGAAAGGCTACTCCTGCACCCAGGTATAGCAAACCAGCTAATTGAAAACTATTGAGTTGAGAAAGTATGATTTTACTCAATGGAGTCGCTACCCCAAAAAGTAATCCAGCAAGTAATCCGATTAGGACTGATCTTATTTTCATACTATTTCGTTCCGCGCACAAAAGAGAGTATTCGAAGCCCAAAAACACGATACTTTGCCTGGGAAATCTCTATTTGCGAAAAACCAGAGGATTCCATTATAGGTTGTAGTTCTTTTAAATCATGCTTTAACATAAATCCTAAAAGTAACTTTAAGATCCTTCTTGACACAGGATAAGGCGGTAAAGCCAGATCAAGCACCAAAAGTTTTCCTTGTGGTTTGAGAACACGATAGATTTCTTCAATTCCCTTGTTTCTTACCTTTTCAGACATATGGAAAATCATGAAACTGCACATCACAACATCGAAATGATTTTCGGGAAAGGGGATATTCTCGATACTTCCTAATTGAAATGTAACATCCAAATTGGCTTGTGTAGCCTTTTGCTTACTGCGTTCAATCATTCCAGGTAATATGTCGATTCCAAACACCTTCCCCGATGACCCCGCTTGTCTTTTGGCTGCAAGTGATAATGAACCTGTAGCGCACCCGACTTCAATGACACAATCTCCTGGGTTTACCTGGGCCAAGCTTACTGTCATAGTTCTCAAAGCATCTTCTCGACCTAATGTTATTCTTTTCATGTACAAGTCGTAAGAATCCACCATTTTCCCCATTTGGCTCTTCATCCTACTATCTTCATCAACCTGGCTATGATTCGAATCGTTCTGTTTCATTGTAACCTCCATTTAAATAATTGTTTGTGTTTCATTAAGGCTGATTAACTTATGATGTCGCCAATATATTTCCTCCAGCTCAGCTTATATTAACGAAAGTTAGACAAGTTTAGCAAAAAAACGAACGGTTTTTTGAAGCCAAAATACAGGGGAGGATCCAAGATTTTAATGAGCAAAAATCCTACTTGAATTATTTGGGGCAGGTTTATCCATCATATCACTCGGTTTTAGGACTTTTAAGGAATGGGTTTGTTTTGTTGACGTTTCCCTCACTTTCCTTCGAAACTACCACAGAAGTAGCCAGATTGCATCTGGCGAGGTTTGGATAAACAGGATGAAAGATGGAAAGTGGATCGAAAATATGTTTATTTTTATCCTAAAAGATTAAATCTCATTAAGATATTACAATGAATAAAGCTGTACCATATAAAGGTAATAATGACTTTAGGGCTGATGCTCGCAGACATCAATCTGAATTCAGGGAAAAAGTCTTAGCTGTTGACTTTGATGCTTCTGATGGCAGAGCAAAGTATGGAAACCTATTGCCAAAGGAAGCAGCCATCAAAGGATTGATTTTCTATGAAGGTTACCGAAACCATATCATGCAGGTAACGGTAAATAGATATGGGATCATAAAAGGTACAGCTCGTTATACTAATCTGCTTCGAAGTTATTATATGAAGAAATGAAATCGGGGAACTTGGATAAGTATATACAAAAACAATTACCCTGATTATTAACCTATATTTTAATAGAAAAAACGATACCTCTTGTCAATCATTTTTATAAAACAACCAGTTTCTTAAAGACAACATTGGTCTCCGCACATGTAAGGTTTAACCGCTCAAGATTAAATCTTGCTATGGGATTGTTTCTTGCCAGTAACCCATACTCATGCAGTAACTTTTGGTACAAGACCTCAATCGGCTCGTTTAAGTACTTTGAAATGATCCATGCGAATCTTTCGTTCGATTGGTTTATCATATCCCAATCTATATCGTCAAAACCGTAATAGACAGCCTCCGCTTCCTCATTGATAAACATCATGCTGCAAAGTCCTGCAAGACCATGTCTCTGGACGAACTGGCCAGCGTAGCACCAAATAAAAATGCTGCTTGTCTTGTTTTTTAATGCTGGAACCATTGATTCATCAATTATATAGAAACCTGCATCAGGGAACTGACCTTGGCTCAATAATCCATAAGGCGAGCCATGGCCGAGCATGAGAATCCTGTTGTGGGATTCAATAAGTTCCCGTAATTTTGACTTGTTTATACCACCTTTGACGACGGTTTTTCTTACAAGGGGGGCATAAATTTGTGAAAGGAAATCCGTGGTTGGGTCTTCTGGATGTATGATAAGAGTTTTCATGATTTGGCTAATGTATAGCCAAATATTGGATATGCCCAAATCGGCAATGGATGGGCCTCAAAGCAAGTTGAGCATTAAGTTTTCTCTTTCAATTTTATTCGATTCTTCGTCATTTCCGACGTCCATCTGAAGTTATTATGCAACAGAATTAAAAAATCTGTTTATCATATTGATATTCAGTTAATTAAAATTTTCAATTATGCTAGGCAGATTGCGGAATATGGCTTATGTTGGCCGTCCAATTTTATAAATATAATTTAAAGAAGATGAAAACAAGAGATTACAATCCTCCCATGACGAAAGAAGAAAAACGGTTGTACCAAGAAATCAATAGGTTTTATGTGAGACATGATTTTAATGAGAAACTGTGTAAATCAAGAAGCTTTGGGATGTGTCACAACGCTGGCAGATTTTACATCGTGGATACGCTTGCCAATACGGTTCTATCACTAAACGTGGATCTTGAAAGGTTGCAAGAGGAGATTAAAAAGATGAAGTAATATTAATAACTCAATATGAAAATTATGAAAGGTTTTAAATGGATTCAAAAAATGGAGAAAAAAGGTTATGTTCGTGATGCGAAGCACTTTAAACTAAGAGCAGAGTGTTTCCATGATGTACTCCTCCTCCTTGGCAAAATGAGAAAAAATTTATATGGATTCAAGATTGAACAGGACTTTTTCCCCGATGTGGACTTTGAATTTATCACAAACCTGACATCGGATAAAATTATTGCTATTTTAATGAAACAAGACGATAGCCACGTCATGAGGGAAACTCTGAAACCTTTTGATGAATACACAGGCAAACGTAAATGACTTTCAGCAAATATATCTGAGAAAATTCATAATGGCTTTCTAACTCACTGGGAAGACATATTAAGAAAATAGGATTTAACTCCAACTCAGAAAAATCTCGAATTCGTTTAAATTTAAACGAAATCTCCAAGCCCCGATCATTTTTATTCCTGACCAGATTTCCCAATCAGGTCGTTTTTAAGGTCTCTGGTAGAATATCCATCGTTAAACAACCATCTTTCTTGGTCATCCCCTGAAAATGTCCCAGAAGCAACCAGATTTAACCTGGTGAAATCTTTTAGATTATAAAGAATCCATCCTCCTTTGACCACTTCAAAAGAAGGTCTGGTAATACTTAACATACATTTGGGAACAACAAGGAAGTAACCCAAAATTATGGTAGTCAGCTGTGATGGAGAAT
>Ga0207931_1000674_pt1 | contig 12288 bp, 11 predicted proteins | sample NGESurdeep092012_2_FD_184478 | JGI IMG/M metagenome (GOLD analysis project Ga0207931, IMG submission 184478) | Arctic peat soil microbial communities from Barrow, Alaska - NGEE Surface sample 415-1 deep-092012 (SPAdes) | ecosystem: Environmental > Terrestrial > Soil > Wetlands > Peat ...
ATCCTGTAAAACGAGCAGATGGTCATGCCCGAACCACATACAGATCATCCGCTTGCTTGGCGAGTAGGTCCAAAATTGTTACTCACCCCCTAGTTGCGGTGTGGAATGTGGGCCCTATGTTCATTTTCGATTATTCATCCCCCTAATAACAGGGCTTACAACTCCCGGGGGTTCATCATAAGCGGACCCATTTGTATAGCCGATATCGAGATGACCCTCACAATCAGCGTCCATGGACTGGATAAACTTGACATCTTTTTGAATGACGATTCGAATGCTGTCTTATATAATCAGCCGCGCATAAACCTCCATAATCTAGTGGCCCATTACGGAGCCGTCTCAAGGGCCAAACAGCGGTTCGAGCTCGCTTAGGGGCATACTTACGTTAGGTGGTAAATTTATCGAGGTTGAATGGGAATAACCTGATTTTCTGGGATTCGAATTCCTACGTAGGCATCTATAAATTTATGTAATTGGAAGCGAACGCCCCAAGGATGGGGCGTTTGTGATTCTGTGTTTAGCTGTATTTATCACCCTCTTGAAATTGTATTATCTGTTCCTACCGTATTTGCCCTGCCTGCTGAATTATGTTACTATTGCGCGCGAAGATACCCTTCCAACAACAAACCACTTGAAGGTGCCTGGCTTCGGTCCGCGATGAGTGTCTCCAAATCCACTCCACGAAGACGCATCAAATTGCGCCAGCAATTATAGGAGAGCACACGGATGAAAACGAGGAATACCATTATAACCAGAGAGGAACGAGATATTCTCATCTTGGTTTCCCGACATCCAGGGGGTAAACACCTAAGTAACAGTGAGATTGGCCAACATCTCGGTATATCTGTCACGAGAGTAAAGACGCTGATGCATCAGGCATGCCTCAAGCTGAAAGCGCACAATAGGAATGAAGCCGTCTTTATAGCTATGAGACAGGGAGAGATAAGCCTTAACGAGCTCTTCTCGCTTGATGAGCTAGCCGAGATCCTTAGCTCATGAGTAGCGATTCTTAATGGCCGATTAAAGGTGTATAATTAAAATAATGAATCTAGGAGCAACAGGACAAGTTTCGAGTTAGAAGTACCCACGGAAGCGAGGCGCGCAAGCTTTTGTAGCGGTCGAGCCGCAAGGAGAGCCAGTGCAAGCCTCCTTGAGCCAGCCATCAGGATGCCAGAAACCCGCAATTTGTCAAGGTAGCAGCTGGTGCTACCAATCACATATCATCATACGAAGAGGGATGTTATGACTAGCCTTTCTGGAAAAGAAATTGTGGACATGAACCGTGAGTATACTTTCTTCTCCTGGTCCGTGCAGGGACAGGTCAGGCCGATTCCGGTGGAAAGGGCAGAGGGGGTTTACTTCTGGGATACTAACGGGAAACGCTATCTTGATTTCTCGTCACAATTGATGAACACGAATATCGGCCACCAGCACCCGAAGGTGGTCAAGGCCATTCAGGACCAGGCTGCAAAGTTGTGCTTTGTGCATCCCGGCAATGCCACCGATGTGCGCGGATTGCTGGGCAAGAAGTTGGCCGAAGTCACGCCTGGAAATCTCAAGAAAACTTTCTTCACGCTTGGCGGTGCGGAAGCGAATGAAAATGCGATCAAAATTGCCCGTTTCTACACCGGAAGACATAAGATTCTGGCGCGCTATCGCTCCTATCACGGGGCGACGCATGGCGCCATTGCGCTTACCGGCGACTATCGCCGCCTAGCCGTGGAACCGGCCATGCCGGGGGGCGTGCATTTCCTCGACCCGTTCTGTTACCGCTGTCCGTTTGGGCATAAAATAGAATCTTGCAAGCGGGAGTGCATCTCCCACCTTGAGGAAGTGATCCGTTATGAGGGTCCAGATAAGATCGCGGCTATAATCATGGAAGGTGTGGTTGGTTCGAATGGGTTGATTATCCCACCGGATGACTACTGGCCGCGCGTCCGCGAAATTTGCAATAAGTACGGCATCCTGTTGATTTCTGATGAAGTGATGAGCGGCTGGGGCCGGACCGGGAAATGGTTCGCAGTGGATAACTGGGACGTCACTCCCGACATTATTACCACTGCCAAGGGTATCACCAGCGGCTACGTGCCGCTCGGCGCGGTGATTGTCTCGGAACCGATTGCCCGATTCTTCGATGACAAATACCTGTATGCCGGCCTGACCTACAACGGTCACGCCCTGGCCTGCGCGGCGGCTGTGGCAACCATTGCGGTTTATGAAGAAGACCATCTTATCGAAAATGCGGTTACGACAGGAAAGCATCTCGGCCAGGCGCTCGAAGGCATTAAAGCCCGGCATCCCTCAGTGGGTGATGTACGTTACATCGGCCTTTTCTCAGCGATAGAATTGGTCACCAACCGCGAAACGAAGGAAATCTTCGCTCCATCTGTTATGGCCGAAGTAGGCAAGGTGCTGCGGGAGAACGGCCTATTCACCTTTATTATGGCGAACAACATGGGAAGCATGGTTTTTGTCGTTCCACCCCTTTGTATTACAAAAGAACAGTTGAACGAAGGCTTGGCGATTGTCGAAAAGGCATTGGAAGTGACCGACAAGGCAATCGCGTAAAATAAGACTCTGGCATAAGGAGATTAATATGGGTGAGGAGATTTTGAAGAATTATATTAACGGGAAATGGGTCGAATCCTCGACCGGGAAATTCCGTGATGTTCCGAACCCGGCTACGGCCGAGATTCTGGCCAAGGTGCCGATATCCTCCGCAGCTGAGTTGGATGAGGCCGTCCAGGTGGCCCAAAAGGCCTTCCAGGACTGGCGCAGGGTGCCGGTTACGAAGCGTATCCAATACCTCTTTAAGCTCAAGGAACTACTGGAAGCCAATTTTGAGGACCTGGCCCGCTGTATCACCCTCGAGCACGGCAAGATACTTGACGAGTCGCGCGGCGAGATGCGCCGGACAATCGAGAACGTAGAGGTGGCCTGCGGGACCCCGACCCTGATCATGGGAGATGTGGTCGAAGACATCGCCCCCGGCATTGACGAAATGATGATCCGCCAGCCGCTGGGAGTGACGGGAATCATCTCGCCTTCCAACTTCCCGGCCATGATTGCCTTCTGGTTCATCCCCTATGCAGTTGCTACCGGAAATACCGTCGTCATCAAACCGTCCAGCCGGGTGCCCATCACCATGGTCAAGCTGTTCCGCATGATAGAAGAAGCCGGCTTCCCGGCTGGTGTGGTCAATATGGTGCATGGCGGTTCGGAGATCGTAAATGGCATGCTTGACCACCCCCTGATCAAGACTATCAGTTTTGTCGGTTCGACCGAGGTCGCCATGCACGTATACAGTCGCGGCACTGCACACGGCAAGCGTGTCTCGGCGGCTGGCGGAGCCAAGAACCCGGTGCTCATCCTACCGGATGCGGACGTGGAAACCACCACCAGCATCATGATGGACAGTGCCTTTGGCTGTTCCGGTCAGCGCTGCCTGGCGGCCTCGTCGGCAATCATGATTGGTGAGGCAGATAAGATCTTCATCCCCAAATTTGCCGAGGCTGCGTCGAAGCGAGTGACCGGTTATGGGCTCAAGACCGAAGTCCAGATGGGACCGGTGATCACCCCGGAAGACAAAAAGCGCATCGAGGACCTGATCCAGCAGGGTCTAAACGAAGGTGCCGAGATGCTGGTGGATGGACGGAACGCAGTCATCCCCGGATACGAGAAGGGCAACTTCATCAAACCGACCATCCTAACTGATACTCCGGTCGGCGGCATCATCGCCACCACTGAGGTCTTCGGCCCGGTGCTGGGAATCATGCATTGCAAGACGGTGGAAGAGGCGATCAAGATCCTGAACGACGGCACGTATGGCAACATGGGTTCGATCTTCACCCACGATGGCTCGGCGGCACGCAAGTTCCGCAACGAAGCGGATGCCGGCAACATTGGCATCAATATTGGGGTGGCTGCCCCAATGGCATTCTTCCCGTTCAGCGGCTGGAAGAACAGTTTCTTTGGCGATTTGCATGGCCAGGGGAAACATGCCATCGAGTTTTTTACACAGACCAAGGTCATTATCGAACGCTGGCCCAAAGATTGGTCGCGTAAATTCTAATGTCTATTAGTTGACTAGCCACCTGATAGTTTGCTTTCAAAGGTAGGTACAAAGTGGAATGTGAGCAGGAAGGGCATTTGTTAATCTCCTTGGGTAAAGCGTAAGCTGATTTGGAATATGCTCAAATCACGACGGTCTGTCCGATCCACCAAATGACGTAAACCTTCAAGGATAGTACGTCCAGCGACAGAGACCAACCAAACATACAGACAAGCGACAGCGAGTGTCAGGCGAGACAGCCGTAAGAAGTTCTTTTTCCGGCTTTGTGCATCTGTACGAAATCACCCTCACGAAAGGAGGTAATACAAGACAACAGAGATTGTTATTAGCCCGTAAGCCAACACCCTGTAAGGGTATCTACAAACACTCACAAGTTCAGAGGAGGAAGAAGTATGTCTAAGCGTTTGTTCGTTACGTTTTCAGTGCTGGTAATCGCCAGCATGCTGCTCGCGGCCTGCGGTGGTGGTGCAGGAACAACTGCTAAAACCCTCAAGATCGTCTCCAGCCTGCCTATGACCGGCGCTAACCTGGTCATAAGCCAGGCGATCGTCAATGCCGAAATACTCCGCTTGGAGCAAGCCGGTGGCAAGGCCTGCGGTGGCAAGTACAATGTCGTTTATGAAGCTTGGGACGATGCCTCAGCCGCCCTCGGCAAGTGGGATCCGGCCGTCGAGACCGAGAACGCCAACAAGGCTGCTGCCGATCCGACCATCATTGCCTACCTCGGCACATATAACTCGGGCGCTGCCAAGCTCTCGATCCCGATCCTGAACCAGGCTGGGCCGCTGGTGATGATCTCGCCAGCCAATACCTATCCTGGCCTGACCCATGCTGCCGCTGGCCTGACTGATCCGGATGAGCCGGATAAGTACTATCCGTCCGGCATACGCAACTACGCCCGCGTGGCCGCCACCGACGACTACCAGGGTTCTGTAGATGCCAACCTGATGGTTTCCTTGGGCATTAAGACTCTGTACATCGTGGATGACAATGAATTGTACGGTAAAGGTGTTGCCGACTCGGTCAATCAGAACGCTACCAAGGTTGGTATCACCGTGATCGCACAGGAAGGTTACGACACCAAGGCTGCCGACTACAAAGCCCTGATGACCAAGATCTCCACCAGCAACGCCGGCGGCCCGCCGGATGCAATCTTCATTGGTGCGGTTGTTGACAACAATGTCGCGCAGGTGCTGAAAGACAAGGTTGCCATCATGGGCGATAACGAGACCGTCAAGTTCATTGGCCCCGATGCCATTTACACCGGCGCCCTGATCGAAGGCGCTGGCGCTGATGTGGCAGAGGGCGTGTACGCTTCCGCCCCCGGCCTGGCGTTCAAGGACCTGGGCGAGGTGGGTAAGAAATTCCTGGCAGACTACACTGCTAGATTCGGGGGGGCGACCAAGGAACCTTACGCTGTCCTGGGTTTCGACACCATGGGCGCGGCCCTGAAGGCGATTGAGGACGTTTGCGCCGCCGGTGGCGATCCTACCAACCGCCAAGCGGTTCGCGATGCCGTCTTCGCCATCAAGGACTACGATGGCGCGCTGGGTAAATGGTCGTTCGACGCGAACGGCGACATCACCCTGCTGTGGTACGTGGTTGGTAAGGTGACAGGCGGCCAGTTCGTAGAATTTGGCAGCTTCCTGCCATAAGTTCTGTCCGTTCCCAGTGGGGGGTAGTGTTACGCTGCCCCCCTTTTCTCTATATCCGCAAGGACAAAACGCACACTCATTATAAGTTTTCACGCAGACTTATTCTTTGATTTGATATGGAGGCAGCTTCCCAATGAAATCCTTTTTTCGCCGGTTCATGCGTCCAATTATCGCCATCCTGGTGATCTACCTGGTCTTCCTGCTCGGTCCGATCGCCGGCCTGGATTTCCCGATCATCGTGGGGAGAATCCAGGAAAGCCCTAAAATGCTGGTGCAATTTCTGATTATAGGCCTGGCCAACGGAGCGATCGTCGCCATTATCGCGCTGGGGTACACCATGGTGTACGGCATCATCGAATTAATAAACTTTGCCCACGGTGATGTTTACATGATCGGGGTTTTCACAGCTCTCTCAACACTCTCGGTGACCGGTGCCCTTACGACCAATAATCCCGTCCATCTCGTCCTGGGTATCGTAGCTGCCCTGGTCGTAGCTATGATTGTCTGCGCCTCGCTGAATGTGGGCATCGAACGACTCGCCTATCGTCGTCTGCGCAATGCTCCCCGCCTGGCGGCCCTGATCTCAGCGATCGGTATGTCGTTTATTGTTGAGAATATCGGTCTGATCTGGGCTGCACAGTCCTGGCTCGTCCCCTCCTTTGGTACGACCGGGGGCGGCGCTCAAAAATCATTTCCTGATTTATTGAGCAAGATAATGATCAGCCTTAATTTGGATCCGAATTTGTTGGCCAGCACGGGACTCGGTTTGCGCTTCACGATTAAAGACCTGCTCGTCATTGTACTGGCTAGTATATTAATGATCGGTCTGCGATTCTTCATCCAAAATACCCGCCTGGGCAAGGCAATGCGTGCCACCGCCCAGAACCGCGATGCCGCTAAGATGATGGGGATTAATATTGACCGCGTGATCTCCATCACCTTTCTGATCGGCGGAGGCCTGGCCGGAGCGGCCGGTTTGATGGCCGGCCTGTACAACAACACCGCCTGGTGGTTCATGGGCTTCCGCGTTGGAATTCAAGCGTTCACTGCAGCTGTGCTGGGCGGCATTGGCAACATCACTGGCGCCATGCTGGGAGGCTTCCTGATTGGCCTGCTGGCAGCCTTCAGCGACGGTTACATGGACGCCCGCTGGACAAATCTCTGGGTATTTGCCGTCTTGGTTCTGATCCTGATTTTCCGCCCAACAGGTTTGCTGGGTGAGCAGGTAGGCGAGAAAGCCTGAGGTAGATATGAAAGCGGAAATCAAACTTGCTCTCACTATGGGTCTCCTGGGAGGCGTGGTCGTCTTCTTGTTCGGTGGCTGGTCTGTCACCGTCCTGGGCATCCTGATTGGCGTCTTCATGGGGCTTTCCATCGGCGGCCGGGTGAACAAGAAAGACGGGCCGAGAAAGTTGGCCTTGCAATCCCTCTCGACTGCCGGGATTGCTGCCGTCGTTTTCATCGCCGTAAGCCTTTTCCAAAATTATGTGGTTGCGCCGGCTGCAGGTCAATTTCCCAGCGAACTATATATTGTCATTCCTGCGAACCTGATTGGTGGATTAGGCATGATCCTCTTTACAGCCCTGACCGCCGCTCTGCATGGTCTTCCTGACCGTCAGGAACGGCTTGGCAAGTTGATCCTCATGGCCGTGCTGGTCATCGCGTTCCCCTTCATCGACCGCATAACGGGTTTGCACTGGTCGGGACAAATCATCTTTGCGCTGATCTTCGTGATCCTCGGCTTGGGATTGAATATTGTGGTCGGTTTCGCCGGCCTGTTAGACTTTGGGTACGCGGCTTTCTTTGCCATTGGCGCGTACACTACTGGCATCCTCTCCTCGCCCCAGCACCATATCTTCATGAACTTCTGGCTGGTGATCTGGATCGCGCTGGCCATGGCAGCCCTCTGGGGTCTCATCCTGGGTACCCCTACCCTTCGCCTGCGCGGCGACTACTTGGCGATCGTCACCCTAGGCTGCGGCGAAATGATGCCTATCATTTTCCGCAATCTGACCAATGTTACCATCAAAGAGCCGCTTACCTGCTGGATCATACCTGGCATCATACGCCTGTTCAACTCCAGCGCCGCGACGAAGTGCATCACAATTATTGACAATCTGGACCTGACTGCAGGCGAGAAAGGCATCAACCCGATCGGCCGGCCGTATCTGCCGTTCATCGGCGAGTTCCAGTCCAACAACCCGATCCCCTGGTACTTTCTGATCATCCTCCTCATCCTGCTCTCGGTCTTCCTCATCCGCCGCCTGCGCGATGGACGGCTGGGCCGGGCATGGATGGCGTGTCGCGAAGACCAAGATGCCGCTGTGCAGATGGGCATTGACCCGGTGCACACCAAACTGACGGCTTTTGCCTTGGGCGCTGCATTCTCAGGATTCGCCGGCGCGTTCTACGCTGCCTACATTCGCGGCATCTTCCCCAGCGTATTCGAATTCAGCACCTCGATCATCGTCTTGTGCATCGTGGTCCTCGGCGGCATGGGCAACATCAATGGCGTGATCCTGGGTGGTATCATTATCATGGGGGCTGACCGGTTGTTCCTGCCAGCCCTTAAAGACCTGCTCAAAGGCCTGATGGATCACACGATACTGCCTGCGTTGACCTCCAACCACACTTTGCAGGCGGTCGTTGCACAAAACGCCAACCCCATCCTCTATCGCTACCTGCTCTTTGGGTTGACGCTGGTGATCATGATGGCGCTCCGCCCGGAGGGTATTATCCCCAGCGCCCAAATTCGTGCCGAATTGCACGCCGATGAAGAAACCAGCGCCGTCGAAAAAGCGGTCAAAAATTAAGGAGAGCCGCCATGGAATTCTTTGAAGCCAGACAAATCACAAAACGCTTTGGCGGGTTGACTGCCGTCGGCAATGTGGACTTCGTGGTCCAGAGAGGGATGATCGCCGGATTGATCGGCCCCAACGGCGCAGGCAAAACCACTTTCTTCAATATGATCACCGGAATCTATTTACCCACCGAAGGTGAAATGTACTTTGAGAACACTGAGCTGACCGGCATGAAGGTCTTCAAGATCACCGCGTTGGGGATTGCGCGTACCTTCCAAAACATTCGCCTTTTCGGAAACATGTCCTCGGTTGACAATGTACTGGTCGGCGAGCATTGCCGTCTAAAATCCAACTTCATCCACCAGATTCTTCACACTCCTGGCATGCTGAAAGAAGAGGCCAACGCAAGGGCTAAAGCCCTGGATATGTTGGAATTCGTTGGCCTGAAGCGGACAGACGCGGAGGTCTTTGCAAAAAACCTCCCCTATGGTTTGCAGCGCCGTCTGGAAATTGCTCGCGCCCTGGGCGCCGAACCGAAATTCCTGCTGCTCGATGAACCCACTGCGGGCATGAACCCCAATGAAACCGCTGATCTGACAGCCTTCATTCACCGCCTGCGTTCCGAACTGGACTTGACCATCCTGCTCATTGAGCATAATATGAGTGTGGTCATGGGCATCTCGGACCGGATAACCGTGTTGGACCATGGCGAGAAAATTGCCGAGGGCACACCCGCCGAAGTGCAGAAGAATCCATTGGTGATCGAAGCCTACCTCGGAAAAGGAAGCGCGGAAAAATAAAATGCTCGAACTAATTGAAGTCCATACTTATTATGGCAACATCCATGCGCTGAAAGGCGTTTCCATGACGGTCGCCGAAGGCGAGATCGTCACCGTGATTGGCTCCAACGGCGCGGGTAAAAGCACCATGCTGCGCACCATTCATGGAATTCTTCGCCCTAAAAAGGGTACAATTCTGCTCGAAGGTGAAGCGCTTGAGAAACTTCCTTCACACAAGATTGTCGAACGAGGGATTTCACAAAGCCCTGAAGGCCGCATGATCTTTCCGCGCATGACTGTCCAGGAAAACCTGGAGATGGGCGCCTACACCCGCAAGGATAAAGCCGGGATTGCGCAGGATTTTGAATGGGTCTTCAAGCTTTTCCCGCGCCTGAAGGAACGCATCAATCAAAAAGGCGGTACCCTCTCCGGCGGGGAACAACAGATGCTGGCGATCGGGCGCGCCATGATGGCCCACCCACGCATCATGCTGCTGGATGAACCCTCCATGGGTCTGTCCCCGATCCTGGTGGGACAGATCTTCGAGACCATCGTCGAATTGAATAAACAGGGCACGACCATTCTGCTTGTGGAGCAAAATGCCCGTATGGCGCTCTCGATCGCTCACCGCGGATACGTGCTCCAGACTGGCGAGATCATTCTTCAAGATACATCAGCAAAGTTGAAAGAAGACCCCATGGTACAGAAATCATACCTGGGCGCAAATTAATCTCTGGTGCATATTCTTGAAAGATGAACATATTAAAAGCGCGGAGGCTCTGGTTGCCTCGGCGCTTTTACAATACTGCGCAGGCGATTCCCGAGAACTCCCCCCTTTTTCAGCAATACCAGCCGGCCGACGTATGCTGTTAGATGAGCCTTCGATGGGGCTGGCGCCCGTGCTGGTGCGAGAGATCTTCCAGACTTTGCGCGAGATCAACGCCACCGGAACGACAATCCTGCTGGTCAAGCAGAATGCCCGCCAGGCCCTGAAACTGGCGCACCGCGGTTATGTGCTCGAAACCGGCCGCATCACCATTGCGGGAACGGCAAAAGATTTGATGGATAAACCGAGTGTCAAAGCTGCCTATCTGGGTGGGTGACCTAAGCTGTTTCGTGCAAATAAACGTGCGGTACCCTCGCGCTGATGGCGCAGGTTACTTCGTAGTTGATCGTCCCCCAAATCTTGGCCACGTCTTCGGCGGTCATGCGAGCCTCGCCCTGCTGCCCGATCAGCACCACTTCGTCCCCGGCCCTGGCTCCTGGAACCTCGTCCAGTTGAATCATAATCTGGTCCATGCACACGCGTCCGACGACCGGTACCCGCTTTCCCGCGACAAGCACCTGGTTGCCCAGGGTACGGCGGAATCCATCCGCGTATCCAACCGGGACCGTGGCAATCTGTTCCTGGCTGCGGGTCGTGTAAATGTGCCCATAGCTGACCCCTCGGCCCGGAGGCAGCACTTTGACCTGGCTCAGCACGGCTTTCCAGGTCAACGCTGCACGGACCGCCCCCGGCAGCGAGCATTCATCGGAGGGGTGCAGGCCGTACATTGCAATCCCGACCCGCATCAGGTCGAAGTGCGCGCTGGGACGCGTCAGGCTTGCGGCCGAATTGGCCGCGTGAACCACAGACGGGCGCAGGCCGTTTTTCTCCAATTGTTCGATTACATTTTGAAAATGCAGCTCCTGGGCATCGGTTGGGGCAGGATCAGCTTCGTCGGCGCGGGCAAAGTGCGTAAACAGACCCTCGAAGGTCACGCCGGGTGTCTCCGCCAATTTTTGAGCTAATCTGTGCACCATTTCTGGCTGGATCCCCAGCCTGCTCATCCCGGTGTCAACTTTGAGATGTAACCGGGCTGAACTGCCGATCGCCTTCGCCGCAGAGGCGGCCAAGTCAATCTGGACGGGATGCCAGACAGCCATTGAAATTCCCTGGGCGACAGCTTTCTCCACCCGATCCGGCGGCGTATAGCCCATCACCAGGATCGGGCTATTCAGACCAGCAGCGCGTAATTCGAATGCTTCTTCGATCCTGGCTACCCCGCACCAACTAGCCCCGGCTTGTAGCGCTGCCCGCGCCACCGGGATCATGCCGTGACCATAGGCATTGGCCTTTACGACCGCCATCACCGGCACACCGCTATATTCTAGAAACCATTGGATATTATTTCGGATTGCATCGAGATCAATTTCCACCCAGGTTGAATAGGATGTGGCATTGTTCATAAGATCGGAACCCAGGCATTTCTCGTGGAGAGGGAGACGACCGCGACCAGGATACCCGCCACGATCAGGAAAGGGAAGACGACATTCACCAGGAGCTTGAGTGAAGACGCAATGAGAGCAGTCCTTTGGGAGCGCAGCTCATCAATCTCTCTCTGGAGTCGATTGATGGCCAACTCAGAGGCGGTCTTGTCGACACCTACCTCAACTTTCTTCAGGGCCTCAATAAACGGCGAGAGAGATACGATGCCTCCCGCACGCTTGACAACATGCTCGCGGCCACAATGGCCGCATGCGAAACGTTCGATGTCGTTTGTGATGTTGTGTTTTCCACCGCATGAGGGGCAAGAAAGGGTGACTAACTCGGGCATGGGATACTCCTATTTGAAACTGCGCAATTCAAGAAGGTAACGCAGTGCTGTGATTGGGTGGACACACCGCTCAACGAGGTGCTCAGCCGCTGGTTGGCGGCTCAACAGCTTATGGGCGTTGCGGTCTAATCACCGAAATTAATTATAGGCATTAGGCGGCAACAGATTAATAAATACTTGCAGGAACTCTCCTAAAGTATAGATAATATGATGAGTGCGGTCAAGCGGTTTGGCAAAGCAGGTCGTTTCACTCCAAGGAATGTGGTACTCTCGCATTGGGCTGAATGAGAATGCTCACAAAGGAGGAGCAAATGGAACCAGAAACGACCTGCACGAGTAATGATACTACGGAAAAGAGGAAGCTCTAGATGGCATTTTGCAGGG
>Ga0207931_1000675_pt1 | contig 12288 bp, 9 predicted proteins | sample NGESurdeep092012_2_FD_184478 | JGI IMG/M metagenome (GOLD analysis project Ga0207931, IMG submission 184478) | Arctic peat soil microbial communities from Barrow, Alaska - NGEE Surface sample 415-1 deep-092012 (SPAdes) | ecosystem: Environmental > Terrestrial > Soil > Wetlands > Peat ...
ATTTCTGTCTCAACAGATACAATATAAAGCTGGCAAAGGAGGACGTCCTGGTTATGCATCCGGGACCGATCAACAGGGGTATTGAAATCGCTTCGGATATCGCCGATGGTCCTTATTCTGTAATACTTGACCAGGTGACAAACGGCGTTGCTGTAAGAATGGCACTCCTTTATCTGTTGATAGGAGGCAAATCATGAAATTACTGCTTTCGGGTGGAAGGATTGTTGACCCTTCCCAAGATCTGGATGAACAGGTGGACATCCTGATTGAAAAAGGAAAAATCGCCGCGATCGGGGGAAATATACAAAAACCCGGAACTAATTCCCGGAAATCAACAGCCAAAGAAATCAATGTCATTGACGTCAGGGGTATGGTTGTGGTGCCGGGACTCATCGATATGCATACCCACCTGCGCGAACCGGGGTTTGAATATAGAGAAACAATCCAGACGGGAGGTGAAGCCGGTGCAGCCGGTGGATTTACGTCGATTGCCTGTATGCCCAATACAAATCCGGTCAATGACACTCGATCGGTAACGGAATATATAAAGAGAAAGGCTGCTGCCAGTAATCTTGTTAACGTATACCCCGTTGCAGCTATTAGTATGGGCTCGGAAGGGGCCGCTCTTACGGAATTCAGGGATTTAAAAGATGCCGGCGCCGTTGCATTCTCAGATGATGGAAAACCGGTCATAAACAGCGCTCTCATGAGAAGAGCTCTCGAATATGCATCTTCCCTCGATATACCGATAATATCACACTGCGAGGACATCCACCTTTCGGCAGGGAGTTCAATGAATGAAGGATTTGTAGCCACAGAACTCGGTCTTCAGGGAATTCCCAATATAGCGGAAGACATAATCATTGCGAGGGATATCATTATCGCTGATTATACCGGAGCAAACCTTCACATCGCCCACGTGAGCACCGCGGGAGCCGTCAGACTGATCAGAGATGCCAAAGAGAGGGACATCAGGGTAACTGCGGAAACAGCTCCCCATTACTTTACTCTTACCGACGAGGCATTGAGGCAATTCGACACGAACGCGAAAGTCAACCCCCCTCTCCGCACAGAAGAGGATGTCACTGCTGTAAAAGAGGGACTTAAGGATGGAACCATTGATGCGATCGCAAGCGATCACGCTCCGCATGCCTCAACAGATAAGGAAGTAGAATTTGAATACGCAACATTCGGTATTACAGGATTAGAAACCTCTCTTGCTCTTAGCCTGAGACTTGTTGACGACGGCATCCTCACACTGAACCAGTTGATCTTCATAATGAGCAAAAATCCTGCCAAGATACTTAATATTCCCAAGGGAACTCTGAAAATAGGTGCCGATGCCGATATCACGGTGATTGATCGTGATAAGAACTGGATAGTTGATCGCAGCAGACTGCGTTCAAAAGGGAAAAACACACCCTTTCATGGATGGACAATGAAAGGAAAAGCCGTAATGACAATTATGGGTGGAAAAATAACCTATCAGGAATTACCATGAACACGCGGGTGGTACACAAGACTCCGGCGATTGTCCTCCACGGCCTCGATTACGGAGAATCAGACCGGATTGTAACCTTTTATACCCACGATTTCGGCAAGCTCAAGGGAATCGCAAAGGGCGCCCGGCGAAGCAGAAAAAGATTTTCCAATGCCCTTGAACCCTTTTCATACGGTAACATCATTTTTTCTAAAAAGGGACGCGGAACATTGGCTATGATTGAAGGTATTGACATCATCAACCACCATGCAAAAATCAGGGAATATCTCGGAAACACACTGATAGCCTCGTATCTCATAGAATTAATTGATAAATTTACGCTGGAAGGCAAAGTAAATGCCGATTTATTTCAATTACTGCAAAGTTTCCTTGGACTCATTGATGCCGGTCGCCCGTCAGAGGCTTTAATCCGTTTTTTTGAAATGCGTCTCCTCAAACTTACAGGATATGAACCAGTATTAGACCAGTGCATGATCTGCAGGAAGCCTGTTAGTGAAAAAGTAACCTACTATTTTATCACAAGTGATGGAGGCCTGAGATGCAATACGTGCTACCAGAATAACTCCCGTTCCCTTAACATCTCTCTCGGAACCATTAAAACTCTCCTGCTGGGAAAAGAGATAGATATTGAAAGAATCAATATGGTTACCCTATCAGAGATGATGGCTAAGGAAAGCAGGGACATCCTCGTCGGTTTCATTCACCATCTCTTAGGGAAGGAATTAAAATCCCTCCACGTTCTCAATGAAATCCATAAAATGGGGATCTGATCTTCATAGTAACGGTAGCAAGTTTTTCATATTGACACAGGTTTTTCCCCGTGTTATGTTTTACTGTTAAATACCTATAAAAATCAAAGCAGAATCCCTTATCTCCCGCCTGTGGCGGGCGATAACTCAGGAGGATACGGTGAACTTTCAGGAATTGATATTCGCCCTCGATAAGTACTGGGCGGACTATGGATGCGTCATTCAGCAACCTTACGACCTTGAGGTAGGAGCCGGTACCTTCAACCCCGCAACGTTTCTTCGGGCGCTTGGTCCCGAACCGTGGAACGTTGCGTATGTTGAACCTTCCCGAAGACCCACCGACGGAAGATATGGAGAGAATCCAAACAGGTTGCAGCACTACTATCAGTATCAGGTAATACTGAAGCCCTCCCCCCTCGATATACAAGATCTCTACCTCAACTCTTTGAGGAGTTTCGGCATAGACCCCCTCGATCATGATATACGGTTTGTTGAAGATGACTGGGAATCTCCCACACTGGGTGCCTGGGGACTCGGATGGGAGGTCTGGCTCGATGGTATGGAAATAACGCAGTTTACATACTTCCAGCAGTGCGGCGGCATCGACCTTCACCCCGTAAGCGGTGAACTGACGTATGGCATCGAGCGCATTGCCATGTACATACAAGAGATAGACAATGTATACGACCTTAAATGGAATGACCAGGTCACTTACGGGGATGTGCACCACCATGGCGAGGTAGAATGGTCCTTCTATAATTTCCAACACGCAGACGTTGAGATGCTCAGAAAATTTTTTGACATGTGCGAGGCCGAATCCATCAGGATGGCCGAAAAAGAACTGGTTCTACCCGCATATGACTACTGCCTCAAATGTTCCCATTTATTCAACCTCCTGAATGCCCGGGGTGCAATAAGTGTAGCCGAACGAACAAGCTACATAGGCAGAGTGAGAAACCTGGCCAGGCTAAGCGCCGAAGGTTATCTCAAACAGCGGGAAAAGATGGGATACCCCTTACTGGGAAAGGTAAAAAAATAAGCATCATCTCCTGAAAAGTTGCCGGTATTTTAAGGATGAGCTGTCAGCTTAAAGCTTTTGGCTAAATCCTTGAATCATTTCCGCAATTAAATGAGAAAAGAACCTGATTTGTTAGGATTTAGATATTTTTAATTCATAATTTGATTAAGAATGGAGATAGTAAATGAGTAAGGAACTTCTTCTTGAGATAGGAACGGAGGAAATACCATCGGCCTTCTTACCAAAGGCTATCAAAGACATGGACGATATCATCCGGAAGGAATTATCCCACAGACGCATCCAACACGGCGATATCAAAACGATGGCAACACCCCGAAGGCTTTGTCTTTGTGTTGCCAACCTATCGAGCAAGCAGGAAGACCAGCTTCTTGAAAAGATTGGCCCCGCTAAAAGAGTTGCTTTTGATGAAAACGGAAATCCAACCAAGGCAGCCGCAGGCTTCGCAGCGGGACAGGGAATAGACGCCTCGGAACTGGAGGTGGTCACGACGGAAAAGGGTGAATATATCTGCGCACGAAAAAAAATTGCCGGTGGAGACACGAGAGCCCTTTTACCGGAAATTCTCACGAAATTAATCACATCGCTCCCTTTTAAGAAATCCATGCGCTGGTCTGACCTGGAAATTCGCTTTGCACGGCCGATTCACTGGATACTTGCTCTCTATGGGGATGAAACAATACCGTTTATGATCGGAAATATCGCAAGCGGAGACAGAAGTTATGGCCACCGCTTCATGAGTTCGAAATCATTTAAAGTCAAGAATATGAAAGATTACATAACAAATTGCAAAAAGCACTTTGTTATTGTTGATCCTGAGGAGCGGAGAAAAATTATACTTGCGGAAGCCGAAAAAACAGCAGAGACGGTTAACGGAAAAATATTTTATACTGAAGACCTTCTCGAAATAGTAACCTATCTTGTTGAATATCCGACGGCTGTCTGCGGAAGCTTTGACTCAGAATACCTGAAACTGCCCAAAGAGGTTCTCACGACCTCAATGATTTCACACCAGAAATATTTTCCTGTCGTTGATGAAAAGGGAAACCTGCTGCCATATTTTATTACCATAAACAACACCCTTGCCCGAGATCCGTCAGTTGTCGCCCGCGGTAACGAAAAAGTTATACGCGCAAGGCTATCTGATGCGAAATTTTTCTTTGAAGAAGATCAAAAAAAACCTCTTGATCATCACTTTGAGAAGTTGAACCAGGTTGTATTTCATACCCAGCTAGGCACTTCCTATGAAAAGGTCATGCAATTCAGAAAACTTGCCCAATACATAACGGAACAGATCGATCCTTCTCTCAAAGATACGGTTGATCGCACAGCCGTCCTTGCCAAGGCCGATTTAGAAACGCAGATGGTCTATGAGTTCAGTGAGCTTCAGGGAATTATGGGGCGAGAATATGCATTGATAGCCGGTGAAAAACCTGTCGTGGCGAAGGCCATCCATGAACACTACCTCCCCACATCGGCAGGAGGTGAACTGCCGGAAACGGATGAGGGCGCCATTGTCAGTATTGCAGACAAGATGGACACTATCGTCGGATTCTTCGGCGTTAACCTGATTCCCACGGGAACGGCAGATCCATACGCATTGCGACGACAGGCCATCGGAATTATCAATATAATCATCAATAAGCAGTACCCCCTGAACCTGGAGACCATAATCGATAAAAGCCTTTCGATTCTTGGTGATAAACTGAAGAGGCCGCATGAGGAAATCAAGATGGATGTGCTCGAATTCTTCAAGGGGAGATTTGAAAATCAACTCATCTCCATGGGACGGCCCTATGATGTAGTCGACGCCGTTCTTGAGACCGGCGCGTCGGATATCGTTCGATCCGTTAAAAAAATTGAGGCGATGGAAACGTTCAAATCCCATGCGGACTTCGAGCCACTGGCGATTGCCTTTAAGCGCGTCGGTAATATCATAAAGGATTTTAAAAACGGAACCGTTGATCCCGCCAGGTTCGAAACCGATGAAGAAAGGCATCTCCACAATGCATTTTTACGCACGAACAAGAATGTGGTTAACTATATTAAAGGAGATGACTATCGTTCTGCATTGATTGAACTGGCCACTTTGAGAAAACCTGTAGATGATTTCTTTAATAACGTCCTGGTAATGGCTAAAGACGAATCTATACGATTTAACCGCCTTTCTCTTCTCAAGGAAATATCGAAGATTTTCCATATGATCGCTGATTTTTCAAAGATCGTCACGGAATCATGATTATCTTTATTGTAAAACCCAGCCTCCGCCACTGTTCCTGTAATAGTATACCGGGCGTGTTGCTGCTATTTTAAGAAACAAGTTTATATTGAATTTTTTTTCATTCTGATTTAGCATGATAACACTATAAATAATTCATGCTTAATAGCTAAACAATCAATTCTCATACATACTCTATGGAAATAAATACTCTTCAAGCAGGGAAAAAAGCAGTGAATGACCCTCTGATGGGCAATCAGCAGGCCGCTCTTGAGGAGCAATTGCGCCTCCGCAAGGCATTGCAGGATATTACAAATCGTATTCATGCTGCACAGAACACGAAGCAGATACTTGTGGATCTGAGAGACGGTATTCTCAACCTCCTTGACGCCCATTCAATCACTATCTACGTGGTGGACAAATTAAGAAATGAAATCTATTCCATGTTCCTCGTCGGCTCTCATCTTAAAGAAATCAGGGTACCCATCAGCAATAAAAGCATCGCCGGTTACGTGGCCAACAGCGGGATATCAGTAAACATAGCAGACGTTTATGATACGACGGAGCTGAAAAGTATTGATAAAGAGCTTACCTTTGATTACAGCTGGGACAAGAAATCCGGTTTCAGAACAAAACAGGTTCTGGCAGCCCCTGTTTTTTACGATAAGACCCTCAAGGGAGTAATACAGATACTGAACAAAAAAAGCGCCGGTAAATTTACAGAAGATGAACAGGGTTTCTTACTGGAGATTGCCGATGTTTTAGGAATCGCCCTCAACAATCAGGAAAGGTTCGTCAAGAGGAGAAAAACGAGGTTCGATTTCCTCCTTACCCGGGGTTTACTCAAAGAAGAAGAGCTGGATAGCACATGGGATAAATCGAGAGAAGAGAAGGAATCGATTGAAACCTTCATGATGAATAAATATAAAATATCGAGGGATGATATCGTTAAGTCTTACGAAGAATATTTCCGCTGCAAAGTCATACCATTCAATGATAAATTCCCGATACCGGGAGACCTGTTAAAGAATTTAAAGAAAGAATTTCTCCGCCGCGAGATGTGGGTTCCTCTTGAAAAAGTGGAAGGAAACATTCACGTCATTCTGGATGATCCCAACAACATCCTGAAACGGGATACGATTGAAAGTATCTTAAAAACGAAAGCGGTTAAATATGATGTAGCCTTTACAGAAGACATTATCAAGTATATCAATCTTTTTTTCTCATCACACGAAGATGAGCACTCGATAGACGACATTCTGGGGAAAAATCTTGATTCTGATGAGGATATTGAAGAAGAAGATGGCGACGTTATTACAGAATCAGACAGTGTTATCATGCAGATTGTGAACAAGATCATTAACGACGCATACGGACGGCGCTCATCCGATATTCACGTCGAACCAAATGTCACCAAGAAAAATGTGGAAATCCGTTATAGAATCGACGGAGACTGCATGCTGTACCAGACACTCCCCTACAGTTATCGGGCTGCCCTCGTTTCAAGAATAAAAATCATGTCCAATCTCGATATCACCGTAAAGAGACTCCCTCAGGACGGAAAGATAAAATTCAGGCGTTCCGGTGGTGAGGAAATAGAACTTCGTGTTGCTACAATCCCTACTCAGGGCGGCGTAGAGGACGTGGTCATGCGAATACTCGCCAAGGGCTCAACCATGCCTCTTGAAGTCATGGCGTTATCGGAGAGAAACTACAAGGAACTTATCAGTATTTCTGAAAAACCCTACGGTATGATACTGGTTGTCGGTCCAACCGGTTCCGGGAAAACGACAACACTCCACGCGACATTGCACCATATCAATACCCCGGACAAAAAAATCTGGACGGCAGAAGATCCCGTGGAAATTACCCAGTACGGGCTCCGTCAGGTGCAGGTACAGCCCAAGATAGGATTCGATTTTGCCGCTGCCATGCGCTCCTTCCTCCGTGCCGACCCGGATGTCATCATGGTCGGTGAAATGAGGGATTTTGAAACAGCAAAAACCGGCGTTGAGGCATCACTGACAGGACACTTGGTTTTCAGTACTCTCCACACGAACAGCGCCCCTGAAACCATCGTGAGGCTTCTCGATATGGGGATAGACCCCCTGAATTTTGCGGACTCTCTCCTGGGCATCCTTGCCCAGCGACTGGTGAGAACCCTCTGCAAGAATTGTAAAGAGGCCTACCATCCGACGATCGAGGAATATAACGAAATAGTGGAAAGTTACGGGCCCGATCTTTTTGCAAAACTCAATATTCCCTACACAGATGAACTGACCCTCTACCGTCCGAAGGGCTGCGGCTCTTGCAACAATACGGGATACAAAGGAAGAATGGGTATTCACGAACTCGTCATCAACACAGACCAGGTTAAACGATTGATCCAGAAGCGTGAATCCGTTGAGGTGATCCGCGAAATGGCAATGTCCGAAGGAATGACCACACTGCTTCAGGACGGTCTCCAGAAAGCATTCCAGGGGCTCACAGACGCAAAACAGGTCCGCAGGGTCTGCATCAAGTAAGCCCACAATAATCTGACGAGTGAAGAAAAATTCTTTCGGTAAGCTTGACGGCTTCCTCTCTGCTCTCCACACCCAAAATAGTGCTCTTATAAAAATCAGATGAGTTTGTCTTTCCAGGCGATGAGCTTCTGCAAGGCCTCAATGGGGGTCATATTCAGGATATCCAGTGTCTTCAATTCGCTTACGATTATATCTTCCTCATCCATGAAGAGGCTTAACTGGGCCTTGTCCTTTGGCACCGATTTCCTGCCGCGGGCAATCTTCGGCATACCGACCTCGTCGAATTCACCCTTTTCAAGGTTTTTCAGGATTTCTCTCGCCCGGGCAATGACCTCATCGGGTATCCCGGCGATCCTGGCCACCTGGATGCCGTAGCTCCGGTTTGTTCCCCCTTCCATGATCTTTCTGAGAAAGATGATCCTATCCCCCCACTCCTTGACGGCGATATTGAAATTCTTAACCCCCTCCTTCGTTACGGCCAGGTCGGTCAACTGGTGGTAGTGGGTGGCAAAAAGAGTGCGCGCCCCGATATGTTTATCATCATGAATGTATTCCGCCGTCGCCCAGGCAATGCTGAGGCCGTCGAATGTGCTGGTCCCCCTCCCCACCTCATCAAGGATAATCAGGCTTCTGCGGGTGGCATTCTTCAGGATACTGGCTACTTCATTCATTTCGATCATAAAGGTGCTCTGTCCCCTCGCCAGGCTGTCCGCCGCACCGATACGGGTAAAAATTCGATCCACAACACCGATACGCGTCTCCTTTGCCGGTACAAAGCTTCCCATCTGGGCAAGAACCACAATGAGTGCAATCTGCCGGATGTATGTCGATTTTCCCGCCATATTGGGACCGGTGATGACGAGAAGGCGGCTGCTCTCCAGATCAAGATAGATGTCATTGGGTACAAAGCCGTCCGGCAGAGGCATCCTCTCCACAACGGGATGCCTGCCATCCTTTATTTCAATCCTGTCTTCACCATCAACAACGGGGCAGCAGTAGCTGTACCGCTCCGCAACCTCCGCCAGGGATGTGACGGCATCCAGGCCGGCAATGTGAGAAGCCGTGGTCTGTATCCGTTTTATTTCCTGCGAAATCTCTCCCCTGATCCCGACAAAAAGATTATATTCCCGTTCTTTCCGGCGGTCTTCTGCATTGAGGACCGTGTACTCATATCCTTTCAATTCCTGATTGATGTACCGTTCGGCATTCACGAGGGTCTGTTTCCGGATATAATCATCGGGAACGGATCCGGCGTTTGCTTTGGTAACTTCAATGTAATACCCGAAGACACTGTTAAATCCTACCTTCAGAGAATTGATCCCCGTCCTTTTTCTCTCTTTTTCCTCGAGGGCTGCGATCCATTTTTTCCCATCCCGGCTGATTGAGATCAATTCGTCAAGTTCTCGATCATAGCCTTCTTTAATGATACCCCCTTCACGAATTGTCATCGGAGGATCGCCAGCAATAGCTTTTTCAATCAGGTCAAGGACATCCGGCATCTCATCGATCCCTGCATAGATTGAGCGTAGCAGGGGTGATTCCAGATTACAGAGCAGTCCCCTGATTTCCGGCAGGGATTTCAGCGATGTCTTCAGCGCAATCAAATCACGCCCGTTGGCGACACCCATAGATACCCTGCTCGCCAGTCTTTCAAGATCATAGACGCGAGAGAGGGCCTTTCGCAGATCCCCCCTGAGTATATGATGTTCTTTGATTTCAGACACCGCTGCCAGTCTTTCTTTGATCTTTTCAGGATACATTAGAGGATAATTAAGCCACCACCGGAGCCTTCTCGCCCCCATTGACGTGACTGTATCATCGAGAATATGAAAGAGAGACCCTTCTTTTCGGTTGTCCATTATGGTTGCAAATAATTCGAGATTTCGCTTGGCGACATCATCCATGACGAGGTAACTATCCGTCTCATACCACTCCAGAGCGTTAATATGACCGAGGTGGTCTTTCTGCGTCTCTTCCACATACCGGAGGACGGCGCCGGCTGCGGCTACCGTGGCCGGATGTTTTAATACACCTTCTCGATTCAAAAGATCGGGAGGAAAATACTCTCGTAATCGGACCACAGCCGCATCATGATCAAAATAATCCGATGAAAAATAATTTATTCTGCACCGCGGTTCTCCCTGTGACAAAACCTTTACGATAGCCCTTTCCTGGAAATCCTCCTCGATAATGACTTCCCGAAAATCGAGACCGCTTATTTCCGCTATGAAGATATCCCTATCTTGAGATTCCGTCACCCGGAACTCCCCTGTAGATATATCAAGAAATGCCAGACCAAACCTGTCTTCTCTGCACGCGAGCGCCATCAAAAAGACATTTTCCCTGATGTTCAGGTTATCTGCATCCACATAGAGCGCAGGCGTGATAATGCGCACCACATCCCTTTTTACAATGCCCTTTGCTTCTTTCGGATCTTCAGTCTGCTCACAGACAGCCACCTTGAAACCCTTCTCGATGAGCTTTGCGATATACGATGAGGCGGCATGATAGGGGATTCCGCAGAGGGGAATGCTGTCATCTTTTCCCTTGTTCCTCGAAGTGAGAGTAATCTCCAGAATTTTTGAGGCGGTGACGGCGTCTTCAAAAAACATCTCATAGAAATCCCCCATCCTGAAAAACAGGATGCAGTCCTTGTGCTGCTCCTTGATTTCCAGGTACTGTCGCATGGCGGGGGTTACATTCATCGTGACGGTCATTCCCACCTGTCACCCTTTCTCTTTAAGTCGATATAATCCACCCGCTCTATCCTTCCCCTGTCACTGATGAAAGAATTGAGGAGCGAGCTTACGACGCTGATAATGAGGGAACCGAACACGGCTGTCCAGAATCCGTGAACCTCAAAACCGGGAATGACGCCTGATGCCATCTTCAACATCAGGGCATTGATTATAAAGGTGAAGAGTCCAAGCGTCAGAATGTTAATAGGCAGTGTGAGTAGTATCAGAATAGGTCTGAACAGCGCATTCAAGATTCCCAGCGCTGCTGCTGCAAAGAAGGCAGAGAAAAAACCACTGATGTGGATACCTTCCAGCAGGTATGAGGCAACGATAATTGCAACCGTCAGGATCAGCCAGCGTATTAAAAATCCCATCATGAATACTCCTAATCAACCTGGATAAATTGCTCTTTCATTGCGCCGCAGACAGGGCACTCGTCAGGCAGAATGCCATCGGATACATAACCGCAGACTTTGCAGACATAGTATGTGGTTTCCCTCTCCTCCATGACATGGCCCATCGCCTCTTTATAGAGCTTGGCGTGGACTTCTTCCACATCCTTACTTTGACTGAAGTGAAGCACAGCCGCCATATTCCCTTCCTCTTCCGCCTGCTTGACGAACTGATCGTAGGCAACTTCGGCAACTTGCGACTCCGATTCAAAGCTTGCAGCAAGATTTTCCTCTGTGCTTTTCACTCTCCCTAAAACCTGAAGGGCACGCGCTCCGTGGATTTCTTCGGAGAAAGCGATTACCCGAAAAAGTTTGGCGATCTGGGGGTATCCCTCCCCTTCCGCCTTGTCGGCAAAGACTTTCAGCCTCAGCGCGGCCTTGGCTTCACCCGTATAGGCTTGATATAACGCATCTTCCGTTTTACTACCCATTGTAAAAACCTCTCCTTACTTTAGCAGCCCACCATATTACTCAGGAGCAAACTCGTCTTTCCCCGCCCCGCATACGGGACATACCCAGTCATCGGGAAGTTTTTTAAACGGAACACCAGGCGGAATATTGTTCTCCGGATCTCCTTTGGCAGGATCATACACATAGCCGCACACACCGCATACATACTTTTCCATTTTTCCATCTCCCTTTCATTATTAGTAGATCAACAAATGTATACTACATCATCTCCTTACAAATAGTTTTAAAGAATCGCAACAATTACAGGGGCAGTGCAGAGGATGGATGTCCCCTTTCGTTAAAGAAAGTGAAAATGATACGAACATTTATTGACAAGAAGATTGTCTTGTACTATAAGGCGCAACTTAAATCGACTTTTTAATATCCACTTTGGAAGGATTTTTCAAGATTTTTCATTAAAGCGGGAAAACGTATAAGACGATAGTTGACTTTAGAAAGATCTTATACTAATGAGGACACAATAAATCGACTAATCCCCGGTAGCTCAGTCGGTAGAGCAGATGGCTGTTAACCATCGGGTCCGTGGTTCGAGTCCGCGCCGGGGAGCCAGAATTTACGAAGGGGCCGTCATGGCCCCTTTTAATTTCACTTCCCCAAG
>Ga0207931_1000677_pt1 | contig 12281 bp, 11 predicted proteins | sample NGESurdeep092012_2_FD_184478 | JGI IMG/M metagenome (GOLD analysis project Ga0207931, IMG submission 184478) | Arctic peat soil microbial communities from Barrow, Alaska - NGEE Surface sample 415-1 deep-092012 (SPAdes) | ecosystem: Environmental > Terrestrial > Soil > Wetlands > Peat ...
TCCCTCTCGTCAGATGTCAACTCCAACAACGCCTTTGGCCGTCCCATCATGATCAAAGTCTAGCACATAGAGAACGAAACTCCGACGCGGGACACTAGCGGCCAGCAGGTCGTGATCAATGCCGGCCCGAGGCCGCGGGTCAGCTTCCCGCCGATCTGATCTCCCGGCTGCTCACCGCCGCGCTGGAAGACGCCCCGCCCGTCCGGACAGTCCTGTCCATCTCCCGAGCACCGGGCGAGGTATCCGCGAGCCTGTTCGTAACGCCAGCACCGACGGGCCAAGAACTGCGGTCCATCGCCCACGCTGCCGCCGCCGGCGTGGTCGACGGGTCAAGGTTCCTGCTGGTCCGACTCACCGTCACTGCCGAGATGTCACCACAACAGGGGACTGTCCAACAATCCGCCCGCACGGTTGGCTCAACCCGGTGACAACCCCGGAGTCAGAGATTCCCGCAACGCGGGAGTCCACGGACCTGCCTCTACGCCTGGCCGCCGTTGATGACCACCCATACGTGCTGAAGGGGATCCTGTGGACCCTGCGGGAACTCGCCCCCTGGATCACCGTCATCACCACCGCCGGTAGCGTCGCCGAAATGCTCGACAACGGCGGCGCAGCAGCGGATGTCGTCCTGCTAGACCTCGATCCGGGCGTCCCCCAGGCGGACGAGGAATCCGACCCAGCCCACAACGTGCACACCATCCTTCAGGCCGGCCCACAAGTACTGATCCTCACCGCGGAAGTACGCCCGGTACCGGTCCGTCGCGCCGTCGCCGCGGGCGCGGTCGGGCTGGTCCTGAAATCAGACCCAGAATCCCAACTGATCCAGGCCATCCGGACCGCACGCACCGGTGAACTTGCCGTGTCCAGCCGGCTCGCGCACGCCCTGCTCACCGATCCCACCCTGGTGGGGCACCTGGCCCCCCGCGAACGACAGGTCTTCGAACTCCTCGCCCAGGGAGTCGGCCGGTATGACATCGGCAAACTGCTCGAGCCACCAGCGGCCACCTCCACCGTCGACACCTACCTCAAGAGAGCCGCCAATACCTACCGGTCACTCGGCAGACCCACCTACAACGCCTACGAAACCCTCCAACACGTCATCCAGGACGGACACGTCGGGCGACCCCACCCACCACCAAGCCCCACCGGCCGAAATCCGGTTGAGAGTCATTCACGGCGCGACACCGAAATCGCAGCTGATGACTCGTAATCACTTACCCGTCATTCCGCTTGGCAAGGGACTGGTTGAACCCCGCTCTGGATGCCGTTGACCGCGGTCAGACCGGCAAGCGGCGTGGAATCTCACCCCACGAATCGAGCACCCGACAGGCCGGAGTCAGACAACCGCCCGATGACCCAAGTGCTGTCGTTCAAAGCGCCTACGGCCGCCGACAGTCTCATTTCCGGGCGCGGATGAACGGGTTGACTCGCTCCCCACCCCTCACATTTCGGGGGTACTTTATCCGCGCCGACGAAGTTGATCCGCGCCTAAAAGGGGCACCTCCGCGCTGAGGCGAACGGTCAGGGGCGCCGGGTCAGGTAGGAATGTCCACCGGCTGGCCGGTCCGCGCCGCCTGGATGACGGCGTCGACCACCAGGAGGGTCTTGAGCCCGTCGCGGCCGCTGCAGATCGGTCGCTGCTGACCGCGGATGACGGCGGCGAAGTGCTCGATCTGATGGGCCAGCGGTGCAACTGGTTCGGCGTCGCCAGTATGACGCCGTCCGGCTTGTCCCGCACGAACAGCTCCGCCAGCGACGAGCACAGCGGGACGGAGAACTTCGCCGCGACCTCGGCGGCGGCCGGGAACGGGTCGACGATGGCGGCCAGGGTGGCCAGGGTGGCGGACGGGCTCGCGTCGATCTCCTCGATGTGCCGCTGCCCGATGAGCCCAGCACCCGCCACCGCCAGCCGCACGCTCATGTCCGCACGCCGGGTTTCTGCCGGTGCTTGATTTCCGCCTCATGCAGTTCGTACAGGCCGCGGATCGCCAGCGAGTAGCCGGGAACTCCGAATCCGACCACGATCCCCCGCGCGACGGGCGAGACCACCGAGTGGTGCCGGAACTCCTCGCGGGCATGCACATTCGAGATGTGCAGTTCGATCACCGGCACCTGCGCCGCCTCGATGGCGTCGCGAATGGCATACGAGTAGTGGGTGTGCGCGCCGGGGTTGTACACCACCCCGATCGATTCACCCGACTTGAATGCCGGGCCGAGTTCGTGGATCCACTCGATCAATTGGCCTTCGTAGTTGGACTGCAGGAATTTCAGCTCGAGACCCAGTTTCAAGGCCTGCTCGGTGCAGAGCACTTCGACGTCGGCCAGCGTCGTGTATCCGTACACCTCGGGTTTGCGGGTGCCGAGCAGGTTCAGGTTCGGGCCGTTGAGCACGGTGATCGAGGTCATGGCTCCCTTTTCTCGCCGACGGTGGCGATGTGCTGACAAAGGCGGATCAGACTCGGATAAGACACGGAACGGCCGGTCGACGGAGGTCGACCGGCCGCCCTTGACACAGAGTCTCAGGTACTTTCAGTTCACGCTCAAACCGGCACGTCCACCCCGGTGCTCCGGATCCGCTCGTACTCCTCGCGGGGAATCGGCACGGCGTTCTTGTTGCCGAGGTCGTTGAGGTGGATGCGGAAGGTCTCGCGGGCGGAGAAGGCCGAGATGGCCGCAATGATGGCCAACCCGAAGGTGATGCCGCCGACCGTCCAGATGACGCTGGATTCGATCGAATCCGCCAACGCACGGCAGGTCTGTCCGTTGACGACGACGTCCGGAGCGAACTTCTTGTCGACGACACAGGCGCCGGGGGTCGGGCCGACGATCGCCGCGTAGATGGTCGGCAGGAATGCGGTGATCAGCGTGCCGATGTTCTGCGAGACGGCGAACGCGGAGACCCGGGTCTTGGTCGGGAACAGTTCCTGGTAGAACGACGGGAAAACCGCGTTGTAGCCCTGGTAGACGACACCCCACATCAGGATCGCGAACAGGAACGCCATCATCAGGTTGCCCTGGCTGACGAAGTAGAGGTAGGGGAACGCCAGGATCCCGGACCCGAGACAGCCGACGATCATCACCGGTCGACGACCGATCTTGTCCGTCAGGTTGCCGACGAACGGGATCAGGATCACCGCGACGATGTTGCCCGACACCGAGATCCACAGATAGTTCGTGGTGGTCAATCCGATGCCGTAGCCGGCGGCTGTCGCGTACGTGGCACCCAACACCGTCACCGCGGTGGGGATGGCGTTCATCAGCGCCATGCAGATCACCCGGAGCATGTCGGTGCCGTTCTCCCGGACGGCCATCACGATCGGGGCACTAGGAACCTCGCCGTGCTCCGATTCCTCCTGGAATGCTGGCGTCTCGTCCACCCGGCGGCGAATGACGTAACCGGCGACGACCACCAGCGCGCTGAGCAGGAACGGGATGCGCCAGCCCCAGGACTCGAAGGCTTCCTTCGACATGATCGCGGACAACGGCAGGAAGACCGCGGCGGCGATGATCTGGCCGGCCTGCACACCCTGCAGGGTGAAGCTGGCGAAGTACCCTCGGCGGCCGAACGGTGAGTGTTCCAAGATCATCGCGCTGGCGCCGGAGATCTCGCCACCGACCGCGAAGCCCTGGATCAACCGCAGCGCGACCAGCAGGACCGGCGCCCAGATCCCGATCGCGCTGTAGGTGGGCAGCAGCGCGACGGCGAACGTCGATCCACCCATCAACAGCATGCACAGGACCAGCACCGTCTTCCGGCCGTGGGTGTCCCCCCAGTGGCCGAGCACGAACGCGCCGATGGGCCGCGCCACGTAGCCGACACCGAAGGTGGCGAACGACGCGACGATGCCGACCTGAGGGTTGTCCGACGGGAAGAAGATGGTCGGGAAGACAAGGGCGGCGGCCTGCGCGTAGATGAAGAAGTCGTAGTACTCGAGCGCACTGCCGATCCAACCGCTGGCCGCGGCCTTCTTCGGAGTTTTCGCGTGCTCAGTCGGTTCGTGCGAGCCCGGGGGCTCGCACGATTTCGTCTTGCATGAGTTCTCCTCGTCTGGGTTGCCCCGGCCTGGCTTGCGGCGGCTGGGATCAGTGCACCGCGACGGTTTGGCCAGGTCAACGAGAGGATCGGCGATTTCCGCTGGGCGGCATCACATTTGTGTCTCAGTCGGCACCGGCCGGCACGGCTGCCCAAGGCGAACAACGCTAATCCACCGCTCATCAGGATGATGCGCAGGAATAAGGAGCATTCATGTCGCAGACTTCCCGCACGGAAATCCCGGGTAGGAGTTGGTCCCACCGGATCGATCGGCACATTGGTGAGCTGGCGGCCCGATGTCAGCACGGTGCGTGAAACCCGCGGGTCAGTTCGGTGGCCGCCAGCCCGGCGGCTCGAGATCGATCGGCACGGTCCGGCCGGTCACCCCCGCCTGTTTGACGGCAAGCGTCACCGCCAGGGCGTGCAGCGCCTCAAGACCGCTGATCGAAGGATCGCCGCCGCCGCCGACCGCACGGGCGAAGGCCTCCAGCGGGGCCTCATAGGCATCGCGGTGCTCGGTGAAAGCGATCTCCCGCACCCCCGCGGAATCCTGCAGCGTGACCGATCCACCCGGATCGGCACGCATGACGTTGGTCGCGACCAGTGAGCCTTCGGTGCCGTGCACCTCCAGGCCGTTCCTGGCATACGGCGTGGTCCAGCCGAGGTCGGTCTGGCTGAGCACATCCCCCGGCACATCACCGGTGTACCGGACGACCGACATCGCACGGTCTTCCGCGTCACCCTCCAGGCCGGGTGCCCACATTCCTTGCCGGACGGCCATCGCGGAAGCATCCAGTGGCAGCCCGACCAGCTTGTTCACCACCGACGCGACGTGCGGCATCAGATCGAGGATCGGTCCGCCGAGGTCGGCGTCGGTGAGCCGCCAGCCCCGCAGTCGCTCGGCAAGTTCGAAGGCGAAGAACACCCGGACCGACATCGGCCGGCCGACGGCACCGTCGGCGACGAGCCGGCGAATCTCCGCGTGCGTAGTGTGCGCGGGCAGGTGATGGTTGACACCGAAGACCACCCCGGCAGCCTCGCAGGCCCGCACCATGGACCAGGCCTCCGCGAGGTCCATGGCGACCGGCTTCTCGCACAGCACGTGCTTGCCCGCTGCGGCCGCGAGCAGGGTGTGCTCGCCATGCAGGCGGTTGACGGTGCTGATGTAGACGGCGTCCACGTCCTCACGCGCCACCAGCTGCCGAACATCGGGGACAGCGGCAGGAATGGAATGCGTCGCGGCGAACGCCTCGGCACGCTCGAGACTGCTGCTGGCCACCGCACTGACCGGTTGGCCGCGCGCGCGCATCGCCGGGATCATCCTGGTGGCAGCGATGTCGCTGCCACCGGCCAGCCCCCAGCGCATCACAGAAACCTGTCGCGCATCACGGTGTTCACCGCGAGGGCCAGCGCGCCGATGGCGATCAGCAGCCACCCCAGCGGGCGCAGATTACTGTCCCCTCCGGCGTACAGCACGACGGCGCCGGACAGCAGCACGAAGGCGCTGCCACCCATCGCCAGGAGCCACCGCCAGATCGGTGTCACGTATCAGTCGGGAATCTGCGAGACGGCCCGGAGCTCGTCGGGCGTCGGGCTGCCGTAGCCGAAGAACTCCAGATACGCGGGGATCTGCTCGTACAGCATGTCCTGACCCACCTGGATGGGGCACCCCCGGTCGATGGCGGCCTGCAGGAACGGCGTGATGGTCTGCTTCATCACCACGTCAGCGACGAATGTGGTCGGCGCGATGCGGTCGACGTCCATCGGGAGTGGGTCGTCGTCCTTCATACCCAGCGGGGTGGCGTTCACCACGAGGTCGTAACCTTCGGGATCCTTGGACCCGACAGTGACCTCGACATCGGGATAGTGCTGAGCCAGTCGCCCGGCCAGCGCCTCGGATGCCTGGATGAAGGGGTCGAACAGGCCGATGCCGGCCAGTCCGTCGGCGACCAGGGAGGCCGCGATCGGTGACCCGACCCCGCCGTTGCCGACCACCAGCGCCCGCTTGCCCTTGGCACCGAAACCCTTGCGGGCCACACCGCGCGCGAAGCCGGCACCGTCGAACTGGTCGCCCAGCAGGGAACCGTCCTCGCGCACCAGCACGGCATTGGCGGCGCCCGCAACCTGCGCGATCGGCGTCAACTCGTCGACCAACTCGGTGGTGACCACCTTGTGCGGCATCGTGACCAACGCGCCCCGGATGTTGGTCATCTTGAACAGCAACGGGAAGATCGCCCGATACTCCTCGGGCTTCACGCCCAGGGGCACGACAACCGCGTCGATGTCGTTCTTCTCGAACCACGGGTTGTAGATCATCGGCGATTTGAACGCGAAGGTGGGGAACCCCACATGCGCGATGAGCGTCGTCTTGCCGCTGATCATGGGCGTCTCCTCGAGCTGCTGATCATCGAAACCATCTGTGCCATCTACATTCCCGAGCGCGGATGACTTCACCCGCGCCCGGTCCACGCGTTACTGCGCCAGTGCGGGAAACCGATCAGCTCTTGAGCTGCTTGCTCAGGCTCTGGAAGAACACCTCAAAGGTTTCCCGGACGAAATTCGCATGCGCGGTCGCCAGCGTGGTCGCCCAATCAACTCCGGATTTCTTCGCGGCTTCCTCTTCGAGGTCGAGCAGGTTCTTCAGCACCTTCTCGTAGCCCTCGAGCCAGGACAGGCCGTCTTCCTTGGCCTTGGCCGCGACCTGGTCGGCCAACTCCTGCACCCGCTTTGCGGTCGCCTCGAGGTCGGCACTGACATCAGGAAGGGTCATGCGAGGGACTCCTCTCGTTGCTCCGCGGCGGCGGTCGCCGCGGTTCCGTTCGTTTCCGCCAGCCCCGTTTCCCCCAGCCCGGTTTCCCATTGGGCGACGGCCATCCCGGTGATCCACGGGTACACGGCCTCATAGGCGAGCTTGGTTGCCTTCGGCTGGGTGGCGGACACCGCGCCAGCGACCGCCAGCCAGCTGCGCATTTCGTGATTTCCGTTCCCGGCCAACTCGATCTCCTCGTTCGGCATGTCGAGCACCTGCTCGAGATCACCGCTTTCCAGGACCTCGAGGAACCACCGGTCGAACTCCTCGTTGATGTCGCCGACCCGAGGATTGCCGATCCAGTGAGACAAGCCGCCCGCGCCGACCACGGCGACCCGCTCCAGCCCGTCGTAGGACCTGATCGCGTCACCCAGCGCCTTACCGAATTCGTAGGCTCGCCGCACCGGCACCAGCGGCGGTACCGCACAGTTCTGCACGATCGGTACCAGCGGGAGCTTCATGTCGTTGTCCAGCTCGAAGTACACGGTCATGATTCCGTGATCCAATTCGAGCAGATGCGAGAACGCCGGGTCGAAGCCGTGATCCAGGGTGTACTGCGCGATGTGGTTGGCCAGGCCCGGATGCCCAGGAATCCACACCTTGTCGATCGGCAGCCACTCCTCCGTCGGTCCCCAGTTCTTCTCCCCCAGCCCGATGCAGTATTGCGGGAAATTCTCCAGGAAGAAATTCGTGTAGTGCTCGTTCGAGAGCACCACGACGGCCTGCACACCGCGGTCGACTGCCTCCTGCTTGAGGAAGTCCAAGGCGCCGAAGAAGTTCTTGCGCTGCTCCTCGGATGCCGCTTCCCGCTGCGAGGACATCATCGGGGCATGCGACGAGCAGTAGGCGAGGACTATTTCTGCCACCGGCCCTTCCTTTCTTCCTTCTTGCCATAGGGTTCCAGCGCCTTGCGATAGTCCTCGCGGGAGAAACCGCAGGCTCGGGCGTAGCGGTTGATCAACACCTCATGCAATCCCAGCTGATAGAACGCGGCGATGTCCTGATTGTCGAAGGCCTTGCGTTCCTCGGGCGACAAGTCGTACACACCGACGTCGAACGTCGCTCGCCCGTCGCCCCCCGCGTCGCTGTTGACCTCTCCGGCTCTGACCCAGTCATAAACTGCGCGGTGCATCTGATACCAACTCATCGGGACACGACCCTCCCTGCCGGCGCCCTGCGGCGTCGACGTCGAACACTGGCCGGATCTGCCGCGGATGGGCCGGCGGCATCCACCGCAGGTTGCCATGTCTGCGGACGAGGCACATCGCGGGCAGCGCTTCTTCCGACCAGTGAGAGTCCCTGGTGACATCGGCCCGGCGGACGTGAGAGTGGTACCGCGACAGCGGGGATCGGTGAACGACCGCCCGGGAACAATGGCCGTGAGCAAGGCGTCTGCACAGCGGTCCGGGTCCGCCGGACGACTGCCGGCGGAACAGACCTGAAGGAGGCGCGATGGCGATCACCAGTGCGACAACCGGCCCGGCCGTCGCAGCCACCTCGTCCGGTAGCGGTGCGCTGGACGTGCACGCGCACGCCATGCCGCTGCCGTTGCTGCAGTGGCTTGCCGACCGTTCACTCGCCGACCTCGCCGGGGTGCCCGACGGGATCGTGATGCTGGACCCGTTGGTCAGCGGTGTCGGGCCGCGGGCTCCACTCCCGCTGGCGCGCTCGCAGTACGACGTCGACGTCCGGCTGTCGGAAATGGACGAGGTCGGTGTGGACCGGCACGCTGTGTCGCTGCCGCCGTTCCTGTTCTGCTCGACCGCCGACGACGAGGCCTTCGCCACGGACATCGTCGCCCAGGGCAACGAGGAACTGGCCAGGTACGTGGACGACGCACCGGAGCGGTTGTTGGGGTTGGGGTCGGTGCCGCTGGGTTGGCCGGGCGCCGCGCAGGAAGCGCGCCGGGCACTGGACGATCTCGGGTTGGACGGCATCGCGATCGGCAGCCGCGGCGGCGGCCGCGATCTCGACGACCCGGTGAACGACGACCTGTGGGCGCTGCTGTCCGAACGCGGCACCTTTGTCTTCCTGCACCCGAGCGGGGTTCCGGATCCGCAGCGGCAGCGGGACTTCTGGCTCCCGCAGCTGGTCGGCTACCCGATGGAGACGGCACTATCCGTGGCTCGCCTGGTCTTCGGCCGGGTACTCGAGCGCTACCCGCTCAACCTGTGCCTCGCGCACGGTGGCGGTTGCCTTCCTTCATTGCGTGGCCGGCTCGACATGGGTTGGGAACGCAAGGATGTCGCTCGGACGACCGCCCTGCCGCCGAGCGAGTTCACCGACCAGCTGTACTACGACACCGCGGTGTTCAACCCGACCTTGCTCCGCCGACTGGTCGAGGACGTCGGTGCCGAGCACGTGATGCTCGGTACCGATCATCCCTTCGAACTCGGCGACCGGACGCCGCTGGACACGGTGGCCGCCCTCAACCTGGACAGCGCCGCCAGCAGGGCGATCCTGTGGGACAACGCGGCGCGACTGCTCGGGCTGCCGGTGTCCCGCTAGCGCATCAGCACGTAGCCGGTGAAGGCTCCCGCCGCGATTCCGGCCGCCGGCGCGGGGGTCGACACCTGGACGGGCAACGCACTTCCGTCGGTTGCAGCGTTGCCCAGCTCGCCATCAGCGCCGTAGCCCCAGTCCCACACCGACCCGTCGGCCCGCAGCGCGTAGCCGGACCACCCGCCGGCCGCGATGGCTGTCACCGACGACAAACCCGACACCTCGACCGGCACGACGCTTGTCGTGGTGCTGCCGTTCCCCAACTGGCCGTCGTTGCCGAATCCCCAGGCACGCACCGTTCCGTCGGAACGCAGGGCGTAGCCGGTGTAGGCCCCGCCGGCGATGGCCGTGGCATTCGTCAGCCCAGAGACCTGCACCGGTGAGGTGCTACTGGTAGTGGCGTTGTTACCCAGCTCGCCCTCCGATCCGTTGCCCCAGGCCCAGACCGTGCCGTCGCGCCGCAGCGCATAGCCCGTCCAGCCACCGCCGGCCACCCCTGCGACGTTGCTCAGCCCCGAGACCTGCACGGGCACCAGCTTCTTCGCCGAACTTCCATTGCCCAACTGGCCGTTGTTGCCGTATCCCCACGCCCAGACCGTTCCGTCGGCCTTCAGCGCATAGCCGGTGTCGAAACCGGCGGCCACGGCGGTGACGTTCGTCAGCCCCGAGACCTGAACGGGCACCGCGCTGTTGGCCGTTCCGTTGTTCCCGAGCGCCCCGTTGAATCCGTACCCCCACGCCCAGACCGTGCCGTCCCTGCGCAACGCGTAGCCGACGTCGAATCCGGCGGCGACGGCGGTGACGTCGCTGAGCCCCGAGACCTGAACCGGCGCTGCGGAGTTGTCGGTGTGACCGTTGCCCAGGGCGCCCTGCCCGCCGGCACCCCAGGCCACCACGGTGCCGTCCCCGCGCAGCGCGTAACTCGTCCGGCCACCACCCGCGACGTCGGTCGCCGTTGCCGTGCCTGTCGATTGCACGGGCACGGCGCTGCCAGCGATGACGCCGGCCAGCTCTCCTTGATAGCCGGCGCCCCAGGACCACACGCCCACCGCGGCAGGCGCCGGCGCCCGTGTGGTGCCGATCGCCGTTGCCGCCGGCGCGTAGTTTCCGGCTCCGTCGTGGGCGAACACCGCGTACGAGTAGCTGGTGGAAGCCACCAGATGGGAGTCGGTGACTTCGCTGGCACCGGCGGGTGTATCGGCGACGAGGTCACCGCTGGTGATCGACGCCGGTGCGGTGTTCCCCGCCGCTCGCCGCACCAGCACACCGGTCAGATCGGAGTCGGACGGATTGTTCCAGCGCACGACCAGGCTGCTGACTGTCGCGGTCGACGCGTCGATATCCACTGCGGTCGCCGGGCCCGGTGGCGTCCGGTCGACCGGCGGGGTCGGCGGTGTGCTCGGCGGTGTGCTCGGCGGTGTGCACGGCGGGGGTGGTTCGCTCGGCGGGGCCGGCGTGCTCGGCGGGGCCGGTGTGGTGCCAGGGCCGGGATTGTTCGCGGACGCGGCGAACGCATAGCCGGTCACGTCGAGGATCAGCTGCACGGTGCCCGCGGACCCGTTGAACAGCTTGATCTTTCCGGCTGCCGCAGTGTTCACGGCGGCCGAGCCGACCGGCACGATCACGGTGTTGGCGATGATCTGCCCACGGCCGAAGTTCAGGTTGGACGTGCCGGGCCGGGCGATGCCCGATTGCCACGCCGAGAGGTAGCCGCCGGTCTGCGGGGACACGACGGTGATCGTGCCGACGACCGCCGCGACCCCGTCGACGGGGATGCCTCCTCTGCCGGCAACCTGCAGCTCAACGGTTCCGCCAGCGGGAATCGCACCGGGGATCTGCAGTCCGGTGCGGGAATCGGCGATCCGTGCCGGCGGCACCGTCGCCACCGCGCCGGTGGCCAACGGGTCACCCGCCAACGTGTACGCCGTCACATCGACGATCAACTGGACGGTTGCCGACGCACCGTTGAAGAGCTGAACACTGCCGTCCGCGCCGACCGGCACGATGACCGTGTTACTGATGTTCTGCCCGGACTGGAAGTTCAGTACCGAGGTGTTCGTGCGCGGGATCCCGGACGGCCACGCCGTGAGATATCCGCCGGCGGCAGGATCGGCGGCGATCAGGGTCAGCACGGCGGCGCCCACGCCGACCGACGCCAGTGCGCCGGCGGTCGACGCGTCACCATCGGGGATGTAGCCGGTCACGTCCACGATGACGTGCATCGTTCCGGGTGAACCGTTGAACAACTGAATGGCGCCGTCCTGTCCGACCGGAACCACAACGGTGACCGAGATGTCTTGTCCGGCTTGAAAGTTCATCACCGACGTGTTGGTCTGCGGCATCTTCGACGGCCAGATCGTCAGGTAACCTGCTGCCTGTGGCTGCGTTGCGGTGACCGTGGCCGCAACGGCGGCGACCCCGGAAACAGGCACGTTGCCCTTGCCCGCCACCTGTACTGTCGCTACCGCCGCGGCGGCGAGCGGGCCCTGGATCTGCAGCCCCACCCGGGAATCGGCTATGCGGTCCGGCGCCACCGTGACCAGGGTGCCTGGCTCTGGCGTGGCCGCCACGGCGGTGCCCGAGCTCGCGGTAGCCGTGAGCGTCACCATCGCAGCGCCCGCAATGCTCACGGCCAGCGCCAGCGTCGCGCACCTGTGAAATGCGTCGATCCATCGATGCCACATCGAAACCCCCTACGACGGCGAGCTTCGATGTGACTGCCCGGCATCGGGATCCCTGGCGGGAGAAGTCGCCCTCCGGTGCCGGCTCGCCGTCCTGACCTCACCGTAGGCGTTCGCCCGTCGCCACCGAAACGGCCGAAACGGCCCGAGTTGCAGGACCTTTCGTCCCAGGGCGCAAAGGGTCGATCAGCAGCATCGCCCGGATATCGGTGGCCGCCGGCCGGACAAGGACCCGACGGACGGTCAGGGACGGCGA
>Ga0207931_1000678_pt1 | contig 12280 bp, 7 predicted proteins | sample NGESurdeep092012_2_FD_184478 | JGI IMG/M metagenome (GOLD analysis project Ga0207931, IMG submission 184478) | Arctic peat soil microbial communities from Barrow, Alaska - NGEE Surface sample 415-1 deep-092012 (SPAdes) | ecosystem: Environmental > Terrestrial > Soil > Wetlands > Peat ...
ACCAGGTGTTGAAGGAGGCGGTGTATTAGGACGGTTCGGCTGAGGCAGATTCAACGGATCTTTCCATTCAAGCTGCATTTTAATATTAGATCCCAGCTTATAGTTTATTATGCTCTTTTCAGGATCCTGCCCTCCAATGATATCAATTTTATCCCTGTCAATGTTCCCCAATCCTCCTGCTGCGCAGTAATTCAGGTACCCGACATCTTCAAGCGGTATTCCCATAAGCCTTGTAGCCATACTATCCATGGCAACAGCATCAAAACTGGCCAAAGCTATTTTGTGATCAACCGGTGTGCCGTTTATAGGCCCGTTACCTTCCATACCTTCCAGCCCATCAATAATTGAGAAATCGGGCAAAATATAAGGAGCTTCCAGGAAAATATTGTAGTGAAGGAAGCGGGATCCGCCGGAATGCATATTGCGTTTATAACTTATCGGTTTGGCACCATTGACAGCCCCCGGATTCAGGGGAGCACCCATTGCAAGGTTCTTTACAGCACCGGTCATGACAACAGAGTTATGTGTCTTAAGCCTCGAAATTGATATCACATAGTTATCAGGACTAGTGAGTAAATCGGATACCTGTATTTTATCCACGTGCAGGTTTCTGTCCATAATACATACGGGAGTTCCGGTGCTTGATGTGTTTATATCAACGAATTTCACATTGAAATCTTTAGCGAGGTCAAGATACCCGTAGTTCTTGAAACCATCGGAGGAGTTAACAGAGGAACTTGATTCCGCGATAATTATCTGGCCTTTGTAAAATGGTTTTACAAATTCCAGAAGAGCTCTCAATGCATCAACGTGTGTGGCACAGAGAGCTATGTTTGTTACTACCATATTCGGTTTGATAATAAGCTGTTTCTTTTTAAGCCCGGATTTGATCTCGTTCTGGAACGGTTTCATAACCTCAAATAACATCTGCCTGCGTTCTGTTCCCGTTGTAAAAGACACGGAGCTACGGCTCTCAACAGCCAGCGGCTTTGGTTTCGGCTTGTTTTCATTTGGTTCAGCTGCCAGAACATCGCTAAAACCTGTCGTTAACATCGTTGCCGAACTAAGTCCAATCATCTTAAGGGCACTTCGTCGCCCAATGACTAACTTATTTTCTGATGATTTCATAATCTTATGTTTTTAGTTTTTACTGTCGATTATAGCTGAGGCGGTTTCATTGATTGGCGTTCCTTTGCATATGCCCTGATAAATTCGGGAGATGGAGCAGCTTTAGGATCATCGAAGAATTTTCCCATTGTATCTGCATTGTCAAGGAGCCACTTGGTAAATTCCTGGTTCATTTCCGGTGTGTAACTACCATCAGCCTGCTGTGCAGTAAATCTTCCCTCTTTTACTCCTGCATGAGCAAAAACATCCTGCATACGGGTTCTTTCAGAAGTCTCAACAACCCTCTGAGCATGCTGGGGAGGAATAAATACAACACCTTCGCGTGTTCCAAGGACAACATCTCCCGGCATAACCGTCACATAACCGATCTGAATCGGGCAATTAATTCCGATAACCAGGTTAGAGCTGTTAGCCTGCGGTCTGAAATCGCGAACCATTACATTCCAGTTTGGATTAACCGCCAGGTTGCCATACAGATCGCGCAGGGTACCCCTGATAACAGCACCGTTGCCTGTTTTGGTCCATATTGTAGTACCCAGATTATCACCTACGTGTGATGCATCAAGTACAGCTTCACATACATCAGCAACATAGACGTCCCCTTTTTGAAGCTGATCGATTCCCCAGGTATATTGTCCTCTTCCTCTCCCGTCTTTTGTCCCCTGCGCCTGAACGAGTCCATTCAGATCAGGACGAAATGGCAGGAAATGAATCGTTGACGCCCTGCCGCAAATAACTTTATCTTCTCTCATCATTTTAAACTCACCGTAATACTGGTTTGAATAGGTAGACCTCATAGACATACCCATACCCATTGCCCCTCCCTGACCCTCAGTATTATCACCGAGCCCATTAAGTATCTGCCAGGCTTCGGTAACCGAGACATACCTCATTCTCTGGATAATGTCGTCAGAAACTTTTGGTCTTCCATCCGGGAAGCGTTCACCTTTCCAGAGAGACGTGTAATAAAGCATTTCATCTTTTGTCAGTGAAGTTGGCTGAGCACTGACTGAAGAGTACAAAAAAATTCCTGCCAATAAAGTAAGACATAGCGAAAAACAAAGTTTTGTGATTTTCATAGTTTATCCTCCGATTGCTTGGTTAACATTATTTGATTATAATGTTTTATTTAATTGATTATTAATGACAATCCGTAATAAAATTTAAACAAAGAGTAAATTAATCCGAAATTAAATTTATATGATCAAAAAACAAACGATTGAAATAAGATTTCTACAATACAACTAAATAATTAACATTTTTTAGAGATTTGCCTGTTTCGTCTTGGGTTCCTTGACCCTGGGTTCTCTCTGACTCCAGAAAGTTGCCAGCGAAGAAGCGGATATGTTCATCCAGGTACCGAAAATGAGAGGGGCAAGAGCAGCTGCCTGACTCTTCAGCACATCATAAGCCAAGCCTACAGCAAGACCGGCATTCTTGGTGCCAACCTCCATGGTTATAGCCCTTGCGTCTGCTTCACTGAAGCCAAAAGCTTTTGATAAGGAATATCCGGAAATATAACCAAGAAGATTATGAACTATTGTGGCGATAAAAAGTGCCGGGCCTATTGTTAACAATGTTGCCTTGTTATGAGCCGCAACGATGACGATGTACAACATAATAGCTGCCAGTGATAGTTTTGGAAGTACTATATCCATCCAGTTTGCCGGACCATTGGTTCGGCGAATGACAATAATAGTAACAGATACTAAAGTAATTGCCCAGGCAATAAGGATGAGACCTGTTTTAAGAGACTTTAAAATTGCCGGAAAAGGGATGAACAGGAGAACAAATCCGACAAGAAAACTGATAATTGCCATGATCCCAATATTCATATCCTTCTTTGTCCATGTTAAGTTTCCATACAGGATCTTATTAATAATGATACCTGCAAATACAGGGATGAAAAGCATATTGAGAATACTGATCATCATACCGATGGTATCGACCTCAATCAACTGACCGGCAAATATTTTCATCAGGAAAGGTGTCGCAACAGGTGCAATTAAAGTAGTTACCGTTGTAACGGTCATTGAGAGAGCCAGATTGCCTTTGGCCAGGTATGTCATAACATTCGATGCAGCACCAGCGGGACCCACACCCAGTAATATGATACCTGCAGCCACTTCAGGTGGGAAATGATAAACATTTACGATAAGCAGAGCAAAGAGAGGCATTAAAGTATAGCACATTACAGTTGCAACAATCACTTTCAAGGGTTTTGATAATTCCTTCGCAAAATCAGCAAAACTAAGTTTCGTACCCATACCAAACATTATAACCTGGATGGAGGGAACTATCAGGCTATTTGTATTAAATCCCCAGTTTGTGAATATCTCCGGGAAATAAAGTGTAAATGAGACGAAAGCAAAAATTTGAAATGTAAAGGATAATCCTTTTAGTTTTTCTGTATTCTGTACACAAAAAGCAATTGCGTAAAACATGACAAAAAGGATCAATCCGGAGATTGGCAGGTTTGCTTTTCCAAAAACAAGTAATACAATCTCAGCAATAGCGAGTAATAATGCAAAAGCGAGATACATTTTCATTGCACCAGAATTTTTCATATAAGATTCCGAGTTACTTATTTTTTAAGAATTTGATTACGGTTTCTTTTATCTGATCGGGCTGAAGACCATATTTGCCAAGTAGTTCTTCATAGGGACCGTTGCTGGCATAATGATCACCTATTCCAATCATCTTCATTTTTACAGGACATTCCCGGCTGCATATTTCAGCGATTGCGCTGCCCAGACCTCCTGCGATAAAATGCTCTTCAACAGTTACAATCTTTCCTGTTTCCCTGGCTGCTGAAAGTATAAGTTCACGGTCAAGAGGCTTAATTGTATGAATGTCAATAAGGCGAACACTGACACCCGACTCCTCAAGCAGCTTTGCAGCTGCAACTGCTTTTGACAGTACCGTGCCGGTTCCTATAAGGGTCACATCGGAGCCGTCTTTAATAACGATACCTTTCCCGAGACTGAAATCAACATCCTCCTCATAAAGCACCGGCATTTTGGGACTTCCTATTTTCAAATAGCATGGACCTACATGCTTTATCATGGCATGCACGGCTTTCTTGATTGTTACGGGGTCTCCGGGGTTGATGATCGTCACTCCCGGGATCGTCCTGATAATTGCCACATCGTCAATTGAGTGGTGTGTGGAGCCTAGCTGATCATATGTAAGTCCGGCACAACGTCCGACAACTTTTACATTCTGATTCATATATCCGAGATCATTCCTGAACATCTCAAAAGGACGTGCAGTAACGAAGGGAGCAATAGCTGCAAAGACAGGTATCTTTCCTGTTGTTGCAAGTCCGCATGCAAATCCTATCACACCCTGTTCCATTATTCCAAATTCAAAATGTCTGTCAGGGAACTTCGTGCGGAAATCTCCCAGTCCTGATCCCGAACTGCTGTCGGCCGAAAGGACCACTATATTTGGATTTTTCTCTGCAGCCTCAATGACGGCCTCTCCAAAAGTCTTTCTTGGATCTTTTAATTCATTAATCATAATCCAATCCTCTCCATTTTTCCTTTAAGCTGTTCCTCTATATTGTCCAGATCACGTTCTGCCTGTTCCATTTCTTCGGGCTTTGCTTTCCAGTAATGGTAACTGACTTTGCCCTCAGCAAAACTGAGTCCTTTCGATTTAATAGTATCAGCTATTATAACCGATGGTTTACCTTTTTCAAAAGGAGCCTGTAATACATTACCAATGACAGACTCCAGATTGTGACCATCAATAATCCTGACACTCCAGCCGAATGACCGCCACCTTTCGTCAAGTGGTTCATAGCTCATAACTTCAATAGTAGTTCCGCTTATCTGAAGTTTATTCCTGTCGACGAAAACAATCATGTTATCAAGCTTGTGCATTGATGCAGCTGAGGCGGCTTCCCAATTTGAACCTTCCGCCAGTTCTCCGTCGCCCATTAAAACATAAACCTTTGCAGGTGATTTGTCAAGTCTTAAACCAAGAGCCATACCCCCGGCAATGGATAATCCATGGCCAAGAGCACCTGTGTTTGTTTCAACTCCTGGAAGTTTATGCATATTCGGGTGTCCCGGGATCCTTGAATCAAGAGCTCCGTAAGTGTCGAGGACAGATTTATCAAAGAAACCCTTCTCTGCAAGTGCGGCATACAGAACCAGGCATTTATGTCCGGCTGAGAGGACAAAACGGTCACGTTGAGGCCAGACCGGATTTTCAGGATCGACATGCATCAAATTAAAATAAAGTGCTGTAACTATCTCAACAGAAGAAAGGGCCCCCCCTACGTGACCTGCCTCCCCTGCCTTGATAAGCCGTAATATATCTCGTCTTATATTGAGTGCTGTATATTCCAGCTTCAAAATTTCTTTTATGTCCATTAGAATCTAAAGATAATCCTCACATTTATTAAACCTGGTGTTTCTTAGCATATTCCACATAGCAGGCAACCTTAGGTTCAGAAGCGGTGCCTAACTGCCATCTTGCATCCATCCAGGTCTTTACGATCTGTTTAGCTACTTCACTGCCAGTGGTAAAGGCACCGATAGTCAATATGTTGGAATTGTTACTTTTAATGGCTCTTTCAGCTGAATATGTGTCAGCACACAGGGCTGCATAAATGCCAGGTACCTTGTTTGCAGCGATACTCATCCCTATTCCGGTTCCGCAAAGCAGGATACCTCTGTCAAACGACTTTGCTGCTACTGCTTCTCCTACAGTAAAGGCTACCCTGGCATAAACAGGATCATCACTTCCAAAGTCCGTTACTGTATATCCCGTTTCTTTAAGCTGGACTTTAATGATTTCTTTAAGGGTAACGGCATTTGGGTCGCATCCAATGGCGACAGTCAGTTTTTTCTCATCAGATAATTGTGTCATCACTATATATTAAATATTCTTATTTTTTATTACTGCAACCGATTGAAATTTTAGTCTAAATCTAATTACTTTTTTTTACTAACCAAAACTGGATTGCAAAATACCAAAATTGACCCCCTGCCTATTTGAATACGCATGAATTTTACAACGGTGATCCTGACCTTTCCTTGATTAACTGCACTGCCAGGCTAAGACAGTTAGATTTAGCCGACCAGGCAAAAGAGAAGTGGCCTAATGAAGGTCCCTTTGAACCACAGATCCTGATCCTCCTTTAAGGAAATCAAAATCGCAACCTTTGTCGGCCTGCTCGACATGCTTTATGAACATGCTTACATATCCTCGTTCAGCAGTTGGTTCCGGAGCTATCCAGGCGCTTCGCCTCTTTTTCAATTCTTCTTCCGGAACAAGAAGCGTAAGAGACCGTTTCTCCACGTCAAGTTCAATAATATCTCCTGTTTTCACTAAAGCCAGCGTTCCGCCTACTGAGGACTCCGGCGATACATGCAGTACAACTGTTCCATATGCTGTCCCGCTCATTCGGGCATCAGATATTCGGACCATATCTTTTACCCCTTTCTTTATTAATTTTTCCGGTAGTTCCAGGTTTCCCACTTCCGGCATTCCCGGGTAGCCCACAGGACCGGCCCCTTTTAATACCATGATGCAATTCTCGTCAATATCAAGATCCGGATCGTCAATCCTGGCATGATAATCCTCAATATTTTCGAAGACAACTGCCCTGCCTCTGTGTTTCAGCAATTTCCCGGAAGTTGCTGAAGGTTTGATAACAGCACCATTTTCACATAGATTACCCTTTAGTACAACAATTCCGGCTTTTTCCTTTAATGGTTTGTCGAGTGGTGCTATCACATCACGATTATAACAGGCTGCTCCTTTACAGTTTTCACCTATTGTTTTTCCGTTGACTGTCAGAGCATCTGAATGGATGATTTCCCTGAGCTGGTCTATGATCACTGGTAATCCTCCTGCATAATAGAAATCCTCCATCAGATATTTCCCTGATGGCATAAGGTTTAGGAGGAGAGGCATATCACTTCCCAGACGATCAAAATCATCAAGCGTCATGTCAACTCCTATTCTCCCGGCCAGGGCTATCAGATGGATGACAAGGTTGGTTGAACCACCAACTGCTGAGCTTATCCTGATTGCGTTTTCAAAGGCTTTCCTGGTCAGTATATCCGACATTTTCAGGTTCTCACTGACCATCTCAACAATTCTGTTGCCGGAAAGATGAGCCATAACCTTCTTCCTCGAATCTACGGCTGGAATAGCAGAAGCCCCCGGCAATGTCAGCCCGAGAGCTTCGACCATTGTGTCCATTGTCGATGCTGTGCCCATTGTCATGCAATGGCCGGCACTTCGCGACATGCAAATTTCTGCCTCAACTAAGTCTCCCCTTGTCACAGTACCTGCCTTCATACCTTCAGATAACTGCCACGTAGCTGTTCCGGAACCAATATCTGTACCCCTGAATTTACCGTTTAACATCGGACCACCTGGCACCACAATTGTGGGCAGGTTAACGCTTGCCGCTCCCATCAGGGTCGATGGAGTTGTTTTATCACAGCCTGACAGCAGCACGATGCCATCGAGAGGATTGGCACGGATCGTCTCTTCCACATCCATGCTTGCCAGGTTTCTCCACAGCATCGTCGTTGGTTTCATTATTGTCTCACCAAGCGACATCACCGGGAACTCCAGAGGGAAGCCTCCTGCTTCGTAAACTCCACGTTTCACTATTTCTGCAAATTCGCGTAAATGACCGTTACACGGTGTCAGATCAGACCAGGTATTGCAGATACCGATTACCGGTTTCCCCCTGAACATATGGTCGGGATGACCCTGGTTCCTAAGCCAGCTGCGATGTACGAAACCCATCTTATCATCCTTCCCGAACCATTCAGTGCTTCTTAAGTATGATTTCTTTCCCATTTATTTTCTTTATTTTTGGTTCAGGGAGATCAATACAAAGATATCCAGGCATGGTTACAAACAAAACTAATATATTTTCAGCATACAGGTATATTTTTTAAGAGGCATTATAATTATTCAGTGTTTAATTGATTAAATTGGAATTAATAATAAATAGACAATAATGTCCACTAAAATATAATTGTTTAAAAGCTAATAACTTTGATTACAGAACATTGCTTATGAAGAGGCTGGTTATATTAATGCTGCTTGTTAATAATTTTTTAGTTGCTTATAACCAAATTATTAAAGGGATCGTTCTGGATAAGGAGACCAGAGATATAATAGCAGGCGCAGCTGTTTATTTCAATGGAACATTTGCCGGAACCTTAACAGATAAAAACGGGAACTTTCGCCTTGATATGTCGAAAAATTCCTCAATGCCACTTTCAATAAGTGCATTAGGATATTATTCTGTAACTCTGAATGGTTATTCAACCACTGATTCAATAATTATTCAATTAGTGCCAAAAACATTTGATCTCAATGAAGTTGTTATCAGGGACAAATCACTGGTAAGGGAAAGGAAATCAAATATTAGAATATTTAAAGAGGTATTTCTCGGAACAACTCCAAATGCAGGCAGTTGTAAAATACTTAATGAAAATGATATTACTTTCAATTATAAAACCGATAAAGACACTTTGAGGGCATTTGCTCTGAATCCACTTAAAATTGAAAACCGGGCTCTTGGATATAAGATCACATATTTTCTGGACAATTTTGAGTATGACAGGAAGAATAAGACATTTTTTTTCAAGGGAAATTTAGTTTTCAATGAAGAAATGCTCACTGGAGAAACCTATAAACAATCTTACGAACAACAAAGAATTAATTCCTACAAAGGATCAAAAATGCACTTCTTCAGAGAACTATGGGCCGACAATCTGAGGGATGCCGGATTTACTGTTCTGGATCCTTCCGGAAATAAACTGGATTATAAAAAGATAGTAGTTGAGCAGAATGACCATAGGAAATATCTTTCTTTCACGAGATATTTATCAATCGTTTACAATCCGGAGCATCGTGAAAATAATAGAAACATATATTACTATAAAAATATGCCTCTTACTTATAATACGGAGGAGGTTATTTCAAGTAAGATAGTATTTCTTAAAAATCGTGTTCTCTTTGACAGTACCGGATATTTTGACGGAACCGGGATCAAATGGGAAGGTCAGATGGTGACACAGCGAATAAGTGATTTTCTCCCTTATGAATTTCGTTTAAACAATAAATTTCTACCGCTGACCACATCAGGTAGTCCAGTAATATCGGACACTCTTTCTGCAGGAGAAGCAGCTGCTTCTGTTGACTCCCTGAAAATAATTGAGAAAGTGTACCTGCACACCGACAGGACTTATTATTATCCTGGTAATGATATCTGGTTCAAGGCATATCTCATTAATGCATACGACAGATCACTGTCAAACCTGAGCAGGAATCTCCATGTTGAACTCATTTCTCCGTCAGGAGGAATCCATTCCGACAGGATAATCAGACTTGACAATGGCCTGGGAAATGGTGACTTTAAATTACCCAATAGCCTCAGTTCGGGCAGATACAGATTGAGGGCATATACAAACTATATGCGGAATTTCAGCGATCAGATATTTTTCAATAAAGAAATTAATATTTTAAAGACATCTACTTCTATTAATAATTCCTCTGATGCGGGGAAATCTGAACAAAGGAGAATTGATGTGAATTTTTTCCCTGAGGGTGGTTCTCTGGTTGAAAACGTATCTTCTATTGTGGCTTTTAAAGCTGTCGATGAACAGGGGAAGGGATGTGATGTTTCCGGAGAGGTTTATTCGTCGGCCGGGGATAAAATTTCTGCATTCAGATCAATTCATCTGGGGATGGGCTCATTTGTTTTAAAACCAGAACCAGGATTAAGTTATTATTCTGTTGTGAAAGGTCCTGATAATAGTGAAACTAAATCGGAGATACCAAAAAGCTATACTTCAGGTGTAACACTAAGTGCATCAGTCAATAATAATAACGAGATATCAATAAAAATCAGTACAAACGATCAGACTCTGCCTCTTGTAAAGAATAATGATCTCTCACTGAGTATTTCTGTCCGTAAAAAGACAGTAAAAACAACCAGTCTCAGAATTTCGTCCCTGGTTGATAGTATTGTCATGCCGACTGATGATCTTCCTGATGGAATAGTGATGATAACACTAAAAACGTTAGAGAACCTGCCCCTTGCAGAAAGACTTGTCTTCTTTCAGCATGCCCATAACTTTAAGATTAATATTCAACCGGACAGGGAAATATATAAGCTACGTGATCCTGTTTCGGTTAAAATCTCAATATCAGATGATTCAATAAATCAGGAAACTGCATTTCTTTCATTTTCAGCTGCTGAAAGCAATTTTATGGATAATTTTAAAGAATTCCCGACTACCATTTCATCATGGTTTCTTCTGGAATCAGATATTCGTGGAACAGTTGAAGGACCTTCATACTATTTTGACCCGGCTAATCCCAACAGATTTAAAGATCTTGATCTGCTTCTGAGGACACAGGGCTGGCGCGATTTCTCCTGGAAATATGATTCCTCAAAATATTTTTCTCCGGAGACCGGTTTTTTTGTAAGCGGCAGATTAAGAAAAATAAACAGGGACAAACCTTTTATTGATCCTAAAATAAATCTTACTTTTTTTCAGGAAGATAAGATTATAAATGAAATTGTACCGGCCGATTTATCCGGGAGATTTTATCTGAAGAACGTCGATATAACAGGAGATGCAAGACTTGTTGCAAGCGCTTCTGACAGGAAAGGCTATCCGAACGGATTATTACTTCTGGATTCAATGAACTATTTGCCTGCAGAAATATCCGGATATTTACCTGCTTCAACGGTGGTGAAAAAGGAAGAAATATTGACAGTGATCAGGGATGCTGAAATTAAAGAGAGGGAAACAAAGCTGGTTCAGGAGTATGATATAAAAGAGACTATCAGAAAAAAATATAAACTATCAGATACCATTGAAATTGGCGAAGTTTTAATAACGGCTCAAAAGCCCAGGGATATTCAGGTTGCTAAAATAGAATCGGTTCGCAGTGTATATGGTGGAAAACCCGATGCTGAAGTTATTGTTACTCCCCAGATGGAAAACTTTCGTGATGCACCTGAATTATTAATGGGAACAGTAGCTGGAGTTATTGTCACGAAAGATTGGTTTGGTAAATATATAATCAGGATCAGAACTGGAATTTACAATTTTGGCAGGTCTGGAATTAGTTCTGATCCTCTTCTTCTTATAGATGGGGTTAAACATGATTTATCATATCTGGATATATTGCCCATTTCGTTGATAGAAAGGATTGATATACTCAAATCAATTGGGACAACTGCTGTTTATGGTCTTGATGGCAATTTCGGTGTAATTTCAGTTATTACCAGATCAGGAAACAGGACGACTTCGGAATCTGAACCGGCTAAACACACAGTTAATACCAGGTTTTCGGGATACGATTCTCCACGTGTCTTCTATTCACCCCATCATGAGCCTGCGGATCAATCTTATAACCCTGATTTAAGAACGACCCTTTTCTGGAAGCCTGATATAAGTCTACAAACAGGGAAAGAGCTTCTTCTGAACTACTTCAATGCTGATAATTCTTCGACAATCCGGATTATTGTTGAAGGGATAACATCGACAGGTATTCCGGTTACTGCAACAACTGAATATCAGGTTACAGACTAAAACCTGACAGGTTTTGTTTTTCCTGCTCAGACCGTTATTGTCAGTATTTCCCGGTTCATTGCAATCTTCTCAAAATCCTGTCGCTCCGATATATTGTGAATTATGGTACCGATCTTAACAAGTTATATACATCAGGTTATTCAGGATCAGCAATCTTATGACCTAATAATGAAAGCATTTTAACAGCATATCGCTTCCCCAGTTTTCTGTAACCTTCCGCTGTGAAGTGCAGGTTGTCGCGGGCATCGGTGCAGCCGATCGAAGAAACGACGAAAGAATTGGGAATCGTTTGAGGTAATGTTGCAATGATTTTATTCATACTCGCACAAGCACCTCCCTGATCATCGTTCACAAGTTCTCCGGCAAGCAGAGGTACTTTTTTGGGTTTGAGATTAAGGTCTCTAATCAGATTGTCATAAATAACTTTGACCTTTTGGGGCCAGAGACTATCATTTGTATTTGACTCGCCCTGGTGTAACAGAATTCCCTTGATAACGCCATCTTTCTGGGCTAATTTCGCCATCTCGATAAGCTGCGCATAGGGATTTCCGCCGTAT
>Ga0207931_1000679_pt1 | contig 12272 bp, 17 predicted proteins | sample NGESurdeep092012_2_FD_184478 | JGI IMG/M metagenome (GOLD analysis project Ga0207931, IMG submission 184478) | Arctic peat soil microbial communities from Barrow, Alaska - NGEE Surface sample 415-1 deep-092012 (SPAdes) | ecosystem: Environmental > Terrestrial > Soil > Wetlands > Peat ...
CCCCTCCAAGTTGATCTGGGTGATCCTCGGTTCGATTGTGATCCAACAGGCGGAGGGCAGCCTTTTAGCACCTCGCATTATGCGGAAAGCGGTGGGGGTCAATCCTTTTGTCTCCCTGCTTTCATTATTCGCCTTCAGCTCTTTGTTCGGGATTGCCGGCGCGTTAATGGCAATTCCCATGGCAGCGATTATTCAGCTCCTGCTTGATCGCTTTATCTTTCATCCAGCAGCGACGGAGCCAGAGGTCTCAGCCGGTCGCGATCTTGCCAGTCGTCTGCGCTATGAAGCCCAGGAACTGGTCCAGGGCATGCGCGCGCAGGCGCGGGTCAAGAAAATGGGCACAGATCAATGGGTCAAGCAAACCGATAAAGTGATGGATGAGATCGAGGCAATCACGACCGACCTCGATTCTCTCCTGGGTCAGGTCAATCCGTCTAGCGAACCATGACAAAGAGATTGATTGTTATAGAAGCTGGGGTTTTGACTACCTTTCTGGCATTGCTGGTGCTGTGGCAGTTCCGGATTGCAGTCGTTTATTTGTTGATCTCACTGACGATTGCGGCATCCCTGCGCCCCTTGGTTCTACGCCTGGTCGGGCGAGCCATTATGATCCGCCTTGCCTGGATTCTTCTATACCTTGTGATCCTTGGTAGTTTCGTTTTTATAATTTTCCTGGTCGGCAGGATCGCGATCAATGAGATCCAATTGTTAGCCCTGGCGGTATCGGCACAGGATAAATGGATCCTGCCGGCCTGGTTGCAGGGCAGTTGGTTCCAACAGCTGTTGATTGCGCATCTGCCACCACCCAGTAATATTATCGATGCAGTCACCGGAAACAAGGGGCAGCTCGTGCTGCCAGCCTTGCTTGGCTTCACACAGGATCTTACCAGCATGTTTAGCGGCCTGGTCATCATTCTATTGTTAAGCATCTATTGGATGATCAATCAAATCCATTTTGAACGACTCTGGCTCTCGCTTCTTCCATCCGGTCTGCGCAAACAAGCGCGGGGTATATGGCGCACGATCGAGCCTGATCTTGGCGCTTACATACGCAGCCAGGTCATCCTAAGTCTCCTGTCCGGGCTGTTGTTAGGTCTGGGGTACTGGGTCATCGGGTCTCCTTATCCGGCGCTACTGTCGCTAGTTGGAACCCTGGCATGCCTGATCCCTGTGATAGGGACGCCACTGGCAGTATTTCCACCACTCGTGATGGGGCTGCTGACAAACTGGCAGCTTAGCCTGTATATGGTTCTCTACGCGCTGATTATCCTAGTTGCCTTGAGAATATGGGTCAGGCCGCACCTTTTCAATCGCAGGTGGGATAATCCCATTCTGACCCTGGTGATCCTGATTGCCATGGCAAACGCGATTGGCCTGCTGGGGATCCTCATCGCCCCACCCATCTCAGCCATATGCCAGATCCTGTGGAACCGCCTGGTCAGCCATCGCCGTGCTTCAGGCGCTGCAGCCCAGATTTCAGACCTTAAAGAGCGGCAGGAACGTGTATGGGACACCATAAACCTAATGAAAGAACCGCCTCTTGCACTGGTGACCAGCAGCATGGAGCGGCTGGCCCATTTGATCGAAAAAGCAGAACCTGTCCTGGATGCGGGTTTGCCGATCCCAGGCCTGTTGGACGAGACTTACGATCCTTTCCACTCTCCCCTACCTACCGCGGCTGAAGCGGATTCTCCTGGAATCATCAACCCTCCTGGAAAAAAACCATGACCCTACCGAAATCACCGGAACGATGGAACGCTTTTGGCAGCAGGGTATTCCTGGCCCTAAAAAGCAGACTGAATAGTGGACGCCTCCAGAAAAAAAATGAAGGAAATTCAACTGGTATTTTAAGACTGTGTAGGACAAAGACTGACAGACGGCATCAACATTGACTTACACGCAAATCAGCCTCCCGCTGATAGCCGGTGGTGGCGTTAACGGATATAGTATAGGCAGCAATACCGCTGTTTTCAACCCATAGTCAATCATTCCGAAGGAGAAAAAAATGTACATCATTATCTATCTCATCGTTGCCGCAATAATCGGTTGGATTGCGACCGAGATCATGCATGACCGCGGGGGCCTACTGATCAATATCGTCGTGGCCGTCATTGGCGCCTTCCTGGCCGGTTGGTTCCTGAGCCCCATATTCCATGTCGGGACGATCAATCAGGCGATCACGGTCCCAACCATGCTGCTAACACTCGCGGGAGCAATCGTACTGCTGTTAATCGTCAATCTCATCACTCATCGAGGCAGACGATAACCCGCCACCAGGGTAATGTGGTACTACCCGTACCAGGCCCCTCGGTTCTCCAGGTATTTCATTCCTGCTGTCGGCGAGTTGGCATCTACCGCCCATCGGCACAATAAACCGAATCCCTTTTAAAAGAAAGGACTTATTCTATGAAAAGATTCACACGAAATATCGGCTTCCTGCTCCTGGCCATCTGGCTCATTCTATGGGGGCTAATTAATTTGCTCAGCTTGTCTTTCTCAGGCTTGTGGTTGATCATGGGGTTGCTCGCCATCGCAGCCGGTATCTTCATTCTGCTGGACCGCTAGGTCCATCGGGTTCAACCGTCGGAAAAACCGCCAGCCGGTCAACCGGCCAGACGGTATCAAACAGATCATTCAATTGATCATTCAAAAGGAGAAATATCATGTTATGGACTATCATCGTAATTCTGATCATACTTTGGCTGCTCGGGTTTTTCGGTCGGAACATAAGCCCAAGCTTTCCGCAAACCGGAAGTTGGATCCACATTCTGATTGTCATCGCGGTGATCCTCATCGTATTGCATCTGCTGGGGATCGTGTAAACATCTCCCCCTTCGATGATGGTTTCGGAGGATCCTTCTTCCCGCAAAACCCCATAAGGATCTGCCGCCCGGGTCAATTAACCGGGTGGCAGATGCCATCGAGAAGGACCTGGTATGAATAATACCAAGGATATTCTGTTTGGCAGGTGGCAAGAACGTAAAAGCCAGGCATATCAGCAGTGGGGCAGGCTCGCAAACGTTGATCTTACCCTGCTGTATGGCAAAACAGATGAAGTCGACATCCTCTTTCGGCAGTATCGTGAATGCAGCTTAGGCCAATTGGAAGCCCAATTAATCAACAATCTGCACAATTACGACCAATAGACCAAGACCTGGTATCGATTGGTTACGCCGATCCAACGCAGCTGTGTCATTGAGGATTTCAGGATAAATATCTTCTATCTTATTCAAGTACTCTCTAGGCTGGTTCATCAATGTATGCACTATTTGATGGATTACAGCACGACATTAAGGAGAAAACCATGTCCAGTAAAAGTATAACCAAGTCCGAATTCGTAACTGTCCTGGCCAAGAAGAGCGGCCTGAATAAAAAGCAAGCTGTCGCGGCTCTTGATTCCCTCAACGCTATCGTTGCCCAACAACTCGGTAAAAAGGGCATAGTCATCATCCCAGGTCTGCTGAAACTAAGCACCGTCGTCAAACCAGCCACTCCCAAACATGAGGGCATAAATCCCTTCACGAAGAAGCCGATGATATACCAGGCTAAGCCGGCGAGCAAGGTGGTAAGGGTGCGTCCGCTCAAAGCACTCAAAGACGCTGTCTAATCCCTTTAACCCGATTACGGATCCTTTATTTGCAAGCCAAAGAATTAACCTGGATCCCGTAGCCAATGCGCTTGGCAGTAGTTAATGGGGGCCAGGGTTTGAGGCTATGCCCAAATCCTGGCCTTTATATCCATCCTCTAGAATCAGGCGGGGAGTAGGCATTAATGGCAGACCAGACCAGCCAGCAAAATACCAAACGATCGTTAAAAAGCCAGCGCAAGCAAGTGCAGCGGGTTAAGCAGGAAGCCTGCAAGGGTGTCTCTGCTTCCCGATAGAAAACCTTGTAGTTGCGTCAATCGCACGTTCCGGAGAAGGAGTAATCCATGTTACCGATCGGTGACGATAACAGTTCTGAAAGAAGTACACCGCTAGTCACTTACCTTCTGATCCTAATGAATGTGCTCTTTTTTATCGTGGAACTGATGGGTGGCGATGCCTTCATCATGCGATGGTCCTTCATTCCCAGCCGCTTCCTTGCCAATATGGGTGGCGATTTCCTGACCTTGTTCACTTCCATGTTCATGCACGCCGGGTGGCTTCACCTGGGAGGTAATATGCTTTACCTGTGGATCTTTGGTGACAATGTAGAGGATAATTTTGGCCATGTTAAGTTCATTATTTTTTATTTACTCTGCGGGCTCGCAGCAACCGCACTTCAATTAGCCTTCAGCCTTCATTCGGATATCCCCAACCTGGGCGCTTCAGGGGCAATCGCGGGTGTGCTGGGCGCTTACCTATTGTTGTTCCCAAAAGCCAGAGTCAGTGTCCTGGAGGGAACAGCAGTTATCCCGGTCCCTGCGTTGATTGTGATCGGGCTTTGGTTCGTCCTGCAACTCTTTAGCGGAGTAGGCTCCGTCGCCAGTTCTTTGGATACAGGCGGTGTGGCTTACATGGCGCATGTCGGTGGATTTGTTACTGGTTTTGTGCTGACATTCTTGTTCAGAGAAAATCCAAGAGCCAGACTAACTGCATAAAATACCATGATTTTTTGTAATTTGGATGAAACAGGTTGAGAGCTTTTCTTATTTATCCATAAAAAAGTTAAGGAGAATTAATAATGGCGAACAAGAATGGATCCATCAATATGGATCCTGAATCCACAGACAAGGAAGATCAAAAAAAACTTAATCCAGTTGGTGCGGATTTTGTCAGAGACGGCGCTAAAAAGATCACGGATGAAGATGTTGAGAAGGTGGTTAATAAAGCCGACGATATCCAGAAAAAATTCAGCCACAAGGGGCCGTTGGGACGCTTCATCGAAGATGGCCAACTGCTGATTTCCATTGTGAAAGACTATTGGTCTGGTAACTATCGAAGGATTCCATTCATGGCGATTGCTGCCATTGTGTTCACACTTTTGTATGTGTTGAATCCTTTCGACCTTATCCCCGATTTTCTACCTGTGATCGGACAAATTGACGATGCTGCCGTTGTCACCATTTGCCTGCTGATGGTGGAACACGAATTGCATGCTTATCAAACCTGGAAGAGTGGACTTGGGATCTGATCCTTTCCCAGGTGATGGTTTTTATACCATGGGATACGGACCGGAAGCTTGCTAACGACGGTTTTGATTTAGGATTGCCCGAACAACGGCCTGATTGTGCGTCTCTCATGATAAGTATAAGGATAAACGATGAAGGAGTCACACCCATGACCGACAAAACAAGCCAGACCAGACGAACAGGATTGCCTAAAAGTCAAAGCACACACCCGCGGCATCTGCAGCAGGTGAGGTCAGCTGAAATAGATGCAAGCAGCAGCACGATCAGGAAAGATAAGTCAGTATTCAAATTTACCTGTAAAAATTGTGGCGGTCATACCCTGGTCGTCACCCACATCTGGAGTCTCTTGGCCGGAGTTGAAAGCGAACGTTGGCAGGAATGGGGGCCACTTAAGGATAATCATCACTGGCAGTTCGAGTTTAAGGAAAAGATCGAAGAAAAAGTTGACCATGAAGTCCAGCGAGGGGACTTCGGCGATTATGAGGAAGATGACTCTGCTTCTGAACCGGAAGAATATGAAATATTCGAGACAGAGACCAGCCCGGAAAGTGATGAGTTTTTTCTAAATTGTGAGAGTTGTGATAGCGAGATTGAATTCGGCTGGTCAAAACCGGATCGGCGTGGTCTCATTATGCCGGTTGAATTTTCAGACTACATTCCCGGTGAAAGCTGGCCGGATCCCAAATACACAGAGGTCTGGCAGCAGAGAGGCTGGCTCCAAAGAACAGATATCCATCCAGAATGACGCCCTGGCACCGGTTCATTCTTTATATCTACATTGATACAGGGAATTCTGAGCAAATATGGAACATCAGTTTGTAAATAAACGCAACCGTCGCGCCAAGTTGATCTTCAATCCCAGTGCAGGGGCTGCCCGGGCCAAGCCCGTGAAGTTGGTCGATGTGGTCCACGAAATGCAGGCCTGCAAGCTGGTGCCGGAAACCTACCTGGTGGAAGCGGGCTGCGACCTGCCCGGGGTGGTCCGGGATGCCCTCGCCCAGGGGATCCGTATGTTCGTGGTCTGCGGCGGTGACGGCACCATTTCTGCCGTGGCCCGGACCCTGGCTGGTACACGCGCTACCCTGGGGATCATCCCCATTGGAACACAGAATAACACTGCCCTCAGCCTGGGCATCCCTGATGATGTCCCGGCTGCAATCGCCATCCTGCGAACCGGCCGGCGTATCAAAGTGGACGTCGGCATGGCTACTTGCGGCAAAATAAGCACTCCTTTCCTGGAAGTTTGCTCGGTGGGGCTGGTTTCGACCCTCTTCCCTTCTGCGGATGATATCCAGCATGGCAATCTGGCCCGCGTGGGCGATTTCCTGTCAACCCTGGCCGCTTCGCCGCCCGCCGATATCCATTTACTTCTGGATGACGGAGAGGATATCCACAAACTGGGGTATGTGGTCCTGGTAACTAACATGCCATTTATCGGTCTCCATTATCAACTTGGGTCCGTGGCGTCATTCAAAGATGGCTTACTAGACGTGCTGTTCTTTGCCGACCTGTCCAAGCTGGACCTGCTGGGCTATGTTTTCCAGGGAATGGATATGAATAAAATGGAAGACTCACGTATCCTACACTACCACGTACGGTGGGTAGATATTGCCACCCACCCTGCCATGCCGGTCATGGCAGACGGGAGCCCATTGGGGGAAGGGTCGGTTCATATCGAAGCGCAGCGCCGTGTCCTGGCAGTGATGGTTGGACCATCGGCGCACTAAGCGCTGTCAGGGCCGGATGAATCCCTCAGCAATAAAGGAGAAAACCGTGAATAAAAAAGTTGGTTTATGGATTGACCATCGCAAGGCGGTTATGGTCATCGTCACAAACGATGGCGAAGAAACAAAACAGATCACCTCCGGCATGGAGAAACATGTCCGGTTTTCGGGTGGTGAAACCGAAGATGGCGCGACCGAGGATATGCGCGACCGGCAGTTTGGGAACCACCTCAACAGCTATTACGCCAGAGTTCTTGAATATCTTCGCGATGCCGATTCCATTCAGATCTTTGGTCCTGGTGAAGCCAAGGGTGAACTCGAGGCACGTCTCGAAAAGGAAGGACTCAAGGGGCGTATTGTCGAGATCGGCACCATGGATAAAATGACGGATCACCAGATCGCGGCAAAAGTTCGGGAACACTTTAAGAAATAGAAAACAGGACAAAAAAAGACCTGGTTGCGCCAGGTTTTTTTGATCAAGCTTTACCTAAGGTACCAGCCTCGTCTGTTTTCTGCCGTTGGGCGCAATTGCCTTGCACAAATATTTCAAATCAATTCGCCGTTATATGAGTTGACTGAATTCGGCATATGGCATATGTACTTCCTGCTCTACCATGGGCACCATATCCCGCCACATTTCCATAAAAGCTTCCTGCCGTCGTTCAAGCTCTTCCCCAGTAAATGCCTGGAGCAGCATGGTGTCTTTGATCCGTTCCTGAAAATGGGGTGGCAATTGCGCCAGCCTTTCGGCACAGTAATAACGCCATTTCATATCCGCCACCAGCTGGTTATTAATCGCAAACAGCATATCAAAAAAAAAGTTCAGGCCCTGGTCGAACATATGATGGGCACTGATCAGGTTGCCACGCTTCACCCATAAATGGGTCAGCCGGTTGATATACCACTCGGAAAGTGCCAATCCCGACATCAGCAGCCATCTCCTTTCTTCTGGCCTCAGCGGAACCTTTTCTTCGAGCAGCTTTGAGATCCGGCCCAGTGGGTCATACTGGATCTGTCCCTGGGAAAATGTCCAGCGTTTCGCCATATCCCAGGGTGTGGTGAGTTCGTCTTCATAGTCGGCCAGGTGACAATGAATCTCCAAACCTTCAACTTTCGAATACTTGATCGCCAGTGAAAAATCCGCTCCCTGTTTCTTGAAGAGGGCAATATCGATATCGGCGGAGGCATCAAAATAGCCCCGGACGATCGCCCCTAAAAAGACGATCCCGACGATCTCTTCTTTTTGATACTGCAGGGCAAATTCCCTGGCGACACGAATGGCTTTCTCTAGAAGGACCGGGTCAGATGATTGGATCGAAAATTTTGCACTCATAGCTCACCTTTATCATTATCTCCAGAATAATGTTTTCCATGGAGATAAGTCTCCTTGTACTTCACGGTTTCTATTTTACAGCAATCCCTGAAATGGGTATGTTCTAAAGGGGGCATCGCTTTGGTTTGGACGATCGGCTTGACCTAATCGCTGACCTGGAACGGCGTGACTGTATAAATCTTCCCCAGGACAGGTGATCCTCCACCTGACTGGTAGCGGTTTTGTGCCCCTTCATTTGCCAGGGTTTTTTGCAGACTCTTCTATTGATTCACCAGGTTGCTCTGATTCCCCGGCTGGCAGTGAAACTTCTCGGATTCGAAGTCCACTCCATTTAAAACCTGTTTGATACAAAAAACATTCATTCGGGAATAGACTTGCTTGTAGTCCAAACGCTGACAGCCCATCTAACTATCGGCTTACACTAAAATCAGCCTCACACTGATAGCCTGCAACTGCTCAAGTGGATATAGTAGTGGAAGAAATATTTCAATTTGTCAAATTACTTTCCTCGCACGTCCCGGAGTTTCTGGAATTTGGATATAAACTCTGTCCAAACCTTCTGGACAGTGCGTTCCATCAATTAATGATCGAGAATCGTTAATGGCAATCATTCCAAGTCAGGAGTACCCTCGGTGAAAGCAACAAATCCGATCAAGGTAGGTAAAACAGTTGCAGTTAATCAAATTGTACCCAAACCGACACGCCGTTGGCGCGCCGGGATCTTCCAAGCCTCTCTGATCGTGACCACAGCCGCCTTCGGAATTCTGGTTGTTTTGGCCAGCCTGTTTAATTATTTTCCCATCGATTTAACTGTTACCCATGCGGTGCAATCCGTTAATCTCCCCTGGTTTGACACTCTCATGTTGTGGGTGAGTATCCCCGGGTACTCGCCCTGGGTATATATACTGATCGGTGTCGTCGTCGCCTTTTTGTTTATCATCGGATTGCGTTGGGAAGCTGTTGTCGCCCTTCTGGCAGCCGCAATAAGCGGTGGCTTGGGTCAACTCATCAAAATGGTCGTACACCGGCCGCGGCCCGGTGTAACCCTGGTTAAAGTTTTAACCCAACTCAATAGTTACAGCTTCCCCAGTGGGCATGTGCTCACCTATACTGCTTTTTTTGGTTTTCTGTTCTTTTTAGGCTTCACGCTGCTTAAACCTTCCTTTCCACGCACAATCCTATTCGTAATCTTGGGATTACTGGTCGGATTGATAGGTATCTCCCGCATCGATGTTGGTGACCATTGGGCCAGCGATGTGATTGGCGCCTATTTATTCGGTAGTCTCTGTCTCGTGGCATGTGTTTACATTTATCGTTGGGGTAAAACCCGCTTTTTTGTCAAACAGCCCCTAGCTCCGGAAAAGCCAGAGCCGACCGCATCCCAAGCATGACATTACCGACAATTAAGTTTTATTCAGTACCGGGTCGCAAATTGATTTTTATGATGCAGGAGTCATTTTATGGTATTTACTCGGTGCTGTGCGCCAGGTGGACCCAAATTGGCACAGCCATTCTACCTAAAGTTATTCACACTATTCTGGAGGAAAAAAGATGAAGAAGCAAATGTTCGCTTTCGTTTTACTGGCTGTATTGGTCAGCCTGTTGGTAGCCTGCGGTCCTGGCTCCCCCATCCAAAGTAATACGCCCGTCCCCAACGCAAAAGGCGTTACTCCTGTCCCGAATAATCAGATCAATGTGCCGGGCGTCAGCATCCAAATTCATGCGCCGTCCCCCAACCCCCTGGTCAATACCCCGGACGCACAGGGGAATGTCGAAGGGATTCTGATGGGACTATGGCATGGTGTTATCTCTCCGGTGACCCTGATCGTGTCATTTTTTAATACGAATATAACGATCTACGACGTCCATAACAACGGTAATCAGTATAACCTGGGTTTCATGCTCGGAGTGATCATCCTGCTTGGTATCATCTTTCTGATCATTTCGCGGCGTTGATCGGGCGAAAGATTGGATAAGATGCATACCGCCCTGCGGGTGAACTGCCCTGAACCCGGCAGAGGCGCAGAATTAACGAAGCAAAAGGCTGCCAGGATATTGCCTGCACCTGTTTCACCGGCTTCCAGATAATCAGATGACTACAGAGCTTATTCTCATCCGCCACGGTAATGCCGTGCGTGTGAATGGGGACTACTTTCACGCACCCCTGACAACCCTTGGGCAGGAACAAGCTGCAAGGACCGGTCAGTTCTTTAATGATCCACAAAACCATATCGATGCTTTATACTCCAGCCCCCTGCGTCGCACTACGGAAACCGCCCATATTATCGGGGAAAAGATCGGACAAAAACTGGAATTTCGATCCGGCATACAGGAACTGCGGTTGGATGAGCTGCCTGCGTTGGTGATCTTCGAGATTCTCTCGATCATTGATCCCGTGGAAGATTATTTGGACGCGCGCACAGGAAGACTCATCCGCTGGCCGATCGAGGGACGCGTTTCAGCAGTGTTATTGGACATCCTGGCCAAGCATCCCAATCAAAGAGTTGCTGTGATCGCTCACGCCGGTGTGATCTCAGCGGCGCTGTCCTGGTATCTGCCCGAAAAACGTTGGCATTGGTGGCGTACAACCGTGGGCAATTGTTCTCTAACACGATTCAAAGTGGAAGGCAATCGGGCAGAACTATTGGCGGTAAATGATTCACATCATTTGAGTCCTGTGCCACCCACCACACAGCCTCCGACAAAAACCGTCGAGATTGCCAAAGATGCCCACCCGGTTGAAAAAGCATTGGTATTTGACAAGCCGACAGTAAAAAAATAGAAGAAATTCCTTGCCCCTTTACTGACCTACCACATTCACCAATACGTCTTCGAATTTGTTCAGCGCCTCATCGATGACCTCATCCGAATCGGCCATGGAAGTGTACATGCGCGAGCCGGCCAGTGTGATGAGACCATTGGCCATGTAGGCTGCTCCCATCTCTTCCATCATGTGTCTGCGAGGCTTAAGCTCCCTGGCCAGCTTGAGCGGGTTGTGCAGGTCGAGCAGCATTACACCGGATGTCTCGAGATGGATGATAGAACCCTGGTTGAAGGCTACAAAGGGAAGGCTATATTTCTCGATTATGGCCTGCAGGCCGCGGGTCAGGCGGTCACCGGCCCTCCCGGCCAGGACTGGGGCATTGGTGCGTTCCATCTCAAGCAGGGCGTAATACCCGGCGACGCACGAGAGCGGATTTGCCGATAGCGTACCCCCGATGTAAGCCCTTTCGCCACTGCCGCCGATGCCGGCTGCAAAACTTAGGATCACCTCCGCTCGTCCGCCCACACCACCTGCCATTGGGTACCCGCCGGTGATGCACTTGCCAAGGACGGTCAGGTCGGGTTTGACCCCGAAGTAGCCCTGCGCTCCACCCATTCCAAGCCGGAAGCCGGTCACGACTTCGTCGAAGATGAGCAGCGCCCCAAACTCATCACAGAGCTCCCGTACCTTGCGATTGAAATCGAATGGCACCGGACGTGTGCCGGATTCCGGCCCAACCGGCTCGACGATGACTGCGGCAGTCCCGCCCAGCAGCCGGTTGAGGATCAACTTTGCCCGCAATGCCCCCAGGGAATTCGGGAAGAACTCCTGGGTGTTGGCAGTTGCTCCGACCGGGATGCCTTTAGCCTCCATCCGCCCAGTCCCTGGGACGTGAAGGCCGTAGACCATCGAGTCACTCCAGCCATGGTAAGCCCCGCCCACCTTGATGATCTTCTTTTTCTTGGTGAACGCCCGAGCGCCTCGAATAGCCGCCATCACACCCTCGGTTCCAGATCCCAACATACGGAACATCTCGACCGATGGCATAAAGCGATTGATCAATTGGGCCAGCTTGAGTTCGTACTCGTGGAACAGACCGGTCACCGGTCCACAGGTTTGCAACAGCTCAATCACCTTGTCCCGCACCGGTTTGTAGTTGCTGCCCAGCATGGTCGGGCCGCCAGCCTGAAGGAAGTCGATATAACAGTTACCGTCAACATCCCAAAGATAAGCGCCATCCGCCTTTTCGATGGCGATCGGGAACGGATAGTTGAAGGCCAGGTTGTGCTGCACTCCTCCGGGGATGATCTTCTGGGCTTCGTCGTTCAACGCCTTCGAG
>Ga0207931_1000680_pt1 | contig 12269 bp, 13 predicted proteins | sample NGESurdeep092012_2_FD_184478 | JGI IMG/M metagenome (GOLD analysis project Ga0207931, IMG submission 184478) | Arctic peat soil microbial communities from Barrow, Alaska - NGEE Surface sample 415-1 deep-092012 (SPAdes) | ecosystem: Environmental > Terrestrial > Soil > Wetlands > Peat ...
TGAAGGTAAAAAGAAAATGATGGACAGCACAATAATATGAAGTAATAGAGATATAACAATCATATTTTTGAGGCTGATATAATTGTCATAGTGCTCCTTTATCATCCTTTATCATCCCGCAAAATGTCATCTTGATTCCTCTGGCGATTCTGTGATCATCCCCAGCTTATCCACACCGGCCTTCCGAACCGCAGACATCACCTCAACCACAAACCCATAAGGAACATTCTTGTCCGCCCGCATGAAAATCTCTCTGTCGATCCTGTTGGAAAAGATACTTTCCAGTTTTACACCGAGATCAGGAAGAGAGGTCTTATTCTTGTTTATGAATATCTCTTTTTCACTGTTAATTGTCAGTACAAGTTTTTCCTCCGTCACATCGATGCTCTTTGATTTTACCCGGGGAAGATTTACATCTATACCCATCTGGAGCATTGGAGCCGTTACCATAAAAATTATCAACAAAACCAGAACGACATCAACAAGTGGGGTAACATTGATTTCCGCCAAAAGCTTGCTTTCATTATTACGTTTTCTTCCGTTTCTCATAACATGCTCTATTTTTTCACATAATATCGCTCAATAATATTTAATACCTCGGAAGCAAAATTATCCATTTCCATGGTCATGTTTTTTATCCTGTTGAGGTAATAGTTATAAAAAATGACAGCCGGTATGGCAGCAGCAAGACCTGCAGCAGTAGCAATAAGCGCCTCAGAAATGCCCGGCGCCACAACAGCGAGGGTTGCTGAACCTCTTGTACCTATGGATCTGAACGTATCCATAATACCCCAGACTGTTCCAAACAGGCCAATAAATGGCGATGCGCTTCCTGTCGTAGCCAAGAAACCAAGCGTACTTTCAAGCTTTGTTGCCTCAGAACTGCATGCTCTGTTTAAAGCCCTCTCAACATTATCGATACCTTTCATCTCCAAATGAGCCCCGGTCAATTCATCGGTTTCTTTAGCAGATGTTGCCTCTCTGATAACCTTGGTGATCTTGACCAGTTCCGTATAGCCGGCCTGAAATACTTCAGCAATACTCGAATTTTTATATTTTTTCGATTCAGGGAAAATATCAGAGAGCTTATTACTCTTCATATATGCATCTAAAAACATATCATTTTCCCTTTTAACTTTTTTAATGCTTCTATATTTCATGAAAATTATAGCCCACGACACAACGGAAAAGAAAAGGAGCAGGAGCAGGACAAACTGCACCATTATTCCTGCATCAAGGATCATGTTTAGAAGACTGCCATGGAAATGTCCACCCAAGCTTGCAGCACTAACAGACGAAATCTCTTTCACTTTTATTCTCCCTGAATCAATTATTAACGGGATTACCTGTAATTGAAAAAAATGTCCTTGTCAATACATTTAGGATAATGACTATTGACGATCCCGCAAAGAGGCGTTAACGGTGCACGGCATGGGCGGTTTGGAAAAGCGTAAGTTTCAATGCGTAAATATCGGGAATAAGGTGTACATAGATGTATACCGCAGCTACGATGATTGCAGCACGCCGAAAGCTTTTGGACTTTTTGCGAAGTCGTCAGTCCGTACAAGAGGATTTTTCACGACCAATCAAATTTCTGGAAGGCATCTTAAAAAACAAAACAGTAAAAACCATTACAAGAATTCCGGTGTAAACGTTACAACGCTATCGATTATGGGTGAATCAGTAAAAATCATGGCTAATCTGTCAACACCAAGGGCAATTCCGGCGGCTGCCGACATGGTAACAACATCCTGCAAAAAACGTTCTGATATCGGATACACCGATTTATTCATCGAACGGCGATATTTCTGAACCTTTTCAAATCGTATATAATGCTCATTTTGGTCAGTAAGTTCGGAACATGCATTGGCTATCTCCTTTCCTCCTATATATAACTCAAATCGTTCAGCTAAGTCCGGTTCCTCTTCCTTCGCTTTTGCCAGGGTTGCCTTCGAAACGGGATAATCATAGATAAAGGTTGGCTGCTCAAATCCCAGATGAGGTTCGATATAACTGACCATCACTTCATCGAAACAGTCTTCTTTCAGAGCTTTATCCATCGGCATCGGTCCATATAAGGCAAAGGCCTCTCTTACCGATATACTCTCCCATGGTCTCTGCAACCGTAATGTCTGCCCCTGGTAATGAATAACGTCACCATAACCGAGATCACGGGCAACAGATATTATCAATTCTTCACACTCCTTCATCAACGGAAGGTAATCTATCGCCTGGCGATACCACTCCAGCATGGTAAACTCAGGAAGATGGCATAAGCCCCGTTCCCCTTCACGGAAACACTTGCAGATTTGAAATATCCTTGGATAACCTGCCGCAAGAAGTCGCTTCATATACAGTTCGGGCGATGTGTGCAAAAAACAATCGCCACAGGAAATGGCATCGATATGGGATTCCGGTATCAGAACCGGAATCAGATTGGGAGTTTCTACCTCTAAATAATCCCTGCTGATGAAAAAATTCCGTATAGCATGGATCATTCTGGCGCGTTTCCATAAGGTATCCTTCTTTTTCGACAGTCTCCACGTTTCTTCCATCGGTGGTTCATTCCTTGACCCTTGTGAGATATTCACCGCTCCGTGTATCAACCCTGATCTTCTCCCCTTCTTCGATAAAAGGAGGAACCTGAATCTGATATCCTGTCTGCAGGGTTACAGGCTTTGTTTTACCCGATACCGAATCGCCTCTAGCCCACGGCTCAGCTTGCACGACAACCAGATCGACAAAATTCGGTAAGCTGACTTCCAAAGGCTTATCCTCGAAAAAAAGAATTTCCGCCTCCAAATTATCAATCAAGAATTTTTTTGCCTCCCCAATTTGATCTTCGGTAAGAAAAACCTGTTCGTAACTTTCATTATCCATGAAACAGTATTTTCCTTCTTCCTTATACAGGTACTGCATTTTTTTCTCCTGGAGATCCGCCGGTTCAAAGCTATCCACTGAGCGGAATGTCCGCTCAAACTGTGCCCCTGTAATCATATTCCGCAGTTTGGACCGGTACAAAGCCTGGCCTTTTCCGGGTTTTACAAAGTTGAACTCAGTAACGATATAAGGCTCATTGTCAATTTTAATTCTTAACCCTTTCTTCAAATCACTTGCACTATACATGTTACATTTTTTCTCCTTTCATCATACTCCTGGATTCCTTAATTCACTTCCCCCCTCTTGTCAAAAAAATGTTCATCTATCTCAATGCCTTCTTCAGAGAACAGAGAAAACGGACAAAGAGGGAATTTCCCTTTACCTCCAGGGATATCAACAACATACTGCGGCATACAAAGTCCTGATATATTTCTCCACAGTTTTTCCATGATCTTTATCCCCGACCATATATCAGTGCGAAAGTGATCCGTACCTTTTACCGGGTCACATTGAAATAAATAATAAGGCCTGACAGATATTCGTTGAAGGCCATAAAGAAGTTCCCGTATCGTCTCGTAGTTATCATTAACATTTCGAAGAAAAACAGATTGATTAGAGACAGGAATTCCTGTCTCCAAAAGCATTTCACAGGCACGTGCCGCCTCCGGTGTAATCTCATTTGGATGATTGAATTGGGTATTTAACCAAAGTGGACGGTATTTACGCAACATGGAACAAAGTTGTCGGGTAATTCTCATCGGCATAACCACCGGGATACGGCTTCCTATACGGAGTACCTCTACATGGGGAATAGAACGTAAAGATCCGAGAAACCACTCAAGGGTACTTTCTTCCATGGTCAGGGGATCACCTCCTGAAATGATGACTTCACGAATGCTCACCGTTTTAGAAATATAATCGATCATGCGCGGGAGATATCTCCTGTTATCTTCCGTTCCGGTTCTCTTCCACATTCGCTTACGATTGCAATGTCGACAGTATGTTGCACAGGTATTTGTGGTGATCGTCAAGCAACGATCAGGATAACGATGCACCAGACCTGGAACAGGCATGTCCCGCTCTTCTTCAAGGGGATCAGCCACACCGCCGAGCGAAAAATCGATTTCCTTCTGATCAGGGAAACATTGAATACGAAGGGGATCATCTTCATCCGCTACATTCATTAGAGAAAAATAAAACGGTGTGATGCTGAAGGGATAAGATCTGACCACGGTTCTCCATTTTTCGAGAGTCGTCCGAGTCACGTTGGAAACGCTTGCCAATTGAGGAATAGTATGTATTCGATTATTATACTGCCATTTCCAGTCATACCAGTCTTTCGGTAAGACGTCCGCCCATGAAGCGATAGAAATGGTAAGATTTTTCGGTTCCATAGAGTTTGAAATTATGAAAACATGATTTTTAAAAAGTTGCTTTCTTTTAGCATTATACTTTATAATAAAAAACAGAAAAATGAGTTATTGTAAACATCTCAATCGATGAAAAGCGCATATAAGACCTCACCTGAAGAAATAATACTCCAATATTTAATAAATTGCTGTTTTGAATTTAATCCATTGTAGTGTAATTATTATGTAAATATTTAATAAGTGAGTGGACTTATTCTTGATGCTCCCGAAAAAAAGCCCTCATCTGGGCAAAAAAACAGAAGGCTTTATTAAAGTCTCCTGGGGTATATCGCATTGCAGCATATGGACTTCTTACGAAGTCGTCATTCTTCGAGCAGGATACTTCGCAGTGAAATGGAGTCTTCGCTGGGCTCAAGGAAATGATTGCTGCATTTCTTAGACATTGCATAATGAAACAGAATAGGTAATAATAGTATATAGCTTATATGGTATGGAGATGTAAAATGGGTTATCCGGAAACGATGCGGGATATAAGGGAAGAGGTAAGAAGGAACGGAATCAGAAGTAAGAGGAAAGAACTCGAAAACAGTCCTAGTATTGATCACGAACACGCCGAAGAATTTGTCAAATCGGCCATTGATAACCTTTCTAAGGGCAAACAAGAATCAAATGGGAAATAAACAGGAAATTTACCCTTGTCAGCTTGAAACATTTTTTGAGCCCGGGGTATTTGTCTGTGAATGACTCTTACCATCCGGGATCAAAATCCCCTCTCTAACAAAGGGGTGTGGCTCAATGACCGGGAACCTCATTGTCAAAATTTCTAAAAATTCCCGTAATATATTATGATAAAAAATAGTTTTTGCATTAAAGGAGATTAAGTCTATGAAATCACTATCGAAAGATGAACTAAAGACTTTAATGAACAAACAAAAAGCGCCTTGCATTTCATTGTTCATGCCCACCTACCGTACGGGTGCTGAACTTCAGCAAAATCAAATCAGACTCAGAAATTTGCTTCGTGAAGCTGAGGAAAAATTACTCGACAGTGGCCTCCGCGCCGCAGAGGTAAAGGCATTACTTGAACCTGCTTCCGGACTTTTAGGTAATGTCATTTTCTGGCGACAGCAGAGTGACGGTCTTGCCGTATTTTTGTCTGCCGATGCATTTAGCTACTACTGCCTACCGGTTAATTTTGATGAATTGATAGTCGTCGCCGACCGTTTCCATGTCAGGCCTCTTCTGCCGGTCCTCGGCAGCGATGGGCGCTTCTATATTTTAACGCTCAGCCAAAACGAGATCCGTCTTTATGAGAGTACAAAACAGAGCATCAGAGAAATTGAACTTGAAACAATTCCAAAGAATATTGCCGACGCCCTTCATTATGATGAGTTGGAAAAGCAAGTCCGTTTTCATAGAGGAACATCGAGGGGCGGCGAACGTGGATCTATGCTTTCGGGGGGGGGAGCGAACTTGGATGATATGAAGGAAAACATTTTAAAATATTTCCGCCAGATCAACAGAGGGTTACATAGCCTCCTGAAAGACGAACGGGTGCCTCTGGTGCTGGCCGGTGTCGATTATCTCTTCCCCATATATAGAGAAGCAAATACGTATCCTTCTCTTATTGATGAAGGAATTGCGGGAAATCCCAAGGGAATAAGCACGGAACTATTGCATAAACAGGCATTGGAGATTATAAAACCATATTTTCAGAAGGCTGAAGATGATGCTATTGCACAATACAGGCAATCTTCCGGTACGGGGTTAACATCCAATGATATAAAAGAAATCGTCCCCGCAGCATATCATGGGCGGGTCGGTTTGCTTTTTATCTCCACAGGTCACCAACTATGGGGGGTTTTTGACCCGGAAAGCAATGAGGTACAATTACACCGGACAATGAAATCCGATAGTGAGGGTCTTTTGGATTTCTCTGCAATTCAGACTTTCTTGAACAGCGGCAGTGTCTTTTCCATCGCTCGCGAAAATATGCCTGACGATACATCCGTAGCGGCTGTGTTTCGTTATTGAAAGAGAAACATAACATCCCATTCCTGGATAATACTTTTTTGTATGAGTTTGCAGAGTCGTAAATTAAACGTCGCACTGCTTTCAGTGGCGTCAAATACCGCCCTTGTGGTCATGAAGCTTGCTGTTGGGCTGATGATTGGATCAGTGTCAATAATGTCTGAAGCAATCCATTCCGGAGTAGACCTTCTGGCGTCCCTTATAACCACATACTCCGTTAGCAAATCCAGCATACCCGCCGACGTAAAACACCCCTTTGGCCATGGGAAGGTTGAAAATATCTCCGGTACCATTGAGGCATTGTTGATTTTTCTGGCCGCTGGCTGGATTATCTATGAGGCCATAAATAAATTGATGAATCCGGAACCGATTGAATACGTCGGCTGGGGTATCGGTGTGATGTTAATTTCAACGGTGCTTAATATAATCGTCTCAAAAATGCTCTTCAGGGTGGCTAAAGAAACTGACTCTATAGCACTGGAGGCCGATGCCTTGCATTTGCGAACCGATGTTTATACATCTGCAGGCGTGATGGCAGGTCTTGCCCTGATCTGGGCAGGTCACCAGTTGTCAACTGACCCTAAAATCCACTGGCTGGACCCGATCGCCGCGATCGGTGTCGCGTTGTTGATTATAGGAGCCGCATATAGACTGACGCTTCAATCGGCCCAGGATTTGATGGATGTTAAGCTTCCCTCAGATGAAGAGGCTTGGATCCGCCATTTAATCGTGACACACCGGCCGGTCATACACGGTTTCCATCAATTGCGAACGCGCAAGGCCGGAAATTTCCGCTTTGTAGACTTCCATATTAAAGTAGATCCCACTATGTCTGTTGAGGAATCTCACAACATCACCGATGAGTTATCCAAAAGTATTGAAAATCACTTCCCCAATACCAGCATCACGGTTCACACTGAACCCTGCAATGGTAAATGCGTCGGTCATTGTCTGGATGGATGCCTGCTGCCCGAAAAGGATCGGAATGACGTGATGCAAAAAACCATCGGAGATAATACAGCTTAAAAAAATAATCAGATGCTTAAAAGGACCTGAATTCTTTCCTTGATATCGTATTGAGAAGTATGAACAGAAGCCGTCCGGCTTTTTCTATCCTTTATAGATAAACCTTTCAAACAACCTGTGGAAGGGAGTCCAGTTTGAATCATCGTCGGAATCTACAATGAATTCCTGGAAGGCATTAACCTTGGCATCGAGATCGTCAATAAAATGCACGATCAAAGCCTCCAGAGTCTTCGGACGCTTTGGCGACCCAAACTCGTAAGTGCCGTGATGGCTCAGTATGAGATGCCGGAGTTCCATAGCCAAGTGCTCCGGGAATTCTTCTAAAGCGGCAATCTTGGCATCCAGCATTTCTATACCGATCACAATATGCCCGATCAGTCTGCCCTGGTCACTGTAATCAAAGATACTGTCATAGGAATATTCATAAATTTTCCCGATGTCGTGGAGTATCCCGCCGGTTATAAGAAGGTCGCTATTGACGCCCGGGTAATGGTTTGTTACCTGATCGAGCAGGCGAACCACCGATAGGGTGTGCTCGAGGAGACCGCCAATATAAACATGATGAAAACCTTTTGCTGCAGGGGCTTTTTTAAACAAGGCCGTTATCTTCTCGTCATTGAAAAATGCGTGTAACAGTGCCTTTAGACAGGGTATACCAATCTTCTCGATAAAAGCCATGAGGTCTGTAAACATCACATCACTGTTTTCCTTTGCAACAGGTAAATATTCGGACAGATCGATGTCGGCATCATCAACCTTCTTGACGCCTGTTATGGAAATTTGCATGGTGTTTTTAAAACTGACTGCTCCTCCCTGAGCCTGGATTACATCCCCTTTTTTAAACACTTTATCCCACTCGACCGCATTTTCCCAGATCTTACCGTCAACCTCGCCCGTTTTGTCCTTAAGACGGATGTTCAGATACGGGGAGCCCTTTTGAGAAAAAGCTATATTTTTCTCCATCACAAGAAATGACCCACTGACTCTCTCTCCAGGCTTTACATCCTTGATATACATGGTTTTTATCTTCATAGTGACACCCGCCATTCGTGACAATACACATTCATTTTCCCACCCCTTACAGACCCTATCAGGGTTATTCCCGCCTCCATGGATGCATGAATGGCAGTCGTCGTCGGAACCGAAAGGGATATGAGTATCGGAATTCCCAGATTCCAGACCTTGTTAACAATTTCTAAAGAAACTCTCCCTGTTCTTACGATGACCTTATCCGAGCAGTCCATTTCATTAAGGAGGGCATAGCCGCCCAGCATATCAATGGTGTTGTGTCTCCCTATATCTTCTCTCAAAACGATAATACTATCGCCATGAGCCAGAGCAGCAGAATGGGTGCCGCCTGTTACACCGTGGAGGCGTGAAGAATCAATCAGGCTTTCCACAAGAGTGAATGCACATTGGGGAGAAATGCAGGTAAGGTTCCCCCGTAAATTCTCCAGTGCATGATCCATCCTTTCCCGTTCCCAGCCATGGGCTCCACTCGACGCAATGGTCTTCCCTTCATGGTGTTCATTTGCAGGAATTCGCGTTTCACCCTTTGTAAAGACAGAAACGGCGTTTCGCTTATCAGAAACTTCCACTTTCATCAAGTCTGCTGCAGTCCTGATGAATCCTTCCGACCTGAGAAATCCTACGGCAAGTTCCTCCCTATGATTTCCATTGCAGGCAATGGTTATAACCCTATGGCCATTGAGAAATATTTCGAGCGCCACCTCTTTAATGATATCCACTGATGTTTTCGTGAATCGGTCACTGCTGTATGCGTGAATGTCGAATCTTTCACTATCGGCTTTTATCGCCATCCCCTTACTTCTCTCTATTTCTCTCTCAGGATACGATGATCACCCGCCCTGATAGTGAGCTTTGCGATATCAAAATATTCCATCAACGGAATGATGAATTTCCTTGAAAGACCCGTCAACTCTTTGAAGGTTGCCGGTGTTGCCTTTCCGTCTTTCAAAAGGAGGTTTTTATAATTTTCCCTGAGTCTGAGAAGAACTTCTCTATGAAAGTAAAGATCTTCATTAATTTTTATCAGAGAACCTTCTTTGAACATTACATTAAAGACACTCTCGGCGAGTTTCTTCTTATCTGCGAATTTTTCCATAACCTCCCTGATGGAAGGAGGGGTCAGATCTGATTCGATATAGATCTTAGCGATCGTGCTCCGCAGATCCTCCAGATCTCCCTTCAAATCCACACGGTGCCCCGACATACGAAGATATTCCCTCTCAACGGTTATCTCTCCATTACGCTCAAGATCTCTGACAGCCATATTGAAAGGCCTTGTGCCGACGAATTCTCCTGCAATGTTCCGCAACTCTTCTTTCAAAATACCTTCCTTTAAGGGATACCTTTCGTGATAAGCCTGCATTTCAAGAAGAATCCGTCTCTGGAGGTTCTGATAAACGGGAAAAGAGATAACTTTCGATTCATCACCATCTAAAAGAACGGCCTGTCTTTTCGAACACATGGATTTGAGAATGTCCGTGAGGAGATTTTGATGAATTCCCGTCCTCATCACGAGCTGAAGGATATCAATACCCTCAATGCCTGACCGCTCAATAATGGCTGCCAGTATCTCTGAATCAGTACCGTTATATAACAGATCAAATTCCCGGATAACCTTTTCAGAATTTCTTTTATGCTTCCTGGGAAGAGGGTCGATAACTATTCCTCCACCGATTGTCGTAACCGGTGAGTAGCTCCTGATGACAAACCTGTCTCTTGCCATCGCAACAATTGGAGACTCAAGAATAATCTGCGCGTGGCTCTTACTTCCAGGCTCCATCTCATCACAATCGAGGAGTATTATCCGACCGATGATCTCACTTGTTCCCGCATGAAATCGCACCAGGTTCCTGTTCTTCAATCGTCTGTCGTTATTTGATAAATACTCAATGTTTACATCCAGGCGCCTCGACGGCGTGAGCGTTTCAGGCCGAGCAAGAACATCTCCTCTGATAATAGTGGCCTTTTCAACCCCCTGCAGATTTATGGCTGTCCTCTGGCCTGCCTCGGCAAGGGCTGCACTCTGATTATGGATTTGAATACCCCGAATCTTCGCGATGATCCCGCGCGGCAATATTTCTACCTCTTCGCCCACCTTTACATCTCCGGAAATCAGGGTTCCGGTAATGACCGTCCCAAATCCCTTCATGGTAAATACCCTGTCAACAGGCAACCGGAAAAGACCTGCATCCGATTCCTCTTCTATCTCTGAAGCCACTTTATCCAGGGCATCCAGTAATTCCTTAAGACCCGCACCCGTCACTGAAGAAACCGGAACAACAGGAGATGTTTCCAGAAATGTCCCTTTCAAAAATTTATGAATATCATCATTCACCAGATCGAGCCATTCTTCCTCAACCATGTCGATCTTGGTGAGGGCAACGATACCTCTTTTAATACCGAGGAGCGAGCAAATATGGAAATGTTCGCGGGTTTGGGGCATAACACCTTCATCTGCCGCGATGACCAGAATCACCATATCGATACCGACAGCTCCGGACACCATGTTTTTTATGAATCTTTCATGTCCGGGTACGTCCACAATGCCAAATGTCTGACCATGCGGAAGAGTCAGAGAAGCAAAACCAAGCTCGATGCTTATTCCCCGCTCCTTCTCTTCTTTAAGCCTGTCCGTATCGATACCGGTAAGGGCCTTGATAAGGGCTGTCTTCCCATGATCAACGTGTCCGGCTGTACCTATGATAATATGTTTCATTCGACCTAAATAACAAACTACCTGGTAATTAACAATAGCAAAAAATTCCGTTTTGTTGAATTCATGCGGCTTGCCAGAGTGGCGAAGGGTCTACACAATGGCGATTACTGAATCACGCTATTCACTATACAATTGCAAGTCATTCAACTTTCCTATTGAAAAAATCGGCTCATGTTTGTTAACATAAAAAAATTAAAAAGGATTACGATCTCTATGAGGATACTTGGTCTCGATTATGGCAGTAAGAGAATCGGTGTTGCGGTTTGTGATGAACTGGGAATCACCGCCCAGGGCCTTGCCACCATAACCCGAAAAAATCGGAGGCAGGACATCGAAAAGATAGCCGGATTTATCAGGACGTATAACGTGGAAAAAATTGTAATCGGCTACCCGATAAAACTTGACGGCACTGAAGGCATCCAATGCGAAATAATCAGCAAATTTGTGCGAATTTTAGAAACCACATTCTCCATTCCTGTTGTCAAATGGGATGAAACCCTTACGACAAAAGAGGCTGAAGAAGTCCTCATTCGGGCTAATATGCGAAGGGAAAAAAGGAAAACAGTAATCGATAAACTTGCCGCCACTTTGATTCTCCAGGGATATCTGAATTCCCGGGGAAGTCATGAAAATATTCGTTGTTCGTAAGCAAAATAGATTCATGAAAATGAAAAAAAACATCCATAAATACAGAAAGAGCCTTACCGCCTTTGGTATGGTTCTGTTCATTTTTATTATAGTAACTGTACACTATGCCTTCAGCCCGGTGGACAATAAAAATGTCACCGTTACCGTTGATATTCCAAGAGGCACCAGCTTTCTTCAATCAGTCGACATTCTCGAAAAATCGGGGTTGATAAAGCACAATTATCTCTTTTATTTTTTAGTGATTTCAAGAAATGCACAGGGCCATATAAGAGCAGGCGAATATGAACTGGCAACATCAATGTCCCCGATGGAAATCATTAGTAAATTGGTCAAGGGTGACATCATTGCATATCCCGTTACCATTCCCGAGGATTACACGGTACGCGAAATTGCCGCCCGTCTGGCCACTTTCAAATTGGTCGAAGAGAATGCATTTCTCTCCCTTTCCTCAGACAGAAAATTCCTTGCATCTTTAGGTATAGAAGACGCCAGCGCAGAAGGATATCTGTATCCGGACACATATATATTTGACAAATCAATGGATGCAAAGGATATCATGAGGATTATGG
>Ga0207931_1000682_pt1 | contig 12239 bp, 6 predicted proteins | sample NGESurdeep092012_2_FD_184478 | JGI IMG/M metagenome (GOLD analysis project Ga0207931, IMG submission 184478) | Arctic peat soil microbial communities from Barrow, Alaska - NGEE Surface sample 415-1 deep-092012 (SPAdes) | ecosystem: Environmental > Terrestrial > Soil > Wetlands > Peat ...
TTTTTGGGGTCATCAAAATAACCGAATTTCATAGCCGGGCCTCCTCTTTTTTAGTCTTTGAGTTTATTCCACCAGGTGAATTTCAAAATGATAGTCGTAACAATCATTACTCCCGATGCAATGTAGAATTGATTCCATTCACGCAGGACAATGAATATCGGGAATGCCATCAGTGAAATCTGCCATGTTATGCCAATAACAATATTGAACATATCTCTCGGGAAGTCCCTGTTGACCTTGAAGGAAGGGTCTTCAGCCACGACCATTTTCTGAACAGGTTTCCAGAAGCCCCAGGGGCGTACCTGTTTGTAGAATTTCTTCAGTATGGCATCGTCTTCCTTTCTGGTGAGCAGTGATCCGAGGATGCTTCCGATGAGAGATATCAGGAAGATAACCGGGAAAGCGTTCATGCTGAAGTTTTCAGTCAGCGGCCAGTTCTGGAGTATGTCAAGGTTGAGGGCGGGAAGTATCAGCGCTGCACCTATGCCTGAGAGCATACCCCAGAAATATCCGTATCCGTTGAACCGCCACCAGTACCATTTAAGTACGTTGGGAGCCGTATATCCTCCCCACAGGGCTGCCGTGATCCACAGCACTACATCGTTGATTGAGGTGACCATGAAGCCTACAATTATGCCAATAATAACTATCAGCAGGGAAGCGGCATAGCTCATCCTGACATATGTCTTTTCGCTGGCGTTGGGATTAATATAACGTTTATAGATATCGTTGACGAGATAAGCCGGTGCTGCGTTTACCGTTGCTGCGAAGTTGCTCATGAAGGCTGCTATCAGTCCGGCCAGCAGGAATCCCAGCAAACCAACCGGCACATAGGTTGCGAGCACCTCAGGCAGGATGCTCTCAAAGTCAGGGTTGGTGAGAGATCCTGTATATAGCTTATTAAAGTTTACCAGGGCAAGTATGGTAAGGCCGGCTACCATGAAATAACGGGCAGGATTAAGCACCACGTTCACCAGGGAGCTCATCTTTGAAGCTTCCTTAGGGTTTTTGGTAGCAAGGACCCGCTGCATATCATAGTTGGGCGCAGGGCCGGCAGCTGATACAAAGATGCCCTTGAAGAGCATCATGACAAAGAAAAGGCCGAAGAGCTCGTAGCCGTCTGACTTGATCCAGTCATTGAATGAATGCAGCTTGGGCGAAGCTGCGGCGGAGATGGTATTCCAGTCAAGACCTGTCGTATGCCCGAACCACAGGCTTTTCCATCCCTCCGGGATGACAGCGTTAAGAGCGTCGGGAGAGATCTGTCTGATGGCGATAATGCCAACGGCAATGGAAGCAATGGTAAGTATACAATACTGGATCACCTCGGTGATCACCACGCTGAACATTCCACCCTTGACAACGTAAAATGTTGTGATGGCCATCAGTATCAGGGCGTACAGGTTCACGTTTATCTGAGGGTGCGCTATAATGTATTCCGGGTTTGAAACAAGGGGAGGAAGAAATGCAGCAACAAATTTCCCTACTCCCTTGAACCCGTATGAGAGAAACCCGATCACACTGACCAGGGCAAAGACCACCACTATTATATGAGAGAGATTAGCTGCCCTGCCCTCACCGAAGCGCGTCTTTATCCATTCGGCTCCTGTCATGACGTTTGAACGGCGCAGCCATGCGGAGAGATAGACCATAAGGAATATCTGGTTAAAAACCGGCCACATCCACGGGATCCATACACTCTTCATACCGTAAACTGACAGCCAGTAAACAAGAAGCATGGTCCCTGCTATGTCAAACATGCCTGAAGCATTCGATATCCCGAGGAAATACCACGGAAGGCTGTTACCACCCAAAAAATACGACTGAATGTTTTTAGATGCTCTTTTTGATACCCAGTTACCGATAAAAATGGTTGCTACCAGGTAAAGAATAACGATGGCAAGGTCAATAATATGCAGATTCATAGGGCTGTTGGTTAGTTACAGGTTTCAGATAATGAATGAGATACGTCCTTTTCTGGTTTTTTCATATACTTCATGGCTGAAAAGATAATACTGGGCAGGTTTATGAGCCACTCCCTTCTGCTTTTTCTTAAGCGGTATAACATAATGCATCTGCGCCACTTTTTTCCTGAAGTTACGTTTGTCAAATGATGTTCCGAGGATGGCTTCGTACAGTTTCTGGAGCTGTGACAGGGTAAAGTAATCAGGCAGCAGTTCAAAGGCTATAGGCTCTACCTTCACTTTTTTCTGCAAGGCTTCCAGTGCCGTGTAAAACAGGTATTTATGGTCAAAGGCCAATTCCATGTCCCTGACCTTTGTTACCGGGAACCACTCAACATTTCTGTCTTTCAGTCTGAGGGTCACTTTGGTGTTATCAATAAGGGCGAGATAGCCTACTGTGACTATCCTGTCGGCAAATCCCTTGTTTATATAATTCAACCAGAGAGTATCCTTCTTTGAAGAGACACGGTCAAGCTGTCCGAAGGCTCCGAACTGATCAAGATAGATGTTGTCAAGTCCGGTCAGGCCCTTCAGGATGCGGCTGGCAGCACTGTCGAGGTCTTCATCTTCAAAAATGTGGTAACCGGTCAGGGTGTAGTCGTCGATGATCGTCTTTCCCGCCTTCTCATCCTTTAACTCTCTTTCAACAAGCAGTACATTGAGTTTTTCAAAGTCGAAGCCAAATACAACACAGTCAACTGAAATATTCGGGACTATTTTATGAGATATCATTTTATTATATCTGAAAAACAGTGAAAAATACTTAGTGTACAAAGTGTCTTTTTCAAAGGTATTGTAAATAAATAGTAAAATCAACAGGGACTTCGGAAAGAATCCTCTAATAGTTGTTTAAAATCGGTCATGGAGATATTCGTTATGTTATCTAATTGAAGGGAGGGCCCTTGCATCAGAATGTCGGAATCTCAAAAAGGATCAGAAAGAGATGCCTGTAATGTTTAATTATAAACTGTGTGTAATTAGTACACGAACAATTTTAATTCCGGCTTCAATATTTTCCTGAATAATCAAATTATTACTATAAAGAGGCAAAAAAGTATCAGTGCTTCCCTAAGAAGATGGATTAACTTTAAACACCTAAAAATGTACAGCTATGCAAAACAAACTCTTAAAGCTAACTTTTCTTATTTGTCTTGTAGCTGTTGTATTCCCAGCTGTTCTCTCTGCCCAGCAGCAGACGAGGACGATCACAGGCACTGTGATGGATGAAAGCAACGCTGCTTTGCCCGGAGCTACAATAAAAGTGAAGGGCACGACAATTGGGACAAACTCCGGCGCTGACGGGTCATTTACCCTTCAGGTTCCGGAAGGCTCAAATACCCTGGAGGTGACCTTTATCGGAATGGAGCCCCAGGAAGTAACGATTACTCCCGGCATTCCGATTAAAATAACATTGGTGACAACACAGTCAATGTTGAATGAAGTTGTTGTCATTGGTTATGGAACTGCCAAGAGGTCAGAAATCACATCTGCTATTTCTTCAGTAAAAACTGAGGAGATCAAGGATCTTGCAGTTGCCGGTATTGACCAGGCTCTGCAGGGGAAAGTTTCAGGTCTTACAGTTATGAACAACAGCGGCCAGCCCGGAGGCGGAGTGGCTGTAAGAGTCAGAGGTATTACCAGTATAAACAGTAATGACCCGTTGATCGTTGTTGATGGCGTTCCTTTTACTTCCAACACCGTTTCAAACATGGGATATGACGGTCTTGGTGGCTCTGACGGACAAACCGGGAACAGCTTTTTAGCTACCCTGAATCCTAATGATATTGAATCAATAGACGTCCTGAAGGATGCTTCGGCACAGGCTATTTACGGTTCGCAGGCAGCCAATGGTGTACTCCTTATTACAACCAAAAAAGGGAAATCCGGTGAAGATAAGATCACGTATGATTTCTCTTATGGGCTGCAGCAAGTTGCCAGGACGCTTGATGTAATGAACCTCAGGCAGTTCGCCAGGTACCAGAACAGTGTAATAGCAGAACTGGGAGCGGGTTACATACCTACTGAAGAATTTGCTGATCCTTCATTGCTTGGCAAGGGTACAGACTGGCAGAAGGCAATTTTCAGGCAGGGATATACCATGGATCATCAGCTTGGAATATCAGGTGGAAAAGATAAGACAAGCTATTATTTTTCGGCAGGTTATTTCGGCCAGAATGGTATACTGATAGGATCCGACTTTAAACGTTATACAACACGCTTCAACCTTGACAGCCAGGTAAAAAGCTGGCTCAAGGCAGGTGTAAGCTCAAACATCACAAGGAGTATCCAGAATGTTACCCTTGCCGATGCTGCCGAGAGTACAATATGGTGGGCCGCTTTGCAGAATCCACTTATTCCGGTAAAGAACCTCGACGGCACATGGGCCGGAAACTACACTGTGGGCGGATACAATTATACTGCTGACAACCCGGTTGCCACAAGCAGCAGCAGAGGAAATAAAGGTACCAACACCACAATCTTCGGGAATATTTATGCTGATATAATCTTCTTCAAGGGCTTTTCTTTGAAAAATGAATTCTCCTATAATATCGGGATGCAAAACAATATAGCATACCAGTATGGAGCTAACATTGGTACACGATCACTGCAGGCACAACTGTATGATAATAAGAATAACGGATACTTCTATGCGGTCAGAAACTACCTGAATTACACAAGGACTTTCGGAAAGCATAACGTTAATTTCACCGGAGGTCATGAAGCACAGTACTCTTACTGGGAGAGCATGGGTGGTAAAAAGGTTGACCTTCAGAATAATATCCTTGACATGAATGCTGGCGGAACAGACAAGCTTACATGGGATCTTACCGGAGGAAAAGGCGACTGGGCGATGGAGTCATATTTTGTGAGAGGCAATTATACCTTTGATAGCCGTTACTCGGTATCCCTCAGTTACAGAGCTGACGGATCAGCTAATTTCGGACCCAACAACAAATGGGGCTACTTCCCGGGCGCATCCATCGGGTGGACGGTTACCAATGAGAAATTTGCCGAAAACTGGGATAAAGTAATGAATTACATGAAAATCAGGCTTGGCGCCGGAGCAGTTGGTAACCAAAACCTGCCAGGCGGAGCGCCAACACCACCGTACACTGCCGGAGTTAACTTCTGGCCGGGCCCTGTCGGTTTCGGACAGGTTGGCAGCGCGTCCACGAACTTCATTTCCGGCATAGCCAACGCAGACCTGGGCTGGGAATCGGTTATAACCTACAACGCAGGTGTTGACTTCGGGTTTATCAACGGAAGAATTGGCGCAACAGTTGATGTTTATAAGAAAGTAACCTCAAACATGCTGCTCTTCAGTACCGGACCGGCATTGCTGGGTGTCGGGGATGCATGGAATGACCTGAAAGCACCTATTGGTAATGTGGGCCAGATGACCAATACGGGTTTTGACCTGAGTCTTACAACCCGCAATATTGAGAGGCCCAATTTCACATGGACTACCTCATTGATATTTTCTCATTACAAAAACGTGCTTGACAAGCTGATAAACGAGGCATCATCAATTGACGGCAAGCTATATTATGATAACTACCTTATCACACACACGGTGCCCGGTTATGCAGTCGGTACATTCTGGGGCCTGAAGACTGACGGCCTGTTTCGGTCAGAGGCAGAACTGGCCAATTCTTATCCGCAATTCGGATTAGGAGTTGCCCAGAACGAAACATGGCTTGGTGATGTCAGGTTCAAAGATGTCAACGGTGATAAAATCATTGATTCCAAAGACCTTACTTTCATCGGAAGCCCGATACCTGATTTTACCTTCGGCTTTACGAACAATTTCACTTACAGAAACTTTGACTTTTCAGTTTTCCTTCAGGGAAGCTATGGCGCCGAGATCTTCAATTTCATGAAATGGCAGCTTGAGAGAATGAATAATGTCTATTTCAACCAATCTACTGCTGTCATTGACAGGTATACCGCCGACAACAAAACCGGTGCCCTGCCCAGGTTCACGAACAGCAACACGAACAATACCGCAATGTCAGACCGGTACGTCGAAGATGGTTCCTATGTGCGTGTTCAGAATATAACTCTTGGCTACAGGCTCCCAAAGACGCTCATAAGTAAGGTTAAGATGAATAACCTGAGATTATACCTGACCGTTCAGAATCTATATACTTTAACGAATTACACAGGTTTTGATCCTGAAGTAGGCGCATACAATAATAGTATAAGGCTTATGAACGTTGATGCAGGTCACTATCCCAATCCACGCACGGTTATGGGTGGTTTGAATGTCGAGTTTTAATGACTTTAAAAATATAATCATGAAAAACAGATTTATATACGTTATCTTGATCCTGGCAGCTACCCTGGCATCGTGCAGTAAAGATTATATTGAGCGACCATCTCTATCTGGTGCTACCGTAAGCAACTACTACAATACGGCAGATGAGGTAAGAGCTGCGACAAGTACAATCTACTCAGGATTAGCCTGGTCTGGTTTTGAAGAACGTGCCATGGATGCCATAGCCGAAGTGATGGCAGGCAATGAACTGTCTGGCGGAACTGATGATCCTCCTTTCCAGCAATTTACAATATCCGGAACATCGGTTCGCCTCCAGGATGCATGGAAAGCATTTTATAAGGTCAATGGCTGGACCAGCGCCCTGATGGCTACTCTCGAACAGAAAAAAGCTGATGGCGGTGATGCTTCTTTTCTTGATCCGGCTATTGCTGAATGCCACTTCCTGAGGGGAACTGTATATTTTTACATTGCCCGTATTTGGGGTGATGCTCCTATTATTACTGATCCGGGAGCCATTGCCCTTACCGGTAATTTCCAGATCCCGCGTTATTTTCAGGAAGATGTGCTCAGGTTTGCTCTTGAGGAATTGCAGCTGGCTGAGGCAGGTCTGCCTGAGACAGATGTCCCCGGCAGGGTAACCAAATACGCTGCAAAAGGAATGTTGGCAAAACTCTATCTGTATAAGAAAGACTATGAGAATGCAAAAACCATGGCTGGTGAAGTTATAGCCTCAGGACAGTATGACCTATTTCCTGATTACGGAGCTATGTTCAATTCAAGCGCCAACAACAATAACATTGAATCAATCTTCGCTGTCCAGCACCAGTGTACAATGAACCCATGGGGTTCAGGTAACCAGATGAACCCTGACCGCGGACCGGGGAACCTGCAGACCGATGAAGCCAGCATGTGGGACATGTATAGACCCTCGCTTGATCTCCTGGCACAATATGAGCCGAATGACCGCAGACGTGCAGGATCATGCATGGAACAAGGCTGGACAAAGCCTGAATGGAAACCGCAAAAACTGCCACAGAGCGATGGTTCTTTTACTGCCGACGATGCTGCATATAACGAATTTATGAAAAATGGATATGTTTATGATACTATTCAGAATACCAAGCAGGGCGGTTATTTAAACGGTCCCCGGGCTAATATTGCCAAATATGTCGTAGGACCAGGTTCCAAATACGGGGGAGAACAGGTTATCGGAATGAACACGGGCATTAACTTTATGATGCTGCGTTATGCCGATATTCTCCTGATCTATGCCGAAGCAACGCTGGGTACCAGTGCATCGACAAGTGATGCATCGGCCCTGGAGGCATTTAACAGAGTACGTCAACGCGCCGGGCTGCCCATAAAAGATGTGCTAACGATTGATGACATCATGAAAGAGCGCCGTGTCGAATTTGCCTTTGAAGGTGATTACTGGTTTGATATCTCCCGCCAGGGGTTTTCAAAGGCAAAAGAAATTATAGAAGGACAGAACAGGGCTATTACCAGAGGGAATGCGCCGTTGCATATTGCTAACTTCACTGAAAGTGAAATGTATCTGCCTATTCCTGCTTCGGAAATACTTCAGGATTCCAAGCTTGATCAAGCACCGGAACACTATTATCAAAAATAAATCTGATATGAAAAAGATAATAAATAACAGGTTGTCAGTAATAATAGTATTGCTGGTAACCATATATGCCGGAACATTCTTTCAGGCATGCGAGGGCAATGAAGAGGACATGCTGATGCCTGAAATTTCATATGTTCGCATTACAGCACCGGTTAAATCTGACTCTCTGGTGGCACATGCCTATATGGGTAATAACATAGCCATCATCGGTCAGAATCTCGGACATGTGGATGAGATATGGTTTAATGACCAGCGGGCTGCCCTTAATCCCAATCTTGTTACGAATTCATCAATAATTGTCCAGGTACCTCAGGTAATACCAACAACCGTGACAAATCTTATGTACCTGATCAACAGCAATAAGGTAGATACCCTTAAGTATACGTTTAGCGTTGATGTGCCGGCACCGCAGCTGGATCGACTGGTCTGCGAATATGTCGAGACTGGAGGAACAGCTGTCATTCAGGGCAATTTCTTCATTGATAATCCCGGTACTCCGTTGCAGGTGTTTTTCCCCGGCAACATAGCAGGCGAGATTGAAAGTCTGAGTATTGATGAGATAAAGGTTATTGTTCCCGATGGGGTTGGTGCGGGTCCTATACAGGTGAAAACCATCTATGGATCGACACGATCAACATTTTATTTCCGCGACGACAGGAATATAGTTGTGAACTTTGATAATCTTACTGCAGCAGGCGGCTGGCGCTCAGGGGTAATTGGCAACTCAAATCCGGCACCTGTTTCCGGCAATTATGTCAGATTCTCGGGTGCAATGGCCCCTGGTGCGGGCACAACATGGGATGAAGATCATTTCAGCTTCGACATGTGGCCTCAGGCAAACGGCCGGCCCGACGCACCATTCTATACAGGCGAGATCAAGGATGCAGTCATTAAATTTGAAGTCAATGTAGTCGCCCCATGGGAATCTGCAGCTTTACAAATGATCTTCACCCCGTATTCTACCACCGGCACCAACAGCTATATTGCAGATGCCAGCGTCCCCAGAGGTCTCTGGATACCGTGGCAGGCAACCGGAACATTTAAGACCGATGGCTGGATAACAGTTTCATTTCCATTATCGGATTTTAATAAAACATTTGACGGTGCTGTTTGTGCAAACAAACTTACTGATGCAATGCTCAGAGGCCTCACTTTCTTCGTATGGAACGGAGGGGTTGCCGGGAAAGCCTGTAATCCGCACATATGTATTGATAATATACGTGTGGTACCTAAATAACATCAACAGAAAAACGATTTGCGATGCAAAAAATACAGATAAAAATCCGCATTTGGTCACTACTGTTCGCGACATTGTGCGTAGTAGGAGCCAGTGTCATTCTTACATCCTGTAACGGAAAAGAAGAGACTGACACCAGTGTGGTTCTCAACAGCTTCGGGCCCATGCCCATAGCCAGGGGAACCGAGCTTAAGTTTATTGGCCTGAACCTCGACAGGGTAACCGCTGTGGTACTTCCCAATAATATTACCATCTCCACCTTCACGACTAAAACGCCAACCCTGCTAATTGTTACAGTTCCGCAGGAAGCTATGCCCGGTTATGTGGTGCTGAAAACCCCGGATGGTGACATCACCACCAAAACGGAGATCGGTTTCTCAGAACCGATATCCATTGCCAGTTTCACTCCGGCGACAGTAAAAGCAGGTGATGAAATTACAATCACCGGTGACTACCTGAATCTCGTGGGCGAGGTTATATTCATGGATCGGATCTCTGTTGTGGCAGAAGATTTTATCAGCCAGAGCCGCACAGAGATCAAGGTGGTGGTTCCGGCAGAGGCACAGACAGGAAAGTTTGCCGTATCAAATGCTGCAGTAGACCCAATAATAGTCTTTTCTGCAACAAGTCTCACGGTATTACTTCCTGCTTTTACTTCAATCACACCCAATCCTGTAAAGGCAGGCACTTCACTTACGATAACGGGTACAAATCTTGACCTTGTAAAGACCATCACTCTGGGCGGAAGCAAGACCATCAACAGCCCCGATTTTGTAAGTCATACAGCTACCCAGATTGTACTTACCGTACCCGCTGATACTAAAGACGGCGTCGTGACAATGATACCTGCTTCAAATGTGAATGTTGTATCGGCGGCTGACCTGGTAATGGTGGTTCCGACAGTGAGTGTCACTCCTGTTGCAGTCAAGAATGGCCAGGACATTACCGTTACAGGAACCGACCTGGACCTGATAGATCATGTGATATTTGGCGGTAACAAACAGGGAACAATAAAGGCAGGAGGAACTGCAACCCAGATACTGGTGACCGTGCCCAATGATGCTATAACCGGCGTTGTGACTTTTGTAACCAAGGCTGCAAAGGAAGTAAACGGTCCTAATCTTACAATTATCGATCCGATATTTACTTCTTTCTCTCCAACCTCAGCTAAACCAAACACTGATATCACCATCACAGGTACTGATCTTGACATTGTAGTTGATGTAGTGTTTACGGGCGATATTAAAGGTACCATCGGTGCAAGAACTGAGACACAGATGACGGTCACCGTGCCTGTTGGTGCCAAGACAGGAAAAATCACTTTGGTTGCAAAGAATGGTACGAGGGTGCAGTCTGCCATAGATATGACTGTTCTTACCAACCTTCCTAATTTTACTTCATTTACTCCATCTTCAGGAACCCCCGGTAAGATACTTACCCTGAACGGCACAAATATGCTTCTTATAAAAGAGCTTGTGTTCCCGGGTAATGTATATGCAACAGCTTATGGCGTGAAAACTGATACCAAAGTTGAGGTGTATGTGCCAATGGATGTTACTACCGGAACGGGACAGATTAAAATGATTACCTATGAGGGTGAAGAAGGCCTGTTACCGGCAATTTTCATTGGCGGTACAGATCCTATAACACCCGCAACAATAATGATCAGTAATTTCAACGGCGGCGGAGCAACTCAGTCTACCTGGGGCGGCGTTGTATCATTTGGTACACCATCTGTGTACCTTGACGGTACCGCAGCTATGCTTGGGAAACCAGGTTCAGGCTGGAACTGGACATGGTCACAAAACTGGGATAACAATTGCAGACCTCCTCTTGCTCATCCGGAGAATTATGTACTTAAAATGGATGTCTGTATCCTCACAGCTGCTCCGGGTGTTGCAGCCGGAATTTGCCTCAAGGGCTGGGACACTGCCCCGAACCTGGGTAATGACGTTTTCGGCACAGCTACGAGCGGAAGCTGGATTACATTGACATTTGATGTACTTACTGCCGGAATGGTGATCGATGGTACAGGTGACTGGGGTATCTGGGTTAATGGCGGCAGTTATGATCTGTCAGGTATAATGATTGACAACTTGCGGTTTGATCCTAAATAATGGTGATTGAATAAATCAACTGTTTAAGCAACCACAAAGGGTATCTCGGTTATCTTTGCAGAAACTGAGATACCCTTTGTAATTTTATTCTTAATATTTTGCTGTACATGACCAGGATTCTGTATATCTCCATCTACTTAATATCTCTCATTATGTTCCCTGCCATTTTGCAGGCTCAGGGTTCCAGATATGAAGCTGAGAATGGAGTATTGACCGGAACAATGGTGGAGTCATCCGTTGCAGGTTACTCAGGCACAGGTTATGTGAACGGGTTTGACAATGACGGTGATAAGGTGACTGTCACATTCACCCTGCCGCAGGCTGGCAACTATAACATTTATGTCGGATATGCGGGCCCGTTCGGAGATAAGAAAAACATACTCAGCGTCAACGGTAATAACACTGAGATGTCCTTTCCCGGCTCAGCCGGCTTCCGGGAGGCTGCTTATGGCAAAACAACCCTGAAGGAAGGCAGCAATACTCTGGCAATAATAAAAAGCTGGGGATGGTTCCTTGTTGATTATTTCCGCACCGAACCAAACACAGATCCTGAAATTAACGTACAAATACCTTATCAGTTAGTTACACCATTGCCCCTGGATAATACAAGAAGACTTTGGAGCTACCTGCTCGGCAGCTTTACTCATTATATCCATTCCGGAGCCATGAGTCTCAACGCAAAGGAAGAGGCGGACTGGCTTTTTGCCAACACGGGAAAGTATCCGGCCCTGATCGGACTCGACTTTATGAACCATACCCGTAACTGGGGCTGGTTTGACAAGACTGTACTTTTAAATGAAACAAGAAACTGGTACAATCAGAACGGGTTAGTGGCCTTATGCTGGCACTGGCGTGATCCGTCACGTAAAACTGATGAGTTCTATACTGCCAGTACAACTTTTGATGTTTCGAAAATAACGGAAACTACGTCGGCTGAATATCAGGCAATGCTAAGTGACATTGACATAATTGCCGGTTATCTCAAACAGCTGAACGACCAGAATATACCAGT
>Ga0207931_1000684_pt1 | contig 12200 bp, 10 predicted proteins | sample NGESurdeep092012_2_FD_184478 | JGI IMG/M metagenome (GOLD analysis project Ga0207931, IMG submission 184478) | Arctic peat soil microbial communities from Barrow, Alaska - NGEE Surface sample 415-1 deep-092012 (SPAdes) | ecosystem: Environmental > Terrestrial > Soil > Wetlands > Peat ...
TAATATATATTATATTTGTCAACACGAAAAACCCTGATAATATGGAACCCGTTTTTGCAAACAGACTTATTGCTGCTCGTAAAATGGCAGGATTATCTTTACAAGGATTAGCTAATAAACTTGGCAATATAGTTACCAGGCAGGCTCTTAATAAGTATGAGCAAGGTATTATGAAACCAAATAGTGAGCTCGTAATTAAACTTTCTGAAGTATTAAACGTTACGGTAGATTTCTTTTTTTCAAAATCCAACATTAACGTACAACTCTTAGATATTGATTTCAGAAGGTATTCCTCAAAACTCAATAAGACCGAAAAAACTGCTGTCCAGGGAAAAGCTAAAGATATACTTGAAAGGTATTTGGATTTGGAGAATTTTCTTAATATAGAGGAACCTCCCTCATATTTCAGTTACCCTTCAATTATAAAAAATTATGCTGATGCTGAAGCAGCTGCAAAAAAGTTAAGGGTAGACTGGGATTTAGGATATGACCCTATTCCTGATGTAGTTGAAATGCTTGAGGATAAGGGCTATAAAGTTGTTGAAATTGAGGCTCCTGAAAGTTTTTTTGGGCTAAAAGCACAAACCAATGGGAAAAAAGTGATTGTGCTTAGAAAAGATTCGAAGGATGTTAATATAGTTCGGAAAAGACTTACTGCAATGCATGAACTTGCCCACCATTCATTAAAATTTCCTGAAGGTATCACTTCAAAGGGGGAGGAAAAACTTTGTAATGCTTTTGCCAGCGCAGTTTTATATCCGGAGGAAATGGTTAGAAGAGATTTACACAAGGATAGGTTCAACTTCTATCAGAATGAATTACAGATTATTAAAGAACGATGGGGAATTTCATTTACCGCCATTTTTAGCCGGGCATTAATCCTTGGGATTATTAATGATTCTGTTTACAAACGCTTGAATATCGGTTATCGTGGTAAGATGTTACATAAAAATGAACCAGGAAAGTTTTTAAGCCGGGAGAATCCGGTCCGGTTTGAACGATTGATATTTCTTGCCCTGGCTAAGGAATTGATCTCCATTAATGAGGCTGCATATTATTCAGGCACCTCGGTGTGGACTTTCAGAAAACGAATTCATCCATTGGTATGAAGCTGATTGTAACTGATACAAATGTTTTCTTTGATATAATAAAAATCGGAGCTTTACCAGAGTTCTTCTCTCTTGATTATGATATCTGCACAACCGATTTTGTTCTGAAAGAGATATTGCAATCTGATCAAAGGGAACAGATTGAATCATTTATAAGGGCAAAGAGTCTGACAATTTTTGAACTAGATGCCTATGAGATAGATATTGTAATAAATCTAAAAACTAAAAGGACTTTTAAGGGAATTACCGATAAATCGGTGCTATGGAAAGCTTGTGTACTTTCTTGTCCATTATTGACCGGAGATAAGAAACTAAGAAGTGAAGCCAGGGATATGGGGATTGAGGTGCATGGCAGTATTTGGGTAATCGAAACTTTAATTGAGAATGAGTTTATTAATAAGATTGTTGGTACAGAATTTTTTGAGAACCTAAAAAACTAAACACAAACTTACCTCATGATAGGATAGATAATTTGATAAGACATTATAAAAAATAACCGAAGCCAATGGAATAAAGCTTCGGTCAGAGCATAACTGCACAACCGCATAACAACCTTTGTGCCGTTACGCCTTTATGCCGTTTCGCCCTGACATCGCCTGTCGCCTTATACATTCTTCCCCACACCCCGTACCCCGCACCATTTCCTAATATCCCCAACATTTATTTGATTAATTGCAAAAATGGAACTGTCCGGAGATTTGATGCAACGTTTCATTAAGATGGTCGTCTCTGATTAAATGGAATATTGATAATATCTGAAACTATCAAATCATGAAACTGAAAATATTTATTTTGTCGTTTTTCTTTCTTGTACCCTCTATTATATATTGTCAGAACAATAACACACAGCGCTTACAGGGTTCATGGATGGGAAGGATTACCACCAACGAATTTTCATTACGGGTACTATTGAGGTTCGAAGTAAAAGGTGAAAATGTCAGGGGGGTCCTTGATAGTCCTGATCAGGCATTGAAGGATATCCCCATTGATAAGGTAAGGGCTGTTAAGGATAGTGTATTCGCCGAATTATCAAACTTCACCATATTCAAAGGCTTAGTCATGCCTGGTGATTCAGTTATTAATGGAATATGGGGCGGGAAATTGGCCCTGAGATTAAGCCGTACTAATTATGTATTTACACTTAAAACTAATTTCAAGCCCGAAGTTGAGGGATATAAAATCGTTAAATTCATTCAAAGCACTCCTCTTAAAGATCAACAGGCAACCGGAGCCTGCTGGAGTTATGCAACTACATCTTTTATTGAAACAGAAGCTATGAGGCTTGGGAAAAGTCCTGTTGTACTTTCGGCGATGTTTTATGTTTCTCCAACATATATCGACAAAGCTGAGAAATATATAAGGATGAATGGCAAGATCGGCTTTTCTGAAGGTGATTTAACATTCAGTGTTTTGAAAGCTTTTAAGGAATACGGAGCTATTCCTGAAATAATCTATTCAGGGAAGAAAGATTCCACCTCCAGGCACGATCATGCTGAAATGAATCAGGCAATTCTCGATAAGGTCCAATATTATGTGAAATCAGGACACGGCAATATGACAACTGATGGTTACAGAAAAGATATAGAAGAAATTTTATCCAATACCATGGGAAAGGCGCCTGACACTTTTACATATAACAAAAAGCAGTATACTCCAAAGTCATTTGCCAGTGAGATGATTGGAATTAATCCGGACGATTATGTGGAAATTACATCCTACAGTCATCATCCTTTTTATTCAAAGTGTATTTTAGAAATTGAATCAAACTGGAATAATAACTACTACTTGAACCTTCCGATCAATGATTTTGTAAATACGGTAGATTATGCTTTGTCACACAATTTTTCAGTATGCTGGGATGGTGATATCTATAATGGTTATAATGAAGGTTTTGCAATGTTGAATGACAGTATTAAAACCATTACACAGCAAATGAGACAAACCGCTTTTGATAATCACACAACTGAAGATGTCCATAACATGCATATTATCGGCATTGCTGAGAACGACAAAGGGAATAGGTTCTATATTATAAAAAATTCAAGTGATGCCAAGAATTGTGGCGGATATTTATATATGTCAAAGGAATACCTGCTGCTAAAGACAATATCTGTGATGGTAAATAAAGGGGCTATTCCCAAAGAGATTAAGAGTAAATCGGGTCTTTCATAATAAAATTTATTGATTGTCTTTTGTCTTATCTCCCCTGAAGAAATGAATATTTGGAAATCACTCGCGCCCTCTTGCACTTCCGCTTCGCGGAACTTCGTCGTTTCACTCCATGTCTCCCGCTCTCCCTTCTTTCCGGTCGCCGGCCAAATTCGTCATGCCTACGGTGGCTAAAAGTTGCCGTCTCCCGATAGCTATCGGGCTCCGCTCTCGGGATTTGGCTTCGCCGAGCTCCGCTTCGCTCCGGTTCGTCCCGTCTTACGGGACTCAACCTGCATGATCACACACCGCAGCCGCATGCCGGTAAACATTAAATTTCTCGCAGATTAACGCAGATTAGTCGACTGCATGACCGCATGACCGTAAGCCTTCGCTAAAGCTACGGCTTACAAAGCATGTCGCAATCCGCTGATTCAAAATCAGGGAATATCCTAAAATTCTTCAAATTTTATTGTTAGCTTTAAACATTAGATGAATTTGATATTAAAAGACTTTCTATCTCACATTTAGTAATGGATGGAACATTTAATCAAACTGCTGTCGCATTTAAGCTTGTCCGCTCATTTGTTACCTTAAGTCCTCAACTTTTCGGCTCGGCTCCTGAGTTTGAATAAAGAATAGTGCATCCAGCATCTCGCTCCATGGTGCGACAAAGGTTTGCAAAAGCGGCCGCGCAGCAAACGTTCCTCCCAGCCACTGGTCTTTCTCGCGTGCTTTTCGGAGATTTACAAACCCGAACTTGTAGCCGGCTGCATTCATTAATTCCTCAAACTCGAATGATGGATCCTGGTCCTCTATGATATTCTGCACCTGGCCCTACATACCGCCCCTGCATGTGATGCACGCGGATACACCGGTGTACGATGTCATTCCGATCACAAAGCTCTCGCTGCCAAGGACTTCCCAAACATGCTGTCCCATGTGGTAGTAGTCTCGTAGCTGATCTACAACCGTGTGGCGTGGATTTCGCATCGTGTGGAAGGTGTGTGCCCACACTATGATCTTGCGCCCCTGATAATATTTGTTGGCAAGCCAAACAAGATTCTCGCCCATCTGGTGATCTCGCATTGCTTCAATGTCGGATTGGTCCGTTTCTGGCTCGTTCCAATAATAGTAATTGCTGATTTGTGCCGAGACACTGCGGAGCACCTGTGCCCAAAATTGGCTTTCACGAGTATTGGTTGATCTCTCAACCGCCTCTGCAGTAGACTGCAGACTCTGTATGAACCCGGCCTTCTCGACCGGTTGAGGCTTCAGTTCGGAATCCGGAGGGATTTGCCCTTCAACAGCCCACTCCAAAATGTGTGTTTGCCGGCTGTTTATATCGGACAAGGCAGAGTTAATGCCCGAACGGGTCAGAAACTCACGAAGGCTGGGAACAAGAGAATCTCGCGCTGCCGGTTCCCTGAACTGGCAATCGAAGCCCGTTAACTCCAATGGGTGATCGGTTTGCTTCGCCGCAGCGAGATACCTTATAAGTGGCTGTATTTGCTCGGATAATCCCCATACGGGAAATACGCCCCGGAGAAACGCATCCCGCGGTTCTGCTTGCCCTGATAAGGCACGCCAGGCCACCGGGGTTCCGAAAATTCCAGACTCTAAGGCGAGCACATCGAAACCCATCTTGAGGTGCAGAAACTTAATCAGCCTTGTTTTCGCCTTGAAGTCAGCTCCGTTGCCATGATCCGACTCACCGAGCAGAACAACTCGAACTCCACTTAGTTGCTCGCGCAGAAACGTCAGATCAGAAAAATCCTCATCGTCGGGATCAATCGAACGAATCGTAGCTGCATTATTCCGGAGCCATACTGTTCGCGCATCGTTGCTGAGAGACTTACTGCGAGCCGAATACATCTTCGCCGGGACTATCTCATCCAGTTGCATCATAAATGGAGAGCCATTATTCTCCCAACCCGTAACCTCGATAACATACCATCCCGACACAGGCGCCTCAAATGCCAGCGGAAGACCAGAGTATCCGGTATTATCGAAAGCATAAAGCCAGTTCTCCAGGAGGGGATTGTCTTGGTGCGGTCTAAAGATCCGAGTTCTGGCGTATCCTGAATCGATGCTGAGAGAAGCGTGAACGAACTCGCCTTTCCTTGCGAACAGCGTGAAGCATTTCACCTTACCAGTCTCGAGGTGACCGGTCTGAATCATGAGAGAATCCAAACGAGGGAGCAATTTCACCTTAACATTACACGAGGTACGGCGCTTATCAGCCTGGGCAAAGCATGGTGATGGCGCAAGAATAATCAGCACGACTGCCACTTGGGCAATGAGCAACCCGAATCGGCGTGCATGGGAATGAAGTTGTGGCGACCTGTGAGGCAGGTGTCCTGCAGCACAATTATTGGTTACTTCTATTTCTGAACTCAACTGGTAAGGCTGACTACAAAAGAAACTGCTATCTATCACACGCCAGGTTTTTGTTAAAATTTTAATTAATAAATTATAAATTTAATAAACTTCACATTGAATGTCAAGTAAATAACAAAACAACATTAATTTAGATATTTTAAATCATTAAATAAGAAGCCTAAATGACTATTATGACTGGTATAACTTGCATAACTGGCATAATCCCGAGTGTTCGGGATTCCTCAACTTCTTTCCCAAACCGCACACCGCACGCCGTAAGCATTCGCTAAAGCTTTGGCTTACAAAGCACGCTGCACGCCCCTACTTTTAATTGCTGCAGTTTCGTATATTTATAGTACCGAAAAAAAAAAGCAAGGAGGTTCTTTATGGTAGTAACAAATCTTTCATTCGGATCCATTACCATTGATGGAGAGACATACCGGGAAGATGTGGTTATAGAAAACGGTTCTGTTAAAAAGAGAAAAAAAGCAGAATCGAAAAAATACCGTGACAGGTTCGGTCATACGCCGCTCTCACCGGACGAAAAAATCCCATGGAAATGCAGGCATCTTGTTATCGGGATGGGCCATAGTTCGAGTCTCCCGGTAATGGACGAGGTAAATGTTATCGCCCTTAAAAAAGGAGTGGAGCTGCTTGCCATGAGTACTCCCGAAGCAATAAAACATGTAAATGACCCGGATACTAATCTTATTCTTCATCTTACCTGTTGAAGCTTTGGCAAAAGCATGTGATGGGTTTAAATTGTTCTGCGGTTTTGCAGGTTCTGCAAGTCTACATGGAATTAAACCTGCATAACTGGCATAACTTGCATAACTTCTTCCTGCCCCTTTCGTAAATTTACAGTACCGAAAAAAGTAAAGAGCTTCTTTGATGAAATTAATCCCGATAGAGGTAGAATGCCACTCCGGTTACAAGGCATATGAATTTCCGAAATATTTTTCCTGGAATAATGAAAGATTTGAAATCCTCCAGGTAACGGACCGGTGGTACCAGGGAGAAACTAATCCGGAATATCCTGTTTCAAACTACTTTAAGGTCCAAACAACCCATGAGGAGCAATACATCATCAAACATGATCTTGAAAGTGACAGGTGGTATTTGTGCGAGTGAAAATTTGCTATATCCTGCCCATATGACCCATAATCAGAGGGTCGCTGGTTCGATCCCAGCTGGGCCCACGCGCAGGCAGTCTCACGACTGCCTTTTCCATTTCACGCTGGGATCGAGCCACCCCTGCAGTCTGGCTCCTTCGGTCGCCGAAGGCTTGCCGAAGGCGATGCGCTAAAATTGCCAGGTGGACAATTTCTATACACCCGGCCTTATTTACTGCCAGATTCTTGCCAGGTTTTTGAGGTTTTAACCGACAATCTCACCGGCAAATTTTGAACTGGATGCCCTACTATTGTATCAAGGGAGATTGTAAAAATTAATTTAGATAATTATTGATAGTCAAAGCAACAACTTACGATAATGTAAGTCATTGATACTGGAATGAAAAATTAATTAATTGTATGAAATCTAAATTGTCATGAAAAATTCAGAAATGAAAAATAGCAGATTAACTAAAAGATTAATAAGTACCCTACTTTTTGTCTGTGTATTCATAAGTGGATTTCAGGCAATGGCCCAGCAGACTGACTCCATAGGTAAGTCAGGGCAAGTAAATAAATTGTTTGAGAGTATAACTGACAAATCGTTCCCGGGAGCATCAGTAATTGTAATTCATAATGGGAAAATACTTCTGAATAAAGGGTATGGTCTTGCGAACATTCTGCAAAGCGAACCAATTACACCATTGACTGTCTTTCGTTTAGGATCGATCACAAAACCATTTACAGCTATGGCTATCCTGCAGTTGTATGATAAACAGATGCTTCAAATAAATGATTATGTTGAAAAGTATTTCCCAGGTACTTTGAATGGGAATAAGATAACAATAAAGAATCTGCTGACTCATACATCCGGTATAACAGAATCATTAGACACAGAACTGGCATTTACTCCCGGTACTCAAATAAGTTACAGTAATGCAGGATATAACCTGTTGGGAAAAATCATTGAAAAGGTCTCAGGTATGCCTTATGAAAAATATTTGCAGGAGAATATTTTTCAACCTTTGGGCATGAACAATACCGGATATGAACATCCGGATATAAAAGTTAAGAACTTTGCAACCGGATATAAAATCAGTGATAATGGAAGTTATACAGACATAGGTGAATCTGATGTTTCAGGTGCTTTTTCAGCAGGTGCACTGTATTCAACAACAGAGGACATGTACAAATGGGATCAGGCTCTTTATACTGAAAAGCTGGTAAAAGCATCCACCTTAAATCAGGCATTTTCTCAGACGACCTTGAATGATGGAAGTACTACAAAGTATGGTTTTGGCTGGATGATTAGCCAATGGCGGGGACTTAAGGAAGTAGGCCATGGCGGTGATATAACAGGTTTTAATTCATATATTGCCCGCTACCCGGATGAACAATTCACCGTAATAGTGTTATCAAATATTGAGATGAGACCTCCCGGTCCACTACCGGATGCAGGGATCCTCGCTCACAAAATTGCTGAAATATATTTAGCTGATAAAATCAGCGCAACTAAAGAGCATGTTGCTATCAGCCTTGATCCAAAAATTCTCGATAGTTATACAGGTCAGTATAGATGGATAAATGCATCAAAAAGTTGGATAGAAGCCAGCGGTGAATTCCTTACTATTTATAAGAAGAATAATCAACTTTTTGGTAAGTCCAAAGTGGGAGATATTGAAATTACTGCTGAAGGAGAAAACCAATTCTTCATGAAAGACAATTCAACCATCAAATTCCTGATAGTAAAAGATAAAGTAAACGGAATGGTATTTGATGCCATGGGGCTTGGTGTGGTAATTGTAAACGCTCAAAAAGTGAACTAATTACCCTGAATCTGAATTGTTTTTATCTCCATAGTTTGAAACCAATCGTCCCATTTATATCCCTGAAATATTTCCCGCATAGATTGGGTCCTGCTAATTTTGATCCTGCCTTTTCAAAATACGAGGATGTGATCTTTATTTCAAACTGGTCAGTTAAATATGTGCAAGTATTATAAACATAAAAACAAGTTGCTGCAAGGCGAGGCACCTTTCTGCGGAGAATAAGACATATATTCTCCGCAAATTTCACGGATAATATTTCTCTTTGCGGAGAATAATTAATATATTTACCGCAAAATATGCAGAGAATGGGAATCTATATCTACCAGTATCCTGATTGGCCTGATTTTACCTGGGATAGTAATGCTTTAATCGCTCCTTTAGCTCAAGCCAGACACTTACAAGGGAAGTTAGTTGGAAAAATGGGAGCACTTGGATTCAGGCTCAGAAATGAAGCAGTCATAGAAACCCTGACCATGGAAGTCCTTAAATCATCTGAAATTGAAGGACAGATTTTGAACCTTGATCAAGTGCGTTCCTCAATTGCAAGACATCTGGGCATGAAAATATCAGGACTTGTTCCTTCAGACAGGAATGTTGATGGTATTGTGGAAATGATGTTAGATGCAACTCAAAACTTCGATAAGCCTTTGACGATCGACAGGCTATTTGGTTGGCATTCTGCACTCTTTCAGTCTGGTAGAAGCGGAATGTATAAAATAATTGTTGGTAAATGGAGAGATGACTCCACAGGACCAATGCAAGTTATTTCAGGAGCGATGGGGAAAGAAAAAGTTCATTACCAGGCTCCTCCGGCCATTGAAATTAAGAAAGAAATGAAATCATTCCTCACCTGGTTTAATAAGGCACCAAATGAGGACATGATAATAAAATCAGCCTTAGCGCATTTATGGTTTTTAACCATACATCCTTTCGAGGATGGGAACGGAAGGATAGCTCGTGCCCTGTCAGAAATGCTGCTTACAAGATCAGATGGTCTTTCCCAGAGGTTCTACAGTATGTCCGCTCAAATAAAGATAGAGAGAAAAGGTTATTACAATATCCTGGAGAAATCACAGAAAGGGACACTTGATGTTACTGGATGGTTGGATTGGTATATAAAGTGTTTAGAAAATGCACTTTATTCATCCGATGAGATCCTATTTAAAGTCCTGTATAAACATAAGTTTTGGACAAAATTTGCTGCAGAAGTTCTAAACAGCAGACAAATATTGCTTATCAATAAACTACTTGATGATTTTACTGGTCAGTTAACGTCTTCAAAATGGGCTAAAATTGCAAAATGCTCTCCTGATACTGCTTTAAGGGATATCCAGGATTTACTTAATAAAAACATCCTTCAGAAGAATCCTTCAGGTGGACGAAGCACTAATTATAAACTTATTGATTTAAAATAAAAAATGAGCCCGGCAGCTTACACGGACAATGGTTATAAGCTTGTCACGGTTTTTGTAAACCATTCCTGCCTTCGGGACAGGATATTGGAAGTACCATTTTGGCATCTCCAATAGTAAAGTACCGTATTTAAGCAGCTTACATTGCATGACCAGTATTAAACCTGCCCCGGGTTCACGGGAATAAATCTTCTCATGCCGATGACATTTGAGGATCAACATATGCCCGTCGCCATATTTCAGGCTTTATATTGCTGAGGCTTATTTTAATCTGGTATATCATTTTTATTTTAAGGGTAATAATTATAAATACAACCGCGTTCACTGCACGACTTCTTCCCGCACACCGTTTTTCTTCAGAAATATATAACTTCGCTCTGACATCATATTGCTATGAAAAAAGAGTACAGGAAAGCCGTTTTGAAGGCTCTTGAAAGAACAAAAGGGCAGCAACCTCAGATTTTAACGGAAGCCGACATTCGGCATCTGCCAGGTGCAGTGCAGAAGTACCTCCGGCTGACAGGTGTTGTCGGGAAGGAAAAGATTATGAATTTCCGTGCAGAGTTCAGGGGAGGGATACGTTCCGGTCCCGGGGAAAAGTTCATGTCCCTGCGGTCGGTTCAATATAATTTTATGGAGGATCCGGCACGCCTTTTCCATATTGTTGCGAAAAAGATGGGAATACCGGCAAGGGGCAATCATATTTACCGTGATCAGAAAGCGACAATGCTGATAAAAATTCTGGGTCTTTTTACGGTGTCAGATGCAAAAGGGTGGCAGATGGATCAGGGTGAAACGGTTACAGTATTCAATGATATGTGTTTCATGGCTCCAGCATCGCTGATCGATAAGAGGATCGAATGGAAAGAAATTGCTGCGGAGAGTGTCAGTGCGAGATTCACGAATGGCAGCATTTCTATAACTGCGACGCTCTTTTTCAGCAGGAAGGGCGAGCTTGTGGATTTTATAAGCAACGACAGGTTTGAAACAACGGATGGTAAGAGTTACTCTAACTATCCGTGGAGCACTCCGGTAATAAGTTATGCAGATATAAATGGTTATCATCTCCCCTCAGCAGCGAAGCTTATCTACAAGCATCCTGATGAAGATTTCTGCTATGGTGAGTTCAAATTGGTGAGCCTGGAGTATAATTGCAGGGATTACAGGTAATTGCATGGATAGGTCGCACCCCCTTCTTCCCGGTCGCCGTTTATACCAGATCACATGCTTCCGGAGGCATCCAGTGGGCATCCATCCCTTCCCATTTGATATTACAACCGATAGGGTTTGTCATCGGGATTGAGATTGTTTTTCCGGTGGTAAGCTCCTCCAGGACAATTTCGAGATTATTGACAGTCATACGTGATGTATCGCGCGGACTGTCTACACCTCTTCCGGTATATACAAGCTTCCTGTTTTGATCGAACACAAAGAAGTGTGGAGTTTTCAGGGCGCCATAGGCTCTGGCAACTGACTGATCCTTATCATAGAGATATACCCATGGAAAGCGGTATTTCTCCTTCCTTCTGACCATATTGGGGAAGCTGTCTTCAGGATGAGTATTTTCGCTGTTGGAGTTTATTCCTGCAAATCCCACCTCTTTTTCCAGGTACTTTTCTGCTGTCGATCTTGTAACTTCGTCTGAGCCGATCACATAAGGGCAGTGATTACAGGTGAAGAAGATAACAAGGAATTTATATTTATCAAAGTCAGATAGCTTATATGTGGAACCATCCGTAGCAGGCAGGATAAAATCTATCGCTTTATCGCCGGGTTGTAAAGTATATGACATGACTATTTCTTTAAGTTCTTGTAAAAATACTAACAATCATCCAATTATTTTGTCTGAAGTCAAATGCAGGCTGTTCGTCCTTTTTCCCCCTCACGACTTCATCCTGTATGCGGTTACAATTCTTCAACCGGTCGGAATTATTTTATCTTTTAGTTTATTTCCTTGACCTGGATTTTACATTGGTGTAACTTTCATCAATATCACTAACTTACAGTTATTGGAACGGGACCAATAGTAACCAGGAACCTCGATTTATCATCTTTTAACAAAATTGAAAATACAGGTATTGCTGATTTTTATATAACTATAGGAAATCCAGCAATAAATTCAACGATAACGGGAGTGGACAAATTGATAAATGCTAATTAATACTTCCGTTACGCCGTTACGCCTTGACATCGTCCGTCGCTTAAAAT
>Ga0207931_1000685_pt1 | contig 12192 bp, 11 predicted proteins | sample NGESurdeep092012_2_FD_184478 | JGI IMG/M metagenome (GOLD analysis project Ga0207931, IMG submission 184478) | Arctic peat soil microbial communities from Barrow, Alaska - NGEE Surface sample 415-1 deep-092012 (SPAdes) | ecosystem: Environmental > Terrestrial > Soil > Wetlands > Peat ...
GTGACCACGAAGAAGAATGCCGCCAAGACCACGGCGACGACCGCTGTGGTCTTGAGCTCGAGGCTCACTCCACGCTGGTAGCCGAGGCTTCCGCCTCGCCTCCGATCACCAGGCTGGGCCGTCGTGACGTACCTCTCGTCGAGCTTGCGGGGGCTAGTCCCGGTATCGGCAGAAGGACGGCATCCATGATAGACCGCCGCCGCTACGCCGGCAGCGTTGGCCGGCGGGGACTCTCAGATGCGGGCGAGCACGCGTCGGTCGTGCGAGCGACGCGGTCGGTCCCGGCGTTCGTCGATGCGCCGGTCGCGTACGTAGTGCGAGCACACGGCGCAGAAGCTGCTGCAGGCGAGTCGGGTGTCCACATCGGCGACGCAGAGCATCGGCAGCGGCGCGGAAGTGCGGGGGTCCTTCCAGCTCATGGGGACTATCTACGCCGGGGAGGACGGCGGCTCCTGCCCGTTGCCAGAAGTGGCAACGGGCATTTGCGGTCGCCTGCCCGGGAGTCAGTCTCGAAGGTAGTTCTCCACGACCGTGAGGACCTGGGCAATGCGGAACGGCTTGGTGATGTAGCCGTCGATGCCCACGTCGGTGGCGCGCTCCATGTCGGTGGCCATCGCCTTCGCCGAGAGCCCCACGATGGTGATGTCCCTGGTCGTGGCGTCGGCCTTGAGCTCGACTACGGCTTCGTAGCCGCTGACGATCGGCATCATCATGTCCATGAGCACGAGGTCGGGGTGATGTTCCTTGGCCAAGTCGACGGCTTCGCGCCCGTTGGTAGCCTTGTAGACCGTGTAGCCCTGCGCTTCCAGCGACATCGAAACGATGCTCAGGATGTCGGGATCGTCGTCGGCGACCAGAACGGCTTTCGCCACGGTGCGCACCTCCTCAGCTGATCTTGCCCGCCGACAGTGGGTCGGCCGGCGTTGTCGATATCGGCATCGTGAAGATGAAGCTGGAGCCTTTGCCCAGCTTGCTCTGCAGGCGGATGGTGCCGCCGTGAAGCTCCACCAGCTCCTTCACGATGGCCAGGCCCAGGCCGGTGCCGCCCTGGGAGCGCGTCGCCGACGAATCGATCTGCGTGAACCGCTGGAACACCTTGCCCTGGTCTTCCTTGGCGATGCCGATGCCGGCGTCGTTGATCCAGATCTCGACCAGTTCGCCGGTCGTACGAGCCTCGACGCTCACGCTGCCGTTCTCGTGAGAGTACTTGACGCCGTTGGTGAGCAGGTTGAGCAGGATCTGGTTGAGCTTGCCGGGGTCGGCCGACACCAGCGGGAGGTCGGTGGGCAGGAAGGTGGAGATGCGGATGCGCTTGTCCTGGGCGCGCGGCTTGACGACCGGCAGGACGCCGAGCAGCGCCGCGCGCAGGTCAACCGACTCGCGGTTGAGCTCCAGCCTCCCGGCCTCGATCTTGGTGAGGTCGAGGACGTCGTTGATGAGGTTGAGCAACGACTCGCCACCCTTGAGGATGCTGTTCACAAAGGCCGACTGCTTCTCGTTGAGTTCACCGGTCATGCCGCTGAGTAGCATGTCGCTGTAGCCGATGATGGAGGTGAGCGGCGAGCGCAGCTCATGGCTCATGGTGGCCATGAAATCGCTTTTGAGCTGGTCGAGATGCGTGAGCTCGTCGTTCTTGTGCGCCAGCTCCTCGTTGTACTGGATGTTGCGCACCACGAGCGCGACCTGGTCGCAGAGCGCGCGCAGCGTGGACACCGCAGACTCGACGACGGTCTCATTCTGGCTGTAGAGCAGGCAGATCAGGCCGAGCAGCTCGTTCTTCGCCTGCAGCGGGGCGAGGAGGAGGCCGCGAAACCCCTCCTTCTCTATGGCCTTGAGAAGACGGCCGATCTGCGGGTCGGTGACCGCCTCGTGCTGCCGCGCGCCGGCGGCCGCGACCTCGGCCAGGCCGAGTTCCTTCATCTTCTTGACCAGCGCGGCGTCCACCGACCCGTGCATCGCCTTGTCATGAAACTCGCCCGTGTTGTGGTTGCGGATGAGGGCGAAGCCGGCGCTGAGGCCCGAGGCTCCGACGATCTGGTTGAGCGCCTCGGGCATGAGTGCGTCGACCTCATGATGGCGCAGGAAGACGCGGCTGCTTTCGCTCATCACGTGAAGCTGGTCGTTGGTGGCTCTCATGCGCCGCAGCTGCGCCTCAGTGATTGCCTTGGCCGTGGATATCTCCACGGTGCCCCTGACGAGGGCCGTGGCGAGACGCCCGGCGAGGAGGGCGATGAGCAGGAACGCGGCCACGTGCAGGCTCACGCTGATGAGCATCCAACTGGAGGGGCCCCCGTACCCGGCGACCATCGCCGCCGGGCTGAGGAGATCGGCTCGCTGCAGGCCCCACACGCCGGCGTACGCGGCGCCGGAGGCCGCCGCCGCCGCGTACGGCGCCCAGGCTGAGAGGAACACGCTGCTCAGAACGATGGGCCAGACGTAGAAGACGCCGGCGGAGCTGAGGGCCCCGCCGCTGTACACGACGCCGGCGGTCACCAGGAGGATGTCGACGACGACCATGGATCCGGTGAGCGTGTGGGTCTCGACGCGGTTCTCGAGGAGGAAGAAGGGGACGTTGACGAGCAGGATCACGGCGAGCGCGACACCGACCTCCTCGGGCAGCGGTCCGTGATCGTTGATCTGGACCCACAGTACGGCAGTCAGTACGACAAGCGTGAAGAGCACGCGAGCGTAGAGCACGTCGTGCAGCTGTTTGCGGAGGTCCAATGTGCCTGCTCATCCTCGAGACGCTAGTAGGGTATTCTATCCCGGGATCCAAAGTCCGTGTCGCAGACGCGGACAGCGGGCCTGGTGCGGAGCGCCGCCGGCCGAAAGGAGGACCCCCGTCATGTCAGTGCCTCGGCTCGTGGTGTGCGGGCTCGAGTCCGGTTCGTCCGTCGCCCTGGCCGCCGGCGCCCTTTCAGCGTGCTTCGGCGATGAGCGCGCCGTGCGCCCCGTCACTATCGGCCTCGATCTTCCGCTGTGGCAGCTGCTCTACGCGAGCGCCGTCAGGGCGCCCCGGGTCCTGGATCTTGCGCTACACGACGACGACACGGCGGCCGAGCTCTGTGACTCCTGGGCAGCTGGCTGCGAGCTTCTCCTGCTGGTCGGCGTGGAACCCGTTCTCGACCGCTGGCATGGCGTCAAGGGCTCACGAGCGGTCGACGTTGCCGACGGCCTCGACGCGCCTCTCCTGCTGGTCGTCGATGCTCGCGACCGCGGGCCTACGGCCGCCGCCGCTGTCTATGGGGTGCGCGCCCTGACCAAGCGCGTGGAGATCGCCGGGGTGATCCTGGTCGGTGGTGAAGACCACGGCATCGGGGCCGACCTGGCCGCCAGCGTGCGGCGCGACGCGGGGCTGCCGATCGTCGGCTGGATCCCGCAGAGGCTCAGCGAGCAGTTCGCGCGCGACTACGCCGTCAGCTCCGGCAACGTGCGCCAGATAGGCTCGCGGCCGGTCGAAGGCGGCGCCCAGCGCCTGTGCGTCGAGGCGGCGACGTATCTGCAGCGTGATGAGATCGACGCTGCAGCTTCGCACCGCGGTTTCCTGCCCTGCCGTCCGCGGAGGCTGCTCATCCCGGCGCCGGCTGCCACCGGGCTCACGCTCGCCGTGGCCTGGGGGCCGCCTCTCGAGCCCATCGGCCTGGAGAACGTGGACCTTCTGCAGGCCATGGGACTGAGCTTGGCGCCGTTCAACCTCACCCTCGATCGCGAGCTGCCGCCGGACACCAGCGGACTGCTGCTGGCCGGGCAGGTCGACCAGGAACAGCTGCCCGGCTTCGCCGCAAACGGCGAGCTGCGAACCTGCCTCGCCGCCGCCGTCGGCGACGGTCTGCCCACGCTCGCGCTGGGCGGCGGGGCACTGCTGCTGCTCCGTCGTCTCGCCGACGGTCGCGGCCGTAGCCACGAGCTGGCCGGCGTGCTGCCTGCCGAGGCGGAGCTCCTCGACATGTACGAGCGTCCCCGGTACGTGCACGCCCGGGCCGCGCGCGAGAACCCCTACGATGAGGGCGAGAACCTGCTCTACGAGCTCTTCGATCTCGAGTATCTGGTGCTGGAGCTGGAGTCGTATGCCTACCATGTGGGCGATCCCGGTGAGGCCCGTCAGGCCGAGGGCTTCGCTCTTGATCGTTGTCTCGCAACCACGCTGTTCCTGTCCCTGCCACGCTGCCCCGGCCTGGCGGCGCGTTTCGTCGACGCCATGCGACTGGCTGGCCCTCGCGCGTGAGTCCGGCGGTCGCGTCCTTGGCGATGCAGCGTGCGCTGCGGACTCCGGCTCATGGCCCGGATCGGTGGCTCGTGCCGGGCCAGGTCGCCGCCCTGACCGCGGCCGATCTGCTTCTCGGGGTACGCGGCATGCCCGGCGGCGGCGACCCGGCGCAGGCGGAGCTTCTCCCGTGACGCTTGCCGCCGTGGAGATGCGGCTCAAGACACGCCGCGGCGTGGTCGCATTGTGGCTTGTGGGCACCGGCGCCGTGGCCCTGGCGGCCCTGTTCATGTACTGGGGGGGGTTGCCCGGCTGGGACGATCCCGCCCACGTGTACAAGGTCTTTCTCATCCGGGACGGCCAGTCGGTGTTCTGGGACAACTACTGGTACGGCGGTGGCTACGGGGCCATCACCTACGGCTTCGTGTTCTACTGGCTGGCCCAGTTCGTGCCCGCCAAGCTCATTGTCGTCTTGGCGGCCGGTGCGCTTCCGGCGCTGTTCTACGTCTACCAGCGCGACATGTGGCGCCTTGACGACGTTTGGCCGGCATGGCTTCTCGCCGGCGTCATGGTCGCGTATCTGGCTCACGGACAGGATCCGTTCGTGCTCGCTCTGGCGCTCACCGTCGGCGGGCTCGCCCTGCTCGCACGCAGCCACCCGCTGTGGGCTGCGCTGCCCGTCGTCATCGGGGTATTCGTCAACCCAATGGGCTTGGTCGTGGCCGCGACGTTCATGGTCGCCGACGTGCTCGGGCCGCCCGGCGTACGCCGGCGCTACGTGGCGTTCGCCGCCGCCGCCGCCCCGTTCATCGTCATCCGGGTGATCCTCGGCTGGGCGTTCACCGAGCCCGGCGCCTACCTCAACCAGACGAGCCAGCTGCTGATCTACCTGGGGTTCGCCCTTACCGGCGTGGCCCTGGCCGGCGTGAACGCCGTCCACCCGCGCCGGCCGTTCGTCATCTTGTTCCTCACCTACGCGGGCATCTGCCTGATCTCGTTCGTCATGCCGGGAAGCCCGCTGGGAAACAACACCGGCCGCTTCTTCATGGTGTTCGGCTTGCCGCTGCTCTTCCTGCTGCGCCATACCCGGCTTCAGCGGCCCTTCCCCCATGGCGATCTGGCGGTGGTCCCCATCGTGCTGTTCGCTCTGCTTCAGTTCAGTTCGCCGGTCAGCCACTTCATGAATGCAGCGGAGCGACCGCAGGCTCAGAGGAGCTTCTTCGCCCCGGCGCTCGCCCTGGCCGCGCGGAGCCGCGACACGGATCACCGCATCCACGTCGTGGCGCTGCGGCGGCACTGGGAGGCGGATCTGTTCCCGGAGGCCGGCTACCCCATCACTCGCGGCTGGTACCGCCAGGCCGACGCCATCCACAACAGCTTCTTCTATGAGCCGTACGACGCGGCGACCTACACGGCCTGGCTGCGCCGCATGGGCGTCGAGTACGTGTTCCTGGCTGATGCGCCTCTGGATGCCTGGAGCCGGCGCGAGGCGCGCATCCTCGCGACCTCGAGGGAGTTCGAGCTCGTGGACCACGCCGGCGCCTGGACCATGTACCGGCTTCGCGACGCCGAGCCGCTCGCGGTCGGCCTGGACGGCGGCACGGGGCACGTGGTCTCGTTCGGTCACCGCGCGGTGACGCTTACCGTCGACCATCCCGGTTCGTACCTCATCAAGGTGACCTGGTGCCCGTACTGGACGCTGGAGGGCGGCCCCGGTGGGCTGCGTCGCGGCCCCGGCCGGTTCCTGGTGCTGGACGCGGAGCGGGCGGGCGAGTACACGGTGAGTGTCGAGGTCACGCTCGGCAAGGTGCTGGCTGAGGTCGGAGCCAAGCTCGGCCTGTAGTCCGCCCGTCGCGGCCCCGGCCGCCGGCCGGGCCTGGGGCGCCTACTCCTCGCTGCCGGCGCTCGGCGGCGTCGACTGCCTGCCCTCGAGAAGGTCGACGAAGCTCTTCGAGCGGTGGCCGATCGCCGACGCCGGGTCGAGTTTGGCGGCGATGATCCACTCGTCCTTGGCGCGCTTGGTGTCCTTCTGCGAGAAGTAGACGATCGCCAGGCAGTAGTGGGCTTCCTGGTTCTGCGGCGTCGTGGCCAGGACGTCCTTGAGGGTGGCGAGGGCACGTGGGGAATCTCCGTCAGCGTGCCACGCCATCGCCAGACGCACGGTGGCCGATGTGTTGCCCGGCGCCAGCCTCAGCACGGAGCGGAATGCGCGCCCTGCCTCCCGGTACCGTTGCCCCAGGAAGCAGGCGTCGCCGAGCTTGAGGAGCAGGTCCGGGTCCTGCGGGTCGGCCTTGACGGCGGCCTTGAGCTGGGTGATGGTCCGCTGGACAGAGGGGTCGCTCGAGGCCGAGGCGGTCACGCCTTCGCCGTTGCCGGCAACGTGAGGGTGCCCCGACGGGAGGGACTGGGTCGCGGCGGCCGTGCCGCTGGCGGCGGTCGTGCCGTCGCCACCCGCGCCGGCGCCGATGACGACCACCGTTGCGGCCACCAATGCTGCGACGCCGATGCCGATCAGAACGTACTGCGTCTTCACGCTCGACCTTCTGTGCGGGGATGCGGAGATCCGCTGATCGAGGATAACAGTGGAGTGGCGCCTGAGCGAGCGCGTTTTGCCCGCAAACACCGTTCTTCGAGGGCGGTCCCGACGGCGCTCAACCAAGCTTAACCGGGGCTTAACACCCGACGGGCCGTCTACTAGGGCTGCAGTTGACGCCGCTCGGGTGCGGCGATAGAGTTCAAAAGGACCGTTTCAGTCCGGTCTGTCGTCGAAAGCAGGTCACCATGGGTCTTCAGCTCACTCGGGGCGGGGAGTACGCGGTCCGCGCGATGACGTACCTTGCGCGTTTCCCCGAGGGTCACGTGGCGGCGCTACACGAGATCGGCCGGGCGCAGGACATCCCCGAGAGCTTCCTCGCCAAGATCCTGCAGAGCCTGGTGCACGCCGGCCTCGCTGTGTCGAGACGCGGAGCGCACGGCGGCTTCGCCCTGGCGCGCCCCGCCGCCGAGATCACGTTGCGTGACGTAGTCGAGGCGGTCGACGGGCCGATAGCGCTCAACCAGTGCGTGTTGTGGCCCGAGGACTGCCCCCGCAGTCGTGAGTGCGAGGTGCACAAGACATGGGTACGCGCTCAGGATCAGGTCATGGGTGTGCTCGGTACCATTACGCTGCAGTCGCTCGCTCCGGCCCCCGTCGCCTAGGCCGCCGGCCGCTCGGCCGGCGCGCGTCGCCGGGGCTCGGCGTTCGCCTCGCCTGCCCTTCCCATCTTCGCAGCCTCATCTGCCGGCGCGCACTGGACCCGCTTACGCGGAGTAACCGTGCGGATGCGACTGCATCCAAGCCCAGGCGTCGGCGACCGCATCGTGCAGGCCGCGGCGCGGGCGCCAGCCCAGGCGCGCCGCCGCCCGCCGGTTGCTTGCCACGAGCACCGGCGGGTCCCCGGCGCGACGTCCGGCCGTCTCCCGCCGGAGCGGCAGGCCGGTGACGGCCTCGACCACGTCCAGGACGCGGTGTACCGAATCGCCCGTGCCCGTGCCCAGGTTGAAGGAGCCCTGCACCTCAGGAAGTGCCTTGAGCGCGGCGATGTGGGCGTCGGCGAGATCGGCTACGTGGACGTAGTCGCGCACGCAGGAGCCGTCGTCGGTCGGGTAGTCCGTCCCGAACACCGTGAGCGGCGTGTTGTCGCGGGCGGCGCGCAGGGCGAGCGGGATGAGGTGCGACTCGGGGTCGTGGTCCTCGCCGCAGGCGCCGTCGGCGCCGCAGGCGTTGAAGTAGCGGAGAGCGGTGAAGGCGAGTTCGCCGGACGAGCGCGCGCGCTCCAGCAGACGCTCGCCGGCGAGCTTCGTCTCGCCATACGGGTTCGACGGCGCCAGCGCGTCGTCCTCTTCGATCGGCGTCTGCCGCGGGGACCCGTACACCGCCGCCGTCGAGCTGAAGACGAGGCGGTCGACGCCGGCGGCCTGCGCCGCCTCGATCACCGCCGCCGTCCCACCGACGTTGACGTCGCGATAGCGCTGCGGCTGTTCGACCGACTCGCCGACCTCGGCCAGGGCAGCCATGTGGACGATCGCCTCGCAGTCGCCCCCCTTCAGGGCGCGGGCCAGGCTGGCTGCGTCGCGCACGTCGCCCTCGACCAGGGTGGCGCCGGGTGGCACCGCTGCGGCGTGGCCGCGCGACAGGTCGTCATAGACTGACACGTCGTCCCCGCGCGCCAGCAGACGCGCGGCGATGACGCTGCCGATGTAGCCGGCTCCACCGGTGACGAGGACGTCCATTGCGCGATTCTAGCAGGTTGCGTCGCCATCCCTCTCCGTGTCGCTGGTCGGGAAGCGCCCTACTTGCTCGGACCTGCGACCGTGATGGTCACCAGGACCGATTCCAGGTGGTCCCCCCCGGCGGTCTGCACCTGGTCGTCCGACGTAGAGAAATCGAGCGTACCAGTGATCGTGTCTCCCGGCAGGGCATCCGGAGGCACGGTGATCGACTCGTCGATCGTCCCACTTCCGCCCTTGGCCACGATCAGGGGTTCTTCGTAGGTCGCCGCTGTGGTCAACCCGTCGATCTCCATCGGCGCCACGTAGTCGACCTGGATCTCGAAGCCGACCGGCGGCGGTGACCTGTCGGGGTTACCGTAGCCGACGGTCAGCGTCCAGAGGCCGGACATGGGATTCGGGACGACGACCGCGTTGCCCATGTCGGTGGTCGCCAGACTCTCGGCCATGTCCGTGCCTGTGGGGTCGTAGAAGCCGAGGTCGACGAGCGAACTCGTCTCGGACGTCCACACGGCCGAGGCGGTGACCATGGCCGTATTCTGGGCAGCCAGAGCTCGCCGACCGTATAGAACCCATCCACGTCCGCGGTGAGGGTGCCGTCGAACGGCTTGTACCAGAAGTCGTCGAACAGCGCGGTGCCGTTGTAGGCGACCTGGCTGCTCGCGTACGCCGCCAGGTCGGTCGGTCCGGCGTTGGCGACGGTGAGCTCCCCGTCGACCGTGTCGCCCGGCGCGGCCGTAGCCGTCCGGGCGGTGGGACTGACGACGCCGCGGTCGAGGGTGATGGTGCCGGAGTAGGGCTCCGAGAACCCGTTGCCGGAGAACCCGGGCGCCCAGATGAGCACCTGCCACTTGCCCGCGACGGGCGCATCCCACAGGACCTGTGCGGCGGTATGCGTGAGGGCCGCATCCGGCACCTCGAGATTGGCGTAGTCGGGGACCCACACGTCCCCGCCCTTGGCGTCCCGTGTCTGGCCCTGATCGACCAAATACACGTTCACCAGATTGCCCTCGTCCGGCCAGGTCGCCTGCGCAGCCACGGACTTCGTACCCTTCGGCACTGTGAAGTCATGGAAGTAGAACTCGCCGCCAAAGTACTCGACGGTCGACCCCGTGAGGCGGGCGCGGGCAGCGCCTTTCCGGGATGAGTCATCTTCCAGGCGGACTCCCCCAGAGCCAAGTCGCCGGCCACGACCGGAGCGGCCATGCTGGTGCCGCCGAACTCCTGGATGCCGTAATCGCCGTGGGCATCGCCGGCCGCGGGGACGAGAGCCCAGCCGTAGGCGCCTGCCCGCTTCGCTCCGGCTCGTAGGCAGGACGCAACCGTGGCGCCAGTTTACATGATGCCGTGACGGCATCCGCTGTCCGGAAAGGGCTAGGGCGGGGCTCTCGCGAGCGCCCCGCCCTTCGGGGTCAAGACCGGGGGGCGCGACCGCGCCGCAGTCCTCAGCCTCAGCCGAAGGGGCTGCCCGGGCGCGGCACGCAATCGCCGCCGAACGAGCCGCCGAGGTTGCGCAGGAAGCTCGTGTACTTCTGCCGTGTCTCCGTGGAGCCGCACTCGGGGCAGACCCTGTCCTCGTCGCGCAGGAACCCCTGGCGAAACACCTCGAAGACGTGCTCGCAGTTTTCGCAGACCAGATCGTACGACGCCATGACCCTCCGATACGTTGGCAGAAATATACCCTCTGGGGTATTATACCTCATCATGTGCGACGCGCAACCGCGCCGTCAGGGTATGCTCTGCCGCGAGAGACGCGGCGGAACGAAAGGGGACCCCATGCGCAGAAGACAGCTCATCTTCGCCGGCCTCCTCATGGCCGTCGTCCTCGGCGGGGCGTTCTCGGCGGCTGCCTGCGGCTCTTCTTCGGGCTCCTCCGGCTCCACCGCCGGCGTCGCGATCGAGGCGCCGGGCGACTTCAGCGTCGCCAAGTACGCCGGGAAGCCGCTGGTGGTGAACTTCTTCGGCTCGTGGTGCGGGTCGTGCAACAGCGAGGCTCCCGATCTCGCCGAGTTCGCCAAGGCCAACCCCGGCGTCCAGCTCGTCGGCGTCGCCGTCAACGACACGGAGGACGACGCGACTTCGTTCATGACCAAGTACGGGCTTTCCTACCCGGTCGTGATGGACGACAAGAGCCTGAGCGCCCAGTACGGCATCACCGGGGTGCCCACGACGATCTTCTTCAATGGCGGCGGTCAGGAAGTCGACCGCATCGTTGGCGCGGCTGCGCTCGACCTGTTCGGCCAGAGTCTTGCCAAGGCACAGTGACGGCCCGGGGCGCGACGCGCGGCGTTGGGGCGCTGGGCAGGCCGCGGCCTGAGGCGTCGACGAGCACGGCGCGGTCGTGCTAGCCGTCGAGGTCACGTCTCTCAGCCTCTCGGCGGTGGGGCTGGCCTTCCTCGCCGGCCTGCTGTCGTTCGTCTCGCCCTGCGTGCTGCCTCTGCTCCCCGTGTATCTATCGTTCATCTCAGGAGTGGGCGTGGAGCGGCTGGGCAGCGAGCGCCGTCGCCTGCTGGGCACCTCGCTGCTGTTCATCGTCGGCTTCACCGTCGTCTTCGTGCTCATGGGAGCCGGCGCCGGCGGCATCGGCCGGCTCCTTCTGCGGTACCGTCAGGAGCTCACCATCGCGGCGGGGGCCTTCATCGCCTTCAGCGGCCTGGTGGTGGCTGGGGCGATCCGCCTGCCCAAGCCGGTGATGAGGCTTTCGCCCAGGCACGCCGGCGCCGGCGGTGCGTTCTTCACCGGCGCCGCCCTGGCGATCGGCTGGACGCCCTGTGTGGGCTACGTACTCGGCGCCGTCCTCGGGATGGCCGCTTCCAGCCAGAGCTCCTGGTCGGGGTCGCTCCTCCTGCTCGTCTACTCGGCTGGCTTGGGTGTGCCCTTCGTACTCGCCGCCCTGGCCTTCGATTGGATGAGCGGGCGTCTCTCGTCGGTCAAGCGCCACTACCGCGTGGTGCATGTGACCGCCGGCGTTCTGCTCGTCGTCTTCGGCGTGCTGCTGATGCTGGGCGTGCTCGAGCAAATGGGCCGTTGGCTGCCGGCCTTCAGCCCGGGGGGGCTGTAAGGCGGTATCCTTGGCGCGATGAGTGCCCGCCACCGCATTCCCAAGGTGTCGCCGGAGGGGCGCGCCGCCGCCGCCGTGCTGCGGCGCGTGGTCGCCGGCGACGTTTCCATCTCGCCGCTCCGGCGCTGGCTCTATTCCACCGATGCGTCGGGCTACCGAGTGGTGCCGGACGCCGTGCTCGTGGCCGCTTCTGCCGACGACCTGCTGGCCGCCGCCGCCGTGGCCACTGAGTATTCCGTGCCGCTGGTCGCCCGCGGCGCCGGCACCAGCCTCGCCGGTCAGGCCATCGGCCCGGGCATCGCCGTGGACTGCTTCAAGCTCGACCGGGTGCTCGCCGTGGACCCGGACGCCGGCACGGCGCGCGTGGAGCCGGGCGTCATCCAGGCTTCGCTCAATCGCGTCGCGGCTCCCTATGGGCTCGAGTTCGGCCCCGATACCTCCACCGTCGACCAGGCGACCATCGGCGGCATGGTGGCCAACAACTCTTCGGGCTCGCGCTCGATCGTGTACGGGGAATCGAAGGACAAGGTGCGCCGCGTGGCCGCAGTGCTGGCCGGCGGCGACGCGCTCGTCTTTGGGCCCTGCGCCGGCGGCGATCTGTCGCTTGGCATCCAGGGGCCGGGGGCAGGCGCGCTGGCATCGGCCCTCGCGCAGGTGC
>Ga0207931_1000686_pt1 | contig 12179 bp, 8 predicted proteins | sample NGESurdeep092012_2_FD_184478 | JGI IMG/M metagenome (GOLD analysis project Ga0207931, IMG submission 184478) | Arctic peat soil microbial communities from Barrow, Alaska - NGEE Surface sample 415-1 deep-092012 (SPAdes) | ecosystem: Environmental > Terrestrial > Soil > Wetlands > Peat ...
ACGGGCCGGCCCATCTTGCTGCCGCAGGCCGCGGCTGACGGGCCCGATCCCGAGCTGTTGGAATGGCATGGGGCGAAGGTGTTTCGGGGGTGAGCGAGTGGGAGCAGGTGCTTAGGTGATCACTTCAATCGCGATTGCCCAAGTACCGGCGCAATGTCACCCGGCTAAAGGCCGCGCGGGGATTGACCGACGTTACTGTCGGGGTAAAATGACCCCACTGCAGACACACGGGCGCACAGAATCCGGTTGGATTTGTGCTCGTGATTAGAACGCCAGGGAGCCTTCGGGCTCCCTGTCTTCGTTCTGGGGCGATTGTCTACCCAGGGGATGACCGTGGACGTACCGGTGGCACCGATTCTGCGTCCTCAGAGAGCCCGTGTGTTTGTCGACTTCTGGAACTTCCAGCTAAGCGCCAATGATGTGCTGGGGCGGAGCTTCAGGCCCGACTGGAGCACTCTATCCAGGTGGCTCGGCATCGAAGCTGCCGCGCTCATCTCCGGCGTGGCCGCATCCGAACTCCAGTTCGAAGGCTCCACCGTCTATCTGTCCGTCGGCAATGGCGCCGGCGATATCAGGCTCCGCGAGTGGGCAACAAGGTTTCTCGACAGAGTCGCCGGTGTCACTGTCGTGCTGAAGGAGCGCGTGAAGAAGAGGCCGCCGATCTGCCAGAGCTGTCACCAGCGCGTGGAGACCTGCTGCCACTGCGGCGCCGCGCTGTCGCTCACCGAGGAGAAGGGCGTCGATGTCGCCATCGCCACGGACATGATCAAGCTCGCGTGGGAGGCCGCCTACGACTGGGCGATGCTCGTGTCCTCCGACCGTGATTTCATCCCCGCGGTGGAGTTCCTGAACGCGAAGGGTCGCAAGGTGCTCCACGCGGGCTTTCCTCCGCGCGGCAGCCAGCTCACGACGAAGTGCTGGGGGTCACTCGACCTGAGGCCGCATCTGAAGAAGCTCGAGCGGTCGTAGGCGCCTTCTGCGACCGCGATCCCAGGCATCGGGTCCGGTGGATCTTCTCGCGCTGTGCTAACCAACCTCAGGCCGGGGCGAGCTCCAGCTTGAACACCCCGACGTGCCGCCAGACGTGCATCCCGGCGGCTTCGTAGAGGCTCACGGCGCCGGTGGCGTTCTCGGCGTCGACCCAGAGCGACACGTCGTCGCGGCCGCGCTCGTGGAGCCTCGCGAACACCTCGAGGAGCATCGCCAGGCCGAGCCCGCGGCCGCGCCAGGGCTTTCTCACCATCACGTCTTCGATGCTGGCGGCAGCGCCGACCGGCATCGCCGTGGCCTGCCCGGCGACCTCGTCGCCGTCCCACGCCACGACCCAGAGATGGGGGTCGAGCTCGGCGTGGCCGTAGACCCAGGAGCGCCAGACGTCCAGCTTCACCGGGAAGTGCAGGAAATGCTCCGAGAAGCCGTCGTTGTGGGCGGCGCAGAGCGCCTCGTGGTCGAGGTGCGGCCGCATGTCGCGCACGTCGATGCCGGGTGGCCATACCGGTGCGGCAGTGCCCCCGCCGAGGTCGACCCTCATCATGAACATCTCGCGCACGCGGCGGTACCCGTGGGCGAGCAGCCAGGCCTGGCGCCCGGGCTGCGTGTCTTCGCACTGCATGTAGAGAGCGGCGGCCGAGCCTGCCGCCGCGCCGGCGGCGAGCTCCCGGGCGCGGGCCTCGAGCGTGCGGAAGAGGCGCACGGAGAGGCCGCGGCCGCTGTGCTCCGGGGCGACGCAGGCGTCCCCGCGTGCTTCGCCGGTCGGCGGCCAATAGAGGTTGGCGAAGCCGGCCAGGTCGCCGCCTGCGTGCTCGAGCACCCACCAGTCCTGTTCGGGGTGAGCGTCCGGGTCCGCGGCCGCGGCCACGACGTCGAAGTCGCTTGCGCGCGGCTCGCCGCAGTCGGCCGCCTCGCACTCGTCCAGCAGGCGCTGGATGGCCGGCAGCTCGTCGGCGGCGGGATGGCGCAGGAGGTAGTCTGGCGGCGGCGTGCTCACGGTGCCCGCGGATTTTAGCACCCCGGGCCGTTCGCGGGCGCGCCTGCTATCCTGTCGGCACGTGCCGCAGATCACGGGAGGCCACATGCCCGACAAGCCATACGAAGACGTCCAGATCGGGGGGCACCTCATCGATTCGCTGATGATGCCGCAGATCATGGACCACATCATGGACCTCGAGGGCGAGTTCGAGATGCTCACCTTCGAGGTCGGGCGCATGAAGGACGACCCGTCGCACGCGGTGATGCGCATCTACGGGCGCGACGCGACGCACCTCGATGAGCTGCTCACGGCGATCACGTCACACGGCGTGGTCGCGGTGAAGCCGCAGGATGCCGTGCTCGAGGCGGCCGACATGGACGGCGTCTTCACGCCGCGGTTCTACTCCACCACCAACCTCGAGACGTTCGTAAGGGTCGCGGGCGAGTGGGTGCGGGTCGCGCATCCCGAGATGGACTGCGGCATCCGCGTCGACGTCGAGGCCGGCACGGCCGAGACTGTCTCGATGGGCGACGTCAAGACCGGCGACCTGCTCGTGACCGGCCATCGTGGCATCCGCGTGCTGCCGCTGGAGCGGCCGCGTGAGAGCCAGCCGTTCGAGTTCATGGCGTCGGCGGTCAGCAGCGAGAAGCCCAAGGCGCAGATCGTCCACGAAGTGGCGCACATCCTGCGGCAGGTAAAGAAGGAAGGCCGGTTGACGATCGCTGTGGTGGGCCCGGCCGTGGTGCACACGGGAGCGGCGCCGAGCCTGGCCCGCCTCATCGAGGCGGGTTACATCGGCGCCGTCTTCGGCGGCAACGCCATCGCCACCCACGACATCGAGAGCAACCTGTACGGCACCTCGCTCGGCATCAGCCTCAAGGAGGGCACGCCCGTGCCCGGCGGCCACGAGCACCACCTGCGCGCCATCAACACCATCCGGCGCGCCGGCTCCATCAAGGCCGCCGTCGACCAGGGCGTGCTCAGCGGCGGCCTCATGTACACGCTGATCAAGACCGGCACGCCGTTCGTGCTCGCAGGCAGCATCCGCGACGACGGCCCGATGCCGGAGGTGATCACCGACGTCATGCAGGCGCAGAGGGAGATGCGCACGTATGCGCAGCAGGCCGGCGCCTGCCTCATGCTCAGCACGATGCTGCACAGTGTCGCCGTCGGCAACATGCTGCCGGCCAGCGTGCGCACCGTCTGCGCCGACATCAACCCCGCGGTCGTGACCAAGCTCGCCGACCGCGGCTCCTTCCAGGCCATCGGCATCGTCACCGACGTGGGCCTGTTCGTCGAGCAGCTCGCCGATGAGCTCGACGACGCCTGCGGCTGATCAGGGGAGACCTCGGCCTACGTACACTACAACCCGAGTCCGTTTACGTATCCGCCACACGTTTCGGACGCCCCCGAGTCTTCCGACTTCACCGGCAGAGGTCCCCACGCGCGTGGGGAAGGACCGCCACGCCAGATTGTCCCCAACGTCCACCTGATCAGGTCCCCACGCATGTGGGGAGCACGACGGTCCCAGAGCTCGGCATCTTGTGACGCGGGTATACTGCGTTCTGCCCAGCGTATGAACGGAACCCCACGCGAGGTGCCATATGAAGCCCCGGAAGATCTGCGATTCGGTCCAATTGCTTGGCGCGGTCGATTGGGACAGGCGTCTGTTCGACGCCCTCATCCCACTGCCCAACGGCACCAGCTACAACGCCTACTTCGTGCAGGGCGGCGAGAAGAACGCCCTCATCGACTCCGTCGACCCGGTCAAGTGGCCCGAGCTCGCGGCCCAGCTCGACGAGCTGCCGGCGCCCGACTACCTCGTCATCCACCATGTGGAGCAGGACCACTCGGGCTCCACGCCGATGCTGCTCGAGCGCTTCCCCGATCTCACGATCGTCTGCAACGAGAAGGCCCAGGGGATGCTGATCGACCACCTACACGTTGACGATGCCAGGTTCCAGCTGGTCGCCGACGGCGACACGCTGAGCCTCGGCGACAAGACGCTCACCTTCCTCTTCACGCCCTGGGTCCACTGGCCCGAGACGATGAGCACCTGGCTGGAGGAGGACAAGATCCTCTTCAGCTGCGACTTCTTCGGCTCGCACTACGCGACCAGCGACGTGTACGCCGACAAGCACGGGGTGTACGGCGGCGCCAAGCGGTACTACGCCGAGATCATGATGCCGTTCGGGCCGCAGGTGCTGAAGAACATCGAGAAGGTGACGCAGTACCCCATCGGGACGATCTGCCCCAGCCACGGGCCGGTGTACGACGACCCGGCGTTCATCATCGAGGCCTACAAGGACTGGGCCGGCGGCGAGCCGCAGAACATCGTCTGCCTGCCGTACGTGACCATGCACGACAGCACGCGGATGATGGTCGACCACCTCACGGCGGCGCTCGCCGAGCGCGGCGTCGCGGTCGAGCGCTTCGACCTCACGACGCTGGATGCCGGCGACCTCGCCAGCTCGCTGGTGCACGCCGGTACGGTCGTCATCGGCACGTCGACGGTGCTCACCGGGCCGCATCCGCTGGCCGCCTACGCGGCCTTCCTGGCCAACGCCTTGCGGCCGCGCACCAAGTACGCGACCGTGATCGGCAGCTACGGCTGGGCCGGCAAGACGGTCGAGACGCTGGTCGGCATGATGCCCAAGCTCAAGGCCGAGTTCCTCGAGCCGGTGCTGGCCAAGGGCATGCCGCGAGAGGCCGACTACGCCGCGCTGGACGCGCTCGCCGACACGATCGCCGAGAAGCACGAGGACTTCGCGCCGCGCGACTCCGCCGACCTGACCGTCTGCCCCACCGACCACTGACCTCGCCGTCGACGCTCAGCTCGCCGGCGCGTACCGCGTGAAGCCCTGCTCGTCGAAGTGAGGGTCCGGCCCCGCGTACTCGCGAATGCCCCTCCGGCGCATGACGATGAAGCTGACGCAGTCGACGAGGCTGAGGCGGCGCCGGCCTGCTGCGAGGAGAGCGGTCACGCCGGCAGTGCGGTCCTCGGGGTCACTCCTTCGACATCCGGCAGCGGCAGGAACCCGTCGACCAGAACTCGGACTGCATCGAGACCCCAACGCCGCTGAGCCACTGCCACGGACTCCAGGACGATGTAGTCGGTGGTGACCAACCCTCGGCATCGATGGGGGCGAGCGACCTCGCTGGTGGCAGCTCGTCGGCGTGGCGCTCACGATCGCCGGGGTGAGCATCCTCGGCGTGTACAGCGCGCCGGGCTGACCTCGCTACAGACTCAGCACCCAGAGCGTCTGGTAAACGACCACGGCGGCGAACACGCCCGCGAGCAGCGCCGCGGCGAACAGCGCGGTGCGGTAGCGATGCAGCCGCCAGAGGAGCAGTGTCCCCACGGTGACGATGCCGATCTTGAAGGCGACCGTGGGCACCGTACCGGAGCGGAAGAAGTAGTCCATCACGTTGTTCGACTCCGTGGCAAAGCCAAGCCACAGCGAGTACCTTGTGAGCAGCAGGTCGGCGATGTTCAGCACCCACAGTTCCACCAGCAGCCAGAAGAGGACGCGCATCCCGAACGGGCCCAGGCGCGGCGAGCGGCGCGTTCGCCAGGCCGTCATCGGGGGATCCTCGCGGTCTCGATCCAGGTGGGGCTGCGGTCGCCGTTGTCGACCAGCCACGCGACGATGCCGCCGCTGACCAGGGCGCTCTGGACCTGGCCGTCCACGCGGGCGATCTGGAAGGAGGGGCCGCCGCGAAGGCGGCGGCCCATCACCCGGTAAGCGGCGGCATCCGGCGTCTGCTCGGCCCATACCACGGTATCGCCGGCGATGGAGGGCGCCGTGGCCGTCCGGGTGCCCTCGGCGACGACGTTCGCGGCTCCCGTGTCCACGTTCTGCGCCACGATGCGCCCCACGGCAGTCTGCGCGTCCTGCTGCCCCCAGACGAGCGTACGCCCGGAGAGGTCGAAGCCGGTGAGATCGGCGGCTCCGCCGAGACCGCTGGGGATGACCGCCCAGGAGCGGCCCTGCGTCACGTCGGCGAGCACGAAGGAGCTGAGGCCACTCCCGCTCGATCGCGCCCAGGCAACGAGGGCGCCGTCGATCACCGGTCGACCATACTCGGACGCGACGACGAGACCCTTGTCGTTCGTCAGGTCGACGCCGACTATCCGCGACTCCGCGTCCCGAGTTGTACACCAGACGGTCCTCGTGCCGGAGACCGAGGGGAAGGACAGAACGTCGTCCAGGGTGGCGATGTGCCGCCGCCGCCGGGTGGCCACGTCGTAGGTCCAGGCGTCGGCGCTCGAAGCGCCCTCCCGGGCGCCTTCGAACCAGACGACGTACCGCTCGGAGATGGCCGGCTGCCAGGTCGCCCGGGCCTCGTTGCCGGGACCGAGAAGCCTGGCCTTACCGGAGCGCAGATCGAGGAGCAGGATGGAGGCTCCGTCCTGCCAGGCGATGCGCTCGTCGCACAAGGCCAGGCCGTCGAAGCCGAGCATGCGCACCTCCGTGATGCGCCAGCCCGTCTGGGTGCGGACGATCTGCGGGCGCCAGTTCGACGTCGTCTGCTCCAGGAGGAAGCCGCCGGCGCCGAGGGCGGCGCCGGCGAGGAGCACGAGCGCGGCGAAGAGCAGCGCTCGTTTCTCGGAACGCCGGCGCTCCGGCGCCACGCCGCGCGTGAGCGGCCGGGCCGGCGGGGCGCCGGGGCTCGCCGGCGGCGGGTCCACGGACGATGAAGACGGCCCGTCATCCAGCGTCGCGCCGGCGGGTGTCAGCGGTTCCGGCACAGGTGCAGCAGGTCGGCGTAGACGCCGTAGGCGGTCTGCGGGACGAGACCGTCGATCTCGCAGATGAAGACATCGCTCATCAGGTCGGTGTGAAGGATGACGCCCAGCGATTCGGCCCCCACGGGCGCCAGGGGGTGGTCGATGTCGAGCTCGGTAGCGCGGACGCGGCCGCGGACGCGGCCGACGGGCAACGAGCTGGGGAGCCGGCTCGGATGTCGAAGACCAGCCGGCCCGGCCGCGGGCGCGACGCCGTCAGGCGTCTCGCGCCAGATAGTAGTCACAAGTCGCAGCCGCTTGCCGTCGGCACGAGCCTGCAGGATGCGCTCCAACGGCACTTCGGTCAGGCCTTCCTTCTCGAACTCGGCGGGCGTGATGCCCGCGTCCATCGCCACGTTGGCGAGCGCGGCGCCCTTGCAGGCCGCGTCCCATCCATCGATGTCGTGCGAGGGGTCGGCCTCGGCGTAGCCTTTCGCCTGGACCCGCGCCAGGGCGTCGTCAAACGTGCGGCCCGTGCCTATGGCGTCGATGATGAAGTTGGTCGTCGTGTTGAACACGGCCTCGAAGCCGAGAAGGGCGCAGTCGGGCAGGGCGAACTCGAGAAGGCTGAACACCGGGAGGCCGTCCATCACCGTGCTTTCGAAGCGGATGCGTCGGCCGGCGGCGTCGGCCGACGCCTTGACCTGGTCCCAGTTCCAGGCGATGGGGCCCTTGTTGGCGGTGACCACATCCATGCCTAGAGCGAAGGCGGTCTCCACGTGGCCGGTGGCGATGGGGGCGAAGTCCTCTTCCATCACCGTGAGCTCGATGAGCACGTCGGCGCCGGAGGCAGTCATGAGGTCGGCGGCGGGGCGCGGAGGCTCGGGGAGGCGCGGCGCGGCTCCGGCGGGCGAGCCCGCGCCTACGCCGGCGCGGGCCAGCACCTCGGCCGCCGCCATGCCTTCCGGGACGAGCAGACTCCCGTGGCGCGTGCCGGCGGCGCTCACCAGCACGCGCAGCCCGTGATCTCCGGCGAGCGTGTGCTCCTGCTCCTTGAGCAGCGCGCAGAACTCGCGCGCCACGCTGCCGAAGCCGAGCAGGCAGAGGCGGATGGTGCGCAGGCAGGGGCCGGCGGCCGCAGGCTGCCCGGCCGCCATCAGCGCACCGACCGCGAAAGGTCGCGGGTGGCCTCTACCAGCCGCTCCAGCTCGCCGGCGGTGTTGTAGGGTGCGAGCCCCACGCGGATCAGGCCGCCGCGCTCGATGAGCCCGAGCGCTTCGACGAGCCGAATGGCGTAGAAGTGTCCGTCCCAGGCGAAGATGCCGCGGGCGCCGAGCGCCCGGCAGGCCTGCTCGGCGGTGAAGCCGTCCAGCGTGAACGAGACCGTGGACGTCCGCGGGCTGCTTTCCGGCGGCCCGTAGAGCGTCACGCCGGGGATGCCGGCGAGCTGCTCGCGCAGCCACTGCGCCAACGGCTGTTCGTACGCCTCGGCGGCCAGCATCCCGGCGACGACCGCCCGGCGTCGGCCCCGCAGGCCGGCCGGGAGGCGGTCCCTCGCCATCGCGACGTGTCGCTCGCCCAGATCGGCGATGAAGTCGATCGCGGCGCCGGCGCCGGCCAGCCCCTCGTGGTTCAGCGTGCCCGTCTCCCAGATGAACGGCGCCCGCTGTTCCTGCGTGCGCAGGCGCAGCGGCTCGAGGTGCTCCGTGGCGCCCGCACGCGCGTACATGAGGCCCACGTGTGGGCCGAAGAACTTGTACGCCGAGCAGAGCAGGAAGTCGCAGCCGAGGGCGCGTACGTCGATGGGCCCGTGCAGCGCGTAGTGCACGGCATCGACGACGCTCCAGGCGCCGGCCTCGCGGGCCAGCTTCGCGGCGCGGGCCACGTCGTTGACGGTGCCCACGGCGTTGGAGGCATAGCCGACGGCGACGACTTTGGTGCGGTTGGGGTTCACCAGTGACTCGAAGGCCTCCCAGTCGAGCGTGCACGTCGCCGCGTCCACCGGCACTTCACGGATCACGATGCCACGCTCTGCCAGGCGCAGCCATGGGCCGCGGTTGGCCTCGTGGTCGAGCGCCGTGATCACCACTTCGTCGCCGGGCTCCATCTCGCGCACGAGCGCCTCGGAGAGCAGGTAGTTCAGCGTCGTCATGTTGGCGCCGTAGCTCACCTCGGTCCAGTCGCAGCCGAGGAAGTCGGCGGCGGCGCGGTGCGCGTGCTCGAGAATCGCGTCGGTCTCCTCGGTGGCGGCGAAGAAGCCGTGTGTGTTGGAGTTGTGGTTCACGAGGTAGTCGGTGACGGCGTCGAGGACGCGTTGCGGCGTCTGCGTGCCACCGGGGGCGTCGAAGTAGGCCACCGGACGGCCGTCGATGACCCGCCTGAGGGCGGGGAACTGGCTGCGCACGTACGCGACGTCGAAGTGGGACATGGCGCTCCCCTCGGGCCGAGCCTGTAGAATGGATGCCGGCCGCGGCCGGCGCAGGTAGTCTACCGCTCGCCGTGCAGGAACGCCGCCAGCTGGGCAGGATAGAGAGGCATGCAGCGGAGGGATGACATCGAGCGGGCGCTCGACCGGGGATTCGCGGTCATCTGCTTCGAGTGGGACGGGACGGCCGTGACTGACCGTCAGGCCGACGCCACGGCCGTGCGCAGCCGCGTCGAGCGGTTGACCGCCCTCGGCGTGGACATCGCCATCGTCAGCGGCACCAACGTCAAGAACGTCGACGGGCAGCTACGCGCCCGGCCGGCGGTGGAAGGCCACCTGTTCCTGTTCCTCTCCCGCGGTTCCGAGGTGTACGTCGTGGGTCCCAACGGGCCGCGGCTGCTGGAGCGGCGCCAGGCGACGGATGTGGAAGAAGCGCAGCTCACGGCCGCGGCCGAGGCGCTGCGCGACAAGCTCGTTGCCGACGGCCTCGACATCGAGATCGTCTACGATCGGCTCAACCGACGGAAGGTCGACCTCATCCCCGAGTGGCCCGACCCCCCCAAGGCGGAGATCGCCGAGCTGCAGGAGCGCGTCAACGCGCGCCTCATCAGGGCCGGCGTGAACGGCGTGAGCGAGGCCGTCGAGCTGTCCAGGGGATTCTGCCGGGAGGCCGGCCTCGCCCATCCCGGCATCACCAGCGACATCAAGCACGTGGAGATCGGCCTCACCGACAAGAGCGACAGCATGCGCTACGTGCTGCGGTCGCTGATCCTCGGCCGCGGCCGCCGCCCGCAGGACATGATCGTGCTGGGCGACGAGTTCGGCCCCATCGGCGAGAGCGAGGGCAGCGACTATCTCACGCTCATCCCGGAGCTGCGCCGCTCCGTCTTCGTCAGCGTCGGCGTGGAGTCCAACGGAGGGCCGCCGCGGGTGCTGCACGCAGGCGGCGGACCCGCGGAGTTCCTCTCCATCCTGCACGACCAGCTGGCCCGTCGCGAGATCGTGGCGCAGCGCGACTTCCCCGAGCCCCCGCCGGACCCGGCTTGGCGCTTTGAGGTCAAGGGCTTTGACCCCTTCCGCGAGCGCGAAGTGGAGACTTGGCTCACGGTCGCCAACGGCGAGACCGGCACGCGCGGAGCGCTGGAGGAGGGATCCGCCGTGAGCACGCCCGCCACTTTCGTCGCCGGCGTCTTCGGCGACGGCACCGACGAGCCGGCCTTTCGCCAGCCGGTGCCGGCGCCCGACTGGACCGGCCTGCGCCTCAGGGTCGATGGCACGCCGGTCACTCTGGCCAACGGCGAGCTCGTCGAGCACCAGCGCGTGCTCGACATGAAGCACGGCGTCGTCTACCGAACCTGGCGCCAGCAGCTCGGCAGCGGGCAGACGGTGCGCATGCGCACGGCGCGCTTCGCCTCGCTCGCCGATCGCCAGCTGCTGGCGATGCGCGCCGAGGCGACGCCCGAGAACTCCGCCGGCCGCCTCGTCTGGGAGGGCGCACTCGGCGTCACCTATGCCGGCGGCGCGACCAAAGAGACCGAGTTCGAGGCGCTCGAGGAGCCCGGCTTTGTCGCTCGCACGAGGGGCCGCAACGGCGGCGGCCACGTGCTCGCCGTGACCACGCGGCCGGCGCCCGGCTCGCCCGTCGTCCGTCATGTGGAACAGGCGCGCGACGTGATCGGCGGAGTCCTCGAGCCGGGCGACCCGGCGACCGTCGATCGCCTGGCCGCCATCGTCTCGGCGCGCACCCGCGTACCGTCGGCCGACACGGCGCGCCGCGCGCTGGCGCGGGCGGAGCAGCTCGGCTTCGACGAGCTGCTCCGCCGGCACCGCGCCGCGTGGGACGAGCGCTGGCGCGACGCCGACCTGGTGGTGGACGGAAACGCCGACGACCAGACCGCCCTGCGCTTCAGCATCTACCACATGATCAGCACCGGCCACCCCACCAAGGACACGGTGTCGGTCGGCGCCCGCGGCCTCGCCGGCATGAACTACTTCCTGCACGTCTTCTGGGACACGGAGATCTTCGTGCTGCCGTTCTTCATCTACACCCACCCGCAAACGGCGCGCACGCTGCTGGCCTACCGCTACCGCAACCTCGCCGGGGCCCGTCAAAAGGCGCGCCACATGGGCCACCGCGGCGCGCTGTACCCGTGGGAGTCCGCCGACAAGGGCGTCGAGACCACGCCGCCCTACGGTCGCGGGCTGGATGGCGAGATGGTCCCCATCCTCAGCGGCCTCATGGAGCATCACATCTCGGCCGATGTCGCCTGGGGCGTATGGGAGTACTGGAAGGCCACCGCCGACGACGTCTTCATGGCCGCCATGGGCGTCGAGATGATGCTCGAGACGGCGCGCTTCTGGGCCTCGCGTTCCTCGCTGGGCGACGACGGCCGCTATCACATCCGTCTCGTCGTCGGCCCCGACGAGTACCACGAGGGTGTGGATGACAACGCCTACACCAACGTGCTCGCGCGCTGGAACGTCCAGCGTGCTATGGAGGCGCTCGCATGGCTCGAGAAGGTCGATTCCGGCTATGCCGAGGAGCTGCAGCATCGTCTCGAGCTGACCCCACCCGAGCTGTTCGACTGGCGCAAGATCGTCGACGGCCTGGTGGACGGCTTCAACCCGGAGACGCTGCTCTACGAGCAGTTCGCCGGGTTCTACGGCATGGAAGACATCCCCCTGGAGAAGCTGCGCCCGCGGCCGATGGCCGCCGACCTCATGCTGGGGCGTGAGGTCACCCTACAGGCCAAGGTGCTCAAGCAGGCCGACGTGGTCATGCTCACGCACATCCTGTCGGACGAGATCGGCGACGCGGTGGCGATGGCAAACTACGACTACTACGAGCCCATCACCTGCCACGGCAGCTCGCTGAGTCCCGGCATGCACGCCGCCGTGGCGGCGCGCCTGGGCCGGGTGGACGACGCGGTGGAGGATTTCAAGATGGCCGCCGCCATCGACCTCGCCGACAACATGGGCAACGCCGCCGGGGGCCTGCACATGGCCACCATGGGTGGCCTCTGGCAGGCGGCGGTGATGGGCTTCGCCGGCATCCA
>Ga0207931_1000687_pt1 | contig 12178 bp, 5 predicted proteins | sample NGESurdeep092012_2_FD_184478 | JGI IMG/M metagenome (GOLD analysis project Ga0207931, IMG submission 184478) | Arctic peat soil microbial communities from Barrow, Alaska - NGEE Surface sample 415-1 deep-092012 (SPAdes) | ecosystem: Environmental > Terrestrial > Soil > Wetlands > Peat ...
TGGGAGATGCTGGCTCCTGCAAAGACATAATTGGACCACGATATTATACACCTTATGCATTGAAAACACGTATTGCCGAGGTTCCGGAAAGCCAGGATCCGCGTCCTTCATTCATGGATGAATACATTTCTGTGCAAGGCAACGGTTGCGGTGGACTTGATGAATACTGGGATGTTATTTATAACTATCCGAGGATTTCCGGCGGCGCATTATGGGACTGGGTAAGTCCAGGTATAAGCGAGAAAATCCGATTGCTCACAGATGTGTCTAAAAACCATATTAACACTGCTATCAAAGGCCGGGGAAAGCTGGTGCCGGGAAAATACGGCAATGCTGTAGATTTAAACGGGCATGATCAGTGGGTGGATGTTTATCGTGATCCTGCACTCGATATTACAGGAATACAACTCACATTATCACTTTGGGTATTACCCCGAAAATGGAAAATAGACGGCCCGTTTATAACCAAAGGAAGCTATCAGTTTGGCCTTCGCCAGTATCCCGAAGATTCGCTTGAATTTTATGTTACCGGAGCAAACCGGATTAAAGTAACCACTGCAGTTCCTCCAAACTGGGAAAATAACTGGCATCATTTGGCAGGTATTTACGATGGAAAAAATCTTTCTATCTGGGTCGATGGAAAACTTGCAGGCAGCAAACCATTTACGGGAAGCATCACAAATAAACCTTTCCCTGTAAATATTGGCCGAAACGCCGATTTAGACAGCCAGGAATTACCCGAAAGAACCAGCAATGCACAGATAAGCCAGGTGGCAATTTTCAATAAAGCTGTTCCGATTGACCAGTTGCTAAACCCTCCGCCATCGTTGAAAGACGAGTCTCAACTCTGGCTCGATTTCAACGAATTGCAGGATAATGGCACATTCTTTAGCATGGGCGTTGGAGGCCGCACTTACGGACTTATCTGGCCCGATCGCGAACCTCAGCCGGAACTCTGGCAGGTGAAAAAATCGGCTCAGCCTGTAAATGTTGAGCTGATTAATCCGGAAGACGGATCAGTTGAAATATGGAACCGGTTTCATTTCACAAATCTCAGTGAACTTAATGCAACCTGGAAACTGTATGCAGATGGGAAAGTGCTCGAGCAGGGCAGTTTTGATTTATCGGTAAACCCGCTTCAGAAACAAATCGTAAAACTCCCTTTTAAAAAACCCGATCTTCAGGCCGGAACAGAATACCGGATACTGGTAAGCTTCAGTCTGAAAAAAACACAGTCATGGGCGCCCGAAGGTTTTGAAGTAGCCTGGAACCAACTTGAATTGCCCTGGAAAAAATTTGCCGAAATGCCACAAAGCCAAAACCTGACGGATTTAGCAATTACCGAAAGCCCCGATAGCATTGTTATTAAGGGAAAAGATTTTGAGTATGTGTTTGATAAAACATATGGTCGTTTGAAATCAATGAAATACCAGGGGAAATCGCTTATTAACGAAGGGCCCAAACTAAATGTATGGCGCGCACCGCTGGCCAATGAAATAGATCAATGGGCAAGATTTGAGTCTCATTTAACTTATACGAAACAGGGTATGGGCACTGATCCAGCAAATAACTGGAGATCATTGGGTCTTGATCATTTAACATATAAAACCGACAAATTTTCAGTTTCAAAAACCGGCGATAATAAAGTGAAAGTTGATGTGCAGGATCATGCTGAAGGAATCGACTACCATACTGCTTTCGACAACCATTTCATTTATACAATCGATGGCAATGGAGAAATTATAATTAACCATAGCGTAACCCCACAAGGACTAATGCCTGCATGGTTACCCAGAATGGGCGTGCAATGGAATATTAGCAAAGAATTAAGCCAGGTTGAGTGGTATGGCCGTGGTCCTTTCGAAAACTACCCCGACCGCAAAACAGGGGCTAAAATAGGTGTTTACAACTCCTCTGTCGAGGCAATGACCGAGAAATACCTGGTCCCCCAGGATTATGGGCTACGCACCGACAACCGGTGGGTACGCCTTCAAACCGCAGACGGTTTCGGATTGGAATTTAAGGGAAGCAGCCTGTTTAATTTCAGTGCCCAGCCATTTAGTATTGAAAATCTGACCCGTGCCAGGTATTCCTATCAGTTACAACCTTTTAACGGAACCACGTTTAACTTCGATTATGCGACAAGCGGTGTGGGTTGTACTGCCATTTCAGTGTTGAATCAATACAGGGTTCTACCCGGTGTATATAATTTCACTATACAAATAAAGCCCTATAAAATCAAATAATCAGGTTATTGAATAACTTCAGGCTTCTGACTTGTCAGTTAATTTTATTTGTAATAAGATTTTACAAAGATTTCAGACATTTGATTTATATTGCAGGTACATAAGTTTGAAATCTTATAATTATAATAGTATGAGAAAGTATTTATTGTGTAATAAATTATGTGTGAAAAGCAGGTACCTAAAACTTCTGCCACCTGTTGACTTTTTTGGTAATCCGTCTCTGAAAGGTAAAGCATCTGAACCGGGTATCCATGAATTAAAATAATGTAAATATGCTGAATCATAATTCATGAAGTTGCGGTTTTTAAATACCATTAAAAATTATTTTAAATATAAATAGCTTATAAATCTATAATCCGGAGGCTAAACCATGAAGAATAACAGTTTACTGGCAGGTTTTCTTGTAATACTTTGCTGCATGACTAATTATAGCTGCAAATCAAAAATTAATGTAAAAATCAATGAACTTACTGTCGGTAAGGATGGTCGTTCACAGATACTCCTTGATCCCGGCTGGCACTTTTACAGAGGCGATACGGCAGGCGCGGAAACCGTGAAGTTTGATGATTCTGCCTGGCGTTTGCTCGATCTGCCGCATGACTGGAGCATTGAAGATCTTCCTGGAACCAACTCTCCCTTTAACCGCGATGCAATAAGTGGCGTAAGTGGCGGCTTCACAACCGGAGGTACAGGCTGGTACCGCAAAACATTCCTTATTCCGGCTGAACAAAATTCAAAGCGGATTTTATTACAATTCGATGGGGTCTATATGAATCCGGAAATATGGATCAATGGCATTTCCCTGGGAAGTCATCCATACGGGTACACCTCATTCTGGTTCGATATATCGGATAAGGTGAAGCCAGGTAAAACAAATATTCTTGCTGTAAAGGTCAGGAATGAGGGTACCAACAGCCGCTGGTATTCTGGTTCGGGTATTTATCAGCATGTCTGGCTGAAAGTGGTTGAACCTGTCCATATTGCACAATGGGGCACCGGCATTACTACTCCAAAAGTAAACGCTGACTCAGCCATGGTAAATATCAAGACAAAGGTTAACAATCAATCAACAGGTGAATTAAAAGTTAAATTAGTTACACGGATATTGAATGCAAATGGAGAGGAAACGAATAGCGCCACATCTGAACTCATGATCGGGAAAGAAGGCGATAATGAATTTGGACAGGATATGACCGTAAAGAATCCTCATCTTTGGTCAACTGAGTCACCAATACTTTATACAGCAATCAGTGAGGTATATACAGGTGACAAGTTAGTTGACAGGATACAGACAAAATTCGGAATCCGTACTATCCGGTTTGATGCTGTAAATGGTTTTCAACTGAATGGGAAAGCGATGAAATTAAAAGGCGGATGCTATCATCACGATAACGGACCTCTCGGATCCAAATCTTTTGACAGGGCTGAGGAAAGACGCATGGAGTTACTAAAAGCCAGCGGCTTTAATGCGATCCGTTGCTCGCATAACCCACCCTCCCCGGCAATGCTTGATGCCTGCGATCGCCTGGGCTTACTGGTAATTGATGAAGCTTTTGATATGTGGAAAGAACAGAAGAATCCCAATGATTATCATTTATATTTCAATGAGTGGTGGCAAAAAGATATTGAAAGCATGATACTTCGTGACCGTAACCATCCTTCTGTTATTCTGTGGAGTATAGGTAATGAGATCCCAAACAGGCAAAAGCCTGAAGTTGTGCAGGTAGCTAAAATGTTAGGTGACTATGTTCGTCAAATTGACCCGACACGACCTGTCACTTCAGCTGTTAATGACCTTAAACCTGATAAAGATCCCTATTTTGCGACACTGGATGTTGCAGGATATAATTATGCATCGGGTGGCGACCATATGCAGAAATCTATTTACGCCACGGATCATAAACGTGTACCGGAACGCATCATGGCCGGTACTGAATCTTACCCGCTGGAAGCATTTGGAGCATGGATGGATGTGATCGATAACCCTTATGTAATAGGTGATTTCGTCTGGACTGCTTTCGACTATATTGGAGAAGCAAGTATAGGATGGAGAGGTTACCCACAGGAAAAGAATTTCTTCCCATGGAACCTTGCTTATTGCGGAGATATTGATATCTGCGGCTGGAAACGTCCCCAGTCATATTACCGTGATGCTCTCTGGATGGAAAATCAGCTTTCAATATATGTAAAACCTCCCAAACCTTCATTTGAAGAAAATCCAAAAAGGGTATTCTGGAGTAAATGGCATTGGTTAGATGCAGTGGCTGACTGGAGCTGGAAGGGATATGAAAATAAGCCATTGCAGGTAAGTGCTTATTCCTCTTGCGGAGAAGTTGAATTGTTCCTTAATAACAAATCGCTCGGCAGGAAGAAAACCGATCGTTCCACTGAGTTCATGGCAAGCTGGGAAGTTCCATATCAGGCAGGCGTGCTCAAAGCAACAGGTTACAACGGGGGTAAAGAGGTGAATACTGCGACATTGTACACGGCAGGAGAACCCACACAGATTAAATTAACTGCCGACAGGGCTGAAATAAAAGCCGATGGTCAGGATTTAAGCTATATTACTGTAGAGCTTTTAGATGATAAAGGTGTCAGAAACCCCAAAGCTGAAGACCTTGTAAAATTTGAAATTGAAGGACCTGGGAAAATTATTGGTGTCGGTAACACCAATCCCATCAGCACGGAAAGTTATCAGGCATCAGAACGTAAAGCATGGCAGGGCAGGTGCCTTGTTGTAATAAGATCAGAACAAAATAATGGAAAAATAGTATTAAAGGCTTCTTCCGATAATTTGAAGCAGTCAAGTATTGTCATTAGTGCTACCGGATTGGATCCTATAACAAATTGATACTATTATGAACGGGTATAAAAATACACGGTCTTCATTTCATTTTATAATTACAGCATTTTTAATATTAAATACTTCATGCAAAGCACAGAATGATCCTGCAAACCCTACTGACAATTTGCCTCCCTCAGTATTGGTTACAGTTCTTACCGCTTCAGAATTGAATGATGTTTCATCTCAGTCCTTCGGGATGTGCATTACGGAAAACTGGGAAGACCAGACCTTTTGGAATTACCCCGTTTCCCCTTCAAATAATCTGAAGGAAATGAACACCCGCAGATTACGCTATGGAAGCGACCAGGTTTTTTGGTCTGAGTCCCCATGGACATCATCCAAACCTAATGTAATTAATTATGGACCTGAATACTGGCTTTCACAGGAAAGTGAGATTGTTGAAGCTGGGGGAAAATATTTCAAAAGCCGCATCCTCGACTTTGATGAATTTATAGCTTTATGCAGGGAAACAAACAGCGAGCCAGAAATAATTGTCCCTTATAACCTCATCTACAGCACACCTGCTGGACCTAACAGTACTATGTCAACCAAAGAAGATTTTTTGAAGAACGCCGAAGAATGGGTAAGGTACGCCAATGTTGTCAAAGGTTATAATGTGAAGTACTGGGAAATCGGTAATGAGAGCTGGAACAATACGGGCATTCAAGCTGCAAAATACCGCGATGATGCAATAATTTTTTCCCGGCGAATGAAAGCCGTTGATCCTTCAATAAAAATTATTGCCAATGGTAACAGTACATCCTGGTTTAAAACCGTATTGGAAGCCCCTGCTGGTTCCATTGACTATCTGTGCCAGAGTTTTTACCCTTGCTGGGATTATAAGGGAGGGTATTCGTATTATAAAAATAATGATATAAATTTTTCACCTTCTGAAGCATTGAATGCAATTGCAAATTCCGGTAAGGATATTAAACTTATTGTAACGGAATTTAATGCGATCGATTGGAACGATTCCTGGAAAAATGAAAATGATCTGGGACATGCCCTGGCATCTTTCCAGATCTATGGAGACATATTGAAGAACACCAAAATTCAAAGTTCAATTTTCTGGAATTTAAGATGGTACTGGAAGAACTCTGCAGGTCGCTGGTTGCCTGAAGATTCTAATCCCCCCTCAGTTTATAATGCTGCTGATAAAAATGGTAATCTTAATGCAAATGGTAAAGCATTGGCCATATGGGGTAATAATCTTTTTGGGAAAATCGTGGAAGCAAAAAGCAGTAACCAGATTTTAAAGCCTTTTGCATGCTTTGATAGCTCAACCGGAGCCCTGAATGTTTTTATCATAAATAAAGATACAGATACCAGGAAAGTGCAGGTATCAATACCCGATTTTTCGAAGGCTAAGGGTAAAGTCTGGGTTTTTAAAGGAGCTTTAGAAAGCGACAGATATCCTGTTTTTACTCCTGCAGAAGATTTGGTATTGAAAGAGAAGTCAGGTACAATTTCAATACCTCCGACTTCTATTGTTATGGTAAAATTCCTTTAGATAAAAACTCTGCTATGAAACGATTATTGACCTTTATTTTTGTTGTTGCATTTTTATCATGCACAATTTCTGTAATTGCCCAGATTATAGAACGGCCACGGCCACCTGAATGGAAAAATCTGGTATATGGCGGACGATTTATGGACAGATTTCTGCCTATGCCAACTATTGGCCCATTAACCCGTGATACCTGGGGGGCAGATAATGTTCTTCCCAGAGATATAAAAAATGGTATTGAAAGCAAAAAGTATTCTTTATGGGGCGGTAATAAAGTATTGGGTGATGATGGCAAATACCATATGTTAGTGTGCGGCTGGCTTGAAAGTTCTCCAAAAGGACATGCTACCTGGCCAAATTCTATAGTTTTTCATGCGATATCAGATAATTTATATGGCCCGTTCATTATAACAGACACACTTGGAAAAGGGCACAATCCCGAAGTATTCAGGCTGACTGATAAGAGATATGTTCTTTATATTATCGGAGGTTGCTATATTGCTGATAATATTAATGGTCCATGGAAAGCTGGTAAACTCGAATATCTTGACCGCAACAGGCTTCTGATCGAAGGTAATTCAAACTTTACCTTTGCCCGGCGCGAAGATGGATCGTATCTGATGATATGCCGCGGAGGTGGTCAATGGTTCAGCCAGACAGGTTTTACTCCTTACGGTCAGGTTACAGGTACCCGTCTTGATACTTCTAAAAAGATCATCCCATTAAGGGCTTATCCGGCAATTCAGGGAAATTTTGAAGATCCGGTGGTCTGGCGTGATAATGTTCAGTACAACCTAATTGTAAATGACTGGCTTGGACGTATAGCCTTTTATGAACGATCCAAAGATGGAGTTAACTGGAAGGTAGAGTCTGGTGAGGCCTATCTGCCTGGTGTCTCAGTACATGAGGACGGTACGGTGGAAGCATGGTGGAAATATGAACGCCTGAAAGTTTTCCAGGATAAATACGGACGTGCCATCCAGGGAAATTTTGCAGTGATAGATGTTGAAAAAGACCTGGATAGGGGCAACGATATTCACAGCTCAAAGAACATCAGTATCCCCCTTACAGCAGGTCGCCTTCTCACTATACTCGACAAAAAACCGATCACGGCCGGAACCAAAACCATAAAGGTTAAGATAGCTGCGGAACCGGGATTTAACCCTCAAAATGAAATCGATATAAAATCTCTGCAGTTTGGAGAACCTGAAGCAGTTAATTATGGTAAAGGCGGGAAAGTGCTTAAAACGCAGAATTCCGGTGCCGATTTGATCATTACCTTTGACGCTGCCGGTAGCAATTACCCAGCTGATGAATTTGCTGCTAAAATGTTGGGCAAAACAAGTACCGGGAAACTCCTTTTCGGGTATGCTCGTCTGCCCGGGGTTAATTTCATTGAGCCTATACTGTCGCCTTTGTTGCCTGTAATAACCCCAGGCAACAATGGATTCAGCCTGAAAGTTGAAGTTCAGAACTTTGGGGAGGTTGCGTCAAAAAATGCCAAACTGAAAGTAGTCTGCATCATAGACAACAAAGATGTTGATGTTGCTGCCGGCACTATACCCCCTCTTAATGCATTCGAAAAAACAACAGTTGAACTTTCGTGCAGTAACCTTTTCGAAAAAGGTATTGAATACCTGTTTAAAGTAACTGTTAATCCTGATGATATAAGGCCGGTTATTTTGCACGGGAAAATAACCCCGGTTCATTAATAAAGAATTTGACTCCATTAGCGTTTTAATGTATTGGTCAAATGCACAGTTAATAATTAATTATTAAAAAGATTTGTAGATCAGATTTTTTGTTTGTATATTTCTGCCTAATAAATAAAGTTTGTAATCTATTATTAAATAAATATGTACAGGTACTTGCAAAGTTTTTAGTAATTCACATTAGCAATATATTGAAAAAATATAACCTATAAATAAAAAAATAACCCTAACCCTAAAGACCTGATGCCCATGAAATTAATAACCAGATAAGTTATAAAAAGGAAACAGGTGAATGGTTCATCTGTTGAAGAAGATTCAATTAAATGGTGTCCGCATTCCCGGACATCAATCTAATTTATTTAGCTCATTACGTGTATAATTTACACTTAAAATTTGTAACTCTTACCTTGAATCTATAACACTAATTAATCTATGTTATCTATGAAAACAATTCCAAAAATTTTACTTTTTCTCATGTTACTGTTTTTAGGTACCTCCGGTATCTATGCACAGATAGCAGTTACCGGGACTGTGGTAGACAATGCCAATCAGCCACTTCCCGGAACAAATATTCTTGTAAAGGGTACTCAGACTGGTGCCATGGCAGACGCAAATGGTAAGTTTACTATTAGTGTCCCTTCCACTTCCAGTATACTTGTTTTTACCTTTATTGGTTACGATCAGCAGGAGATTGTAGTCGGCAATCAAACTGTTGTGAGTGTAACACTTCTCGCAACATCTTTAAAGCTGGAAGAAGTTGTGGTAACCGGTTATGCCACTCAGAAAAAGGAGTCGGTTACAGCATCTATCAGTTCAGTTAAAGCGACTGAACTGAAACAGTCGCCGGCTACAAACATAAGTAACGCGCTGGCAGGACGTTTGACCGGTTTGACTACCGTACAGTCAACAGGTCAGCCAGGGTCAGACGAGTCGACTCTTTATGTCCGCGGTATCGGTACTTATACAGGTAACACATCCCCGCTGATAATGGTCGATGGTGTTGCCCGCGATAATTATAATAATATAGATCCGAATGACATTGAATCTATAAGCATTTTAAAAGATGCCTCAGCTACGGCAGTGTTTGGGGTGAGAGGTGCAAATGGCGTTATCCTTATCACTACCAAGCGTGGTATCACAGGGGCACCGAATGCAAGCTTCTCAGCTGAAGCAGCTGTGACAACATTCATTAATACACCCAAATTGATGCATGGATATGATTATGCCCTGGGAACAAACTGGCAATTAAAAGATAGATATTGGGGCAGTCATGCCAAGGACGCTGATATAAAAAACTGGGATACGTTTTTAGCCAAGCGGGATTTTAACTGGATTGCTGACGGCATCACACAATATTGGACTCCCGACCAGTTAAGATACCTTCAAAATGCAAATACTCCAAAGCTGTCGGATGGTACAAGAAACCCCTGGTACGACCCTATTTTATATCCAGATCAGGACTGGCAGAAAATACTTTTCAGAAAATATGCCTTAAAAACTAACTACAACTTCAGTCTTAACGGCGGTACGGACCTGGTAAAATACTTTGTTTCTGTTGGTTATTTAAACCAGGGAGGACAGGTTAAAACAGATTTTATGGCAATGCCCGATGAGTCGCAGTTTGGTTATAAACGCTTCAACCTCCGTTCCAATTTTGATTTTGATATCAGCAAAGCTTTCAAAATTTCGGTCGACGTAGCAAATATATCCGAACAACAATCCGGGGTAAACCAGAATCAATTCGATTTATGGTCAAGGGGAGTATGGTGGCAGATGCCGAATGGCTACCGCGGGAACATTTGGGACGGCAAACTCATGGTTCCATATAATTTTCAGGGTACCGTGGGAGATTTTATATTATATAAGATGGAAATAGACGGTTTCATGCTTACGAAAAAAAATACTCTCAACTCAACCGTCAAGCTAAGGTATGATCTTGGCGCAATTATAAAAGGTCTGTCAGTCAATGCCAGAGTTGCTTACGATAGTTATTTTCAATCCAGCAGTTCAGGCGGTATTGGAGGAAACCCTATATTATATAAGGTATATCCCAATCCTAATGGAGATATAACAAACCCATTGTTTAAGCCCCAAACAAATCCTGAGGTAATACCATCAAGGAGTGCAGACAGCTATAATGGCAAATGGAGAAAAATTTATGGTGAAGCATCAATAAACTATAACCGGTCTTTCGGCAAGCATGAGGTAAGCGGTCTTGTCCTAGCCAATGCCGAAAAAAGATATGACCCAACTTATGCTTTCCAGCTTCCCCATTCAGTTCTTGGCTTTGTAGGCCGTGTTACCTATGGCTACAACCAAAAATACCTTGCGGAATTTGATATGGGATATAACGGTTCGGAGAATTTTCCCGTCGGTCAGCGGTATGGATTTTTCCCCTCCGGTTCATTGGGATGGGTAGTTACCAATGAATCATTTTTCCCGAAAAACAATGTCCTTACATTCTTGAAACTACGCGGTTCCATGGGTAAAGTAGGGAATGACAACGTTGGATCATCGCGGTTTCTGTACATGCTTGGTACCTGGAATTACACCGGAGCAACGGCTTATTTTGGCACTCCTACAAGTCCGAACTATATCAGAGGGGCACAACAGGGTACACTCGAGAACACACATGTAACCTGGGAAACATCAACAAAAACCGATGTGGGCTTTGAAGCAAGACTGTTTGGAGATAAATTTACTATTGCTTACGATCATTTCTATGAGGACAGGATTAATATTCTTTCCAGCAGGGCTACAATTCCCGATATGGTGCAGGCAACTCTTCCTCCTTATAACCTCGGAGAAATGACTAACTGGGGAGATGAGCTTGAACTTGGCTGGAGAAGCAAGATAGGCAATATTACTTTATGGATAAAAGGTAATATCTCTTCAGCTTATAACAAAGTTATCTTCAGAGATGAAGCAATCATTCCGGGTTTGGAATATCAGGCTGCCACAGGGCATTCTTTAAATACACCCCTCCAGCAGTTGACCAATGGCATTTATACCTCGTGGTCGCAGCTTTACGCAATTGATGCAAACGGAAACCCCATTCTGAGTCAACCCGTTCTGGCGCTTAATAAAGCCGGAGTACCATATAATAATTTATTAACCGGTTTACCGGTTTATGTAAAGGACCTTGGTAACTCAGGTTACCCTTTGCAACCAGGTTCTACAAGAATTATAGATTATAATGAAGATGGCGTTATTGACGCGAAGGACAATGTTCGTACAGGCAAGCCCAGCGTACCACCGATTACTTACGGTATACCTTTTGGGATTGAATGGAAAGGCTTCGATTTTTCCGTTTTATTTCAGGGAGCCACAGGGAATGAACGCTCTTTTGGTGCAGTTAACAATTACCTCAGCCAACGGGCTGTGCAATCCTATATGGCGAACATGTTCACTATTCAGAGGTATAACGACGGAGATAAGATAGAATATCCTTTACAGTCAGGTAACTATCTTATTGATGGATCATATCTCCGGTTTAAAAACTTCCAGGTAGGCTATACATTCACGCCGTCATTTTTAAGAAAAGTTGGTATAAAAACAGCGCGTCTGTATGCAAATGCCAATAATATTTATACCTGGACATATTTAAGGAACGGCGACCCTGAGCAGTCAAACAGCTTCGATGAGACTTACCCGCTGGTGGGTACGTATAACCTTGGATTAAATATTACATTTTAACTTTTAAATTAAAATTCTTTTGCTATGAAACGAAAAGTAATAAATATAATAACAATCCCTCTGATAGCACTAAGCTTGATGTTATCAGGAACCGGATGTGTAAAGAATTTTCTGGAGAAACCTGCAGGAGCCACGGTAACGGTCGATACAATTTTTCGTACTTATAATCAGG
>Ga0207931_1000689_pt1 | contig 12164 bp, 10 predicted proteins | sample NGESurdeep092012_2_FD_184478 | JGI IMG/M metagenome (GOLD analysis project Ga0207931, IMG submission 184478) | Arctic peat soil microbial communities from Barrow, Alaska - NGEE Surface sample 415-1 deep-092012 (SPAdes) | ecosystem: Environmental > Terrestrial > Soil > Wetlands > Peat ...
AATTCATTCTTTCAAATTTACCTATTCCTTAGGAATTATCGTCACTTTTCGTGTTGGATCCTGACCCACCGATTGGGTTGTTACGCCCGGATGTTCGCGCAGTTCCAGGTGAATAATGCGACGATCTCCTGCGGGCATCGGCTCAAGGGTCTGTCGTCGGCCGGTTTTCATGGCCTGATCCGCCATCCGCTGTGCCATCTGCCTTAACTGGCGTTCATGACGCGCCCGGTAGCCCTGTACATCAATGACCACCTGCACCCAGTGTTCCACCTGTTTGCTGACGATCAGGTTGACAATGTATTGGAGGGCATTCAGGATTTCTGCCCGGCGCCCGATCAGCACTGCCAGATCTTCGCCTTGAACATCCACCATGACGGGACACAGCCCTTCTTCATCAGGTTCTCCATAACGGACTTCGATACGCGCCAAGATTTTCATCTTTTCAAGCAGTTCAGCCACGACTTGGCGTGAGATGAACAGCAGATTATCGTCCAGCACGCGAAATGCATCTTCCGCCGATGGCATTTCCTCGGATGGGAGGGGTGATTTCATCTCGAGGGGATCAACTTTTTTAGCTCTGGCCTCCGGTCCATCGGGAGACACTTGAACCGTTAACCTTACCCTCGCCTGCCGGCTGCCAACGCCGAAGAGACCCCGGCTTCCATTATCAAGCACTTCAATATCCACATCATTTTCGGTCAGGTTAAGCTCAGCCAGCCCCTCGGCGATGGCCTCTTCAACCGTTGGAGCGATCTTTTCAAGTGTTGTGTGTTCGTTCATTTTTTCCTCGCCAAAGCATTGGTGGCAGGTTTCTGGCCTGGTAACAGTGCACGCCAGTTAACCTTACCCAGCAAGGCATACTGCGCAATACCTACCAGGTTACCTGTGATGAAGTAGATGGATAAGCCGGAGGCAAAGGTCAGGGCAAAATAACCCAACAGGAGCGGCATATACAGAACCATCATTTTATTCATCATGGCACCCTGATCGTTGGGGTTGGCTGAGGCTGGCATGGTCACTTTGGACTGGACATAGGTGGTAATGGCTACAATGACAGCCAAAACCGGTATACCGACCCCGAGCATATAGACGCGTTCTGGTTGACCCAGGTTCATCCACAGGAATTTACTATTGAGCGGGGCAAGGTCGCTAAGGTGCAGGAAGGGATAGATGGAGCGAGTCAGGATCATCAATTGCCCGGGTGTAGCCGCAAGGGAACGCATGATACTCTGGTAGAGGGCAAAGATGATCGGGATCTGGATGATGGATGGCAAACAGGATGCAAAAGGACTGATGCCAAGTTCTTTATACAGGGACATCTGCTCCTGGGCTAATTTTTCCTTATCATCCTTATATTTCTTCTGAATATCCTGCCACTGCTTCGACTGCTGAAACTCTGTCATTTTAGTACTGGATTTAATCTGCGAAGCCATCAGCGGGTGGGTGATCAGGCGAATCAGGATGGTGAACAGGATGATTGCAATCCCAAAGTTCCCGCCGATCATCTTGTAGATGAGTAGGAGCACGTTCGTAAAAGGGTTAATAATTATGGTATCCCAGGACATGGTTTATTTCCTTATTTGGCCGGTGTGAAAGACCATTGGGTGGCTCCGTTTAGACCGAGGGCCACAAGGAGGTTGTTTCCGCTGGTTGGCGCCACAAGGATCAGGGGTCCTGCAGAAGTTGTGGCAACCGCAGGGCTGGCATAAATCTTTCCGGCAACCGCCACCGGTCGAACATTTTTCCCGGTATTATCCATGAAATAGACATTACCTGCCTCCGTCCCGGCTATGATGGTAGTACCACTGACGAGTGGAGAACCAACAATGGCACCGTTCAACTGCTGGGTCCAGGGCTGACCGGAACCGATCATCGGGAAAGCGTAGAACATACCGTTGGCATCGCCGACATAAACGTTCGTGCCATCCTGTGCCGGACCGGACCAGATCCAAGAGGAGGTCTTTTCTTGCTTAAGAATTTCGCCATTGTTCGTGTTCAATGAAACCAGAACTCCACCATAGGTGCCTACATAGAGTGTGTTATCCGCGCCCAGTACCGGTGACCCGATGACGGCACCAATTACTGTTTGCACCCATGTCTGCTTGCCAGTTTGGGCATTCACCGCGTAGACATGCCGCCCCAGCGTTCCAAAATAGACATTTGTGCCATCCGTTACAGGGCTACCCCAGATGGCCTGATCAGCCTGGAAGGGAGCAACCCATTTCGGCGTACCTGCAAGGGACAGTGCATACAGGTTGTAGTCCGCATTGGGGGCATAGATCGAATCGCTTGTTACCAGTGCTCCGCCGATCCACCGATCTTTGGCTTGTTCAAAACGCCACTTCTCAGCACCAGTTCGGGGGTCGAGGCTATAGAGTTTGTGATCAAAACTGCTGACGATCAATTGCCCATCGGGCGTCAGAATCGGAGTGGCATAGAAGGGTGTGGAAGTGGCTGCCTTGGCAGGATATCGCCAGGCTTCAGCACCAGTCTGAAGGTTGACTGCATAGACGTACGGCCCCCCGGCAACGTAGGCATTGTTCGCATCTGCAGTCACGCCGGGCCAGGAAGAGGCCGTCAGACCACTGGCACATCCGCTCAAGACTATTCCTAGAATCAGCACTACACCTATCAGGATAAAATATTTTGTCTTCATGAAGCCTTTTTTCTCCTAAGGAACGGGGTCATAGCCCCCGCGGTTAAACGGGTTACAGCGTAATACACGCCAGATTGCCATTGCTCCCCCTTTCAACACCCCATTTTTATAGATCGCCTGATACCCATAATGCGAGCAGGATGGGTAAAAATGGCAGGTGTTGGCTGGCATGGCCTTGGAAAAACTCGCCTGGTATAGACGAATGAGCCCCAACAAAGCCAGGCGCGGCCAGTTCCATACCGTACGCGGCAGGTCGCGCAATCTTGGTTCGTTGGAATAATCATTGGGCAGATATTCAAACGTCATAGGCTTTGGAAAGGAGACCGGCGCGCGTTAGCAGACTTAATACGGCTTCACGCGTCTGTTGGATATTCGCAGCAGGGAGCGGGGAGCGGCCGACCAGCAGTAGGTCAGAACCTGGAATGAGTTCTGGAAAAAGATCGGTCATCGCCGCACGCAGGAGACGTTTGGCCCGGTTGCGTTTAACCGCATTCCCAACCGCTAACCCGGCGCTTACACCGACTTGTGTTTCGGTTTTATCCGATTTCAGCACATACAACACAACAAGCGGGTGGGCATACGATTTGCCAGAACGCCGCACCCGCTTGATATCGGTTGACCGGGTCAGGCGAAAACGTCGTTTCACCTGTGCCTCGTTTTTCCCTGGTCAGGCTCGCTCGCGCATGCGGTGGAAACGCTGCGCTGCAAACCTCCTACCAGCGGACGTGCTTGACGTGATTATTACTACGGACGGTCAGCCGGATGCGGCCCTTTAAACGACGCCGTTTTAGCACCGTCCGGCCATCGGCCGTGGACATGCGCTGACGGAAGCCATGCACTCTCACGCGCCGCCGGATCTTAGGTTGATAAGTTCGCTTGGGCATTTCACTTACTCCGAATAAAAGTGATTAAAACACCATACAGCGGTTTTTCCGCCGGGGTTTTCAGGGACGGGTCGCAATTATAACCGAGGCGGTTGATTTGGTCAAAGGGTAATGTTGACAGGGTAATGTTGTCAGTATGAATTGCATTGGTTCCTTGAACGATCCATCCTCTTGATTCTCCTTTGTCCACTCCGCTTATCGTAACTTGCTAATCATTTTTAGGTTTTGGGATGTTCGTGCCTTCCGCATATACACCGCGATAATTCGCGGGTAAAAGTTCAGCGATATGGCGCATTATCAGGTCGGTATTATGCTGGCGAGCCTCACGCCGGTCTGCACCTTTGCTTTCGATCAAGGGTAGTTGAATGGGTCGGCCAATATGCATTTCCACCTGGGGACGCTTGGCTCTCAATGCATTTTGCAGGAAGTCGTCGGTAGTACCCACGATACCCACCGGAATGACCGGTACACCCGATTGTTCAGCCAGGTAGGCTATCCCCGGTTTGGCAACCCGCAGGCCGGGGGTATGTGAACGTCCGCCTTCAGGTGCGATCAACAACGGATAACCGGAGCGGAGAACAGCCAGCACCGTATCAAACATTGCCCGGTCATACTCACCGCGGTGGACCTGGATACCACCCCACATCCGGGCGAGGATACCCTGCCCTGGCCTGCTCCAGACGTCCACTGCTCCCATGGCTTCCAATTGCTCGGGCCAAAAAACACCTGCAAACGGGGGGTCGAATAATGAGACATGGTTGATCGCCACAATATAAGGCTTGCCAAGTGGGACATTTTCCTTGCCAGTAATCCTTACCTGTCCCAAAAAATGGAAGAGCAGCCCCAAGACAACCCGGATAAAGGGACGTCCCAGCCAGCGCACCCATAACGGAGGATGATATTCTTTTACCGGCAAAGTGCCTCCACTTTTGTAAAAACCTCATCTGCATTCAATTTATCTGAATTAAGAATAACAGCATCCGCGGCTGCTTGTAATGGCGAAAAGTAACGCGTGGAGTCGATCTCGTCCCGTTTACGCATCCCGGCCAGTATTTGCTCATAATCAGCTTTGCCCCCTCGTCGGAGGATTTCCTCGTAACGCCGCCGGGCCCGTTCCTCCGCTGAAGCATCAAGATAGATCTTCAAGTCAGCTTCTGGCAGGACGACCGTTCCGATATCCCGTCCTACCATCACGATTCGGCCTCTCTGACCAATGCGCCTCTGTTGTGAGGCAAGCGCCTGTCGTACGCCCCTATATGCTGAAACAGGTGAAACATTCGCTTCCACGTCGGGACGACGTGTCTCCCAGGTGATATCCACCCCGTCAAGAAGTACATCTGAGGTGCGGCCATCATTTCGTGAAGATGGCTGCACATCAATCTGCGCTGTTTCCGCTAATTGTGTCACAGCTTTCTCATCACTTATTTCCAAGCCCCGGACAAGGGCAGCCCAAGTAACAGCCCTATACATGACACCAGTATCAAAGAACAGATATCCCAGTGACTCGGCCAGTCGCAGACCCAGGGTGGATTTACCCGACGCAGCCGGGCCATCAATGGCAATGATATAGGGAGGGATCATAAGGAATCAGGGTTTTAAGATTATGGATTGGGAGATATGGATGGAAGACCCTGGCTGTCGAGCATCAGGTCAGAACGGACCCACAGGATGATATCTTCGCGTAGAATTGGCATCTGGCGGTAAACAAACCAATTAAGCCAGTCGGATTGGGAGGCATGGTCCCAGTCTGCGACTTCACGCAGGGGGAGAGCCTCGCCGCGATAATTCGCTGCAAGGTTCACCTGGTCTACCGATGTGATCACCATTTCCGGTTTGGCATCGGGAGCCAGGATGCCAGCATATTGCACCTGCCAGTCACGAAACAACCACATGAGAGCATTCGAATCCACACCTTGCACTGTCAGGGGTAACTGGCTGATATAACCGGTGTTCAAATCCGAGATTTGATTGGCCACTTTCAGCAGCACATCCACCTGACCGGTACGGGGTTCAGGCTGCCACAGCTCGACGGTAAGCGGCTCTCTCAGCCCGGCTGCGCCGGTACTCATGGCAACCGTGAAAAGTGTCAGGGCGATAATACCGGCCCATAATCCGCCAAGGCGAGCCACACCGGCGGACCATCCCGCTCCTGCAAGCAATATACTCAGGCCGATTAGCATTATTACGGCGACCAGCAACATCAGGCGCATATGAGCCATTTCCGTCGTCAGATCCAATTTTATCAGACTGACCAGATTAAGCCAGCCAAAGACCAGCAGCGCCATGATCAATGTCACTAATCCAGCCACTTCCCATCGGTTGTAGCTTTCAAAATCAAAATGATGGCCCAGCTCAATAGCAGTCAGTACCCAGAACGGCAGGAGCGCCCAGGTCAGATCGCTGGTTTGCTTTCCAGGATAGATCAGCGCAAGTACCAACGCGAGCAGCGCCCAGATACCCAGCAGGATGGAATCACGGTCTTTGTTCAAAATGCCGCGCACCGCCCCGGCAATACCAAAACCCAGCGGCAGAATCTCGTAGGCAGGAAAGGCAAGCAATAGCCGCCAGACAGGGGTATCTGAAAGAATCCACCAACCGCGCAGAGAAGCCACAAACGACATGATGATTGCAGGTAATCCCATCGGAGAAAGGAGGAACAGGCTTCCAAGCACAAGCAGAGTCCCTAGCGCCCAGACAAGCGCATCCCGCATATCTCCCCAGCGGTTGTGAACGCGGTGAATATCAATCAGATCACTGTCATCTTTTGCTTCCAACTGTACGGGGGTTTTCTTTCTGAAAACCGTGACAAAAGCCCATGTCAGCAACAGGCCAAACAAACCAATCCAGACTGATGTCCCGGAGAGCAACGCCAGCCCGGCAAACAGACCCGCCATTGATCGGTGACCATTTATCCACATCAGACCAGTCAAAGCCAGGCAGGTGATCGCCAGCATGGGTCCACCCGCCAAGTGCGACATCGCCACCAGACCTGGATCCAGTGCCAAACCAAAAGCCAGCACGAGCGCTGGAATTCGACCGATGCGTCCGCGTAAAAGTCCCGGAGCAAGGACCAGGGAAGTACCCGCCAGAGCCGGCCAAAATCGGGCCAGAAAATTCGTCGCCCCAAAGATGAAGAAAAGGATGGCTGTCAGGTGGACATACGCCGGGTTGGGTCCAATTGCGGGTTTCAATCCCTGGGTCAACCGCAACGCCTGCAGCGCCCAATCGGCCTCAAAATCTGAGAGAGGCAGCCTTCCAAGATGCAGGAAACGCAAGCCAGAAGCAAGGACCAATGCAAGAGTATAGAAGGCATGTTCGAGAGTGGGTTGGAATTTTTTCATTGGCGTTATTTTAGCATGGTTGTTCATCTGGAAACCGCGGAATTACAAAGTTATGGCACTTCATAAATGACCACCTGTCCCTGTTGAAAAACAGGTTGTAAGTAGGTCTGGAACTTGAGTTCATTGAGGTGGTAGATACTGCGCTCCTGTGTGCCTATATAGACATAGCGGATATTATACAGAGATAGGATGGTCTTGGTTTCATCCCAACTAGAGGTTTCATATAAGCGGCGGATGTCGTCCAGGCGTTGTTCCAGACCAGCATAAGACCCGCGCCATTGGGATTCATGTCCCGGCCAGCCCAACACGGTCGGCAGACCACTATATGTGGAAATGAGGCAGATCTCGCCATGGTAACTGGCATCCTGACGGGTCGCCTCAACTATATTTCCATCCGGTTGGGAACGCAGCCAGACAGCGGCTGCCAAATCGTCGGGATACATTTTCTGGAAAAATGCACCCCCATCCAGTGTCCAGACCTTTGCGGCGGTCTGCCATGGGGCTTTATCACCAGCCGCACGCGCTGTATCCAGATTTTGAACGAAGGCCGCCAACTGGAAGTTATTCGTCTTGGTAGACAAGCCCAACACTGGATAGGTCAGCGCCATGAACAGAACCACCACTAGGCCGGCCCGGTAGACCGGGTTCCAGTGCCCACGCACCGTCTGTAACATGACCGCCACACCAAAAGCAGCTGCGATGCTGAATAACAACCAGGCCTGGTAATAGAATTTGAAGATGGTGTTTAACCGCCAGCCGAACTGGTCACGCAGGTAAACAAAATCTGGCGCCAGAACAAGAACTGCCCCAATAAGAATGAGTAAAAGGACGAAATGCGTGGGCCGAAGGAGGTAGGAAATTTGCTCAGCTCTTTCCTTCCCTTCTTCCATCTGTACATGCCCTTCATCCTTAAGGAGGAAGGCCAGCACTGTTCCAAGCAAGCCAAGCACAGTCAGCAGGCCGCCAATGTATGAAAGACGGCGAAGCAGAGTGGCGAAGAAAAACATTGCTCCACTGACAAATCCCTGGTCTGCCATAAAACTCGTGACGGTATCCGGCACTTTTACGTTTGCCAGCAGGCCGAGCAGCCAAGAGAAGACCCACAGAAGCAGCGCAAAGCTTCCTGCCAGGCCCAGGCCAAGTTTCCAATTTGCAGGCCGTCTTTCAGAGCGCCAGAGGAAAATCAGGTAGGCAAAGATCGGCAGGAATAAAGACCCATACATCACCCACAGCTGGACCCCACGTGTCGGGTTGACCAGGTTGGGCAGGATACCTCCCGCCTGGGATGAGAAGCCCGCATAGAATGGTAGGTATAGCAGTATGGCAAGCAAACCTGTCGGCACCCCCAAGGCAAAAACATCTTCAAGCCTTTTCCACTTCCATCCAAATTCCAATGCCCTTAACAGAGCGTATGCACCGACGAATAGGGCAAAACCGGTCAGGATATCCCAGGTATTCAGGAAGGCCAATCCACCTAAAACGAGCGCACCAAAGAACAACCCCACCGGCCGGATCGGCAGCCGGTAAAAGCCCAGGTTTGTCTCCCCTTTCCAACCGCCCGCAAACAGGTTGATTGCCACCGCCACAGCCAGCAGGCCAAATGGCATCGCCAGGACATGAGGGTGCAGGTCACCCAGCAGATACGAGAAGAATGGGAACTCATCGATGATTTCACTCTGACCGGTTGCCTTCCCTGCAAGGTTAAGGTCCTGGATCACGCGTGAGGCACGCCACCACCAGTAATACCGTTCCGGTGTCCAGGTGAACGGTTTTACAGGTGGCTGGTTCAAATCCAGGATTCCAAGCCAGTTCCAGAAGGAGGATGTCGCAGAACCATCAGGAGCGAATTTCCAGAACAATCCGCGATTATGGAGGATTTCCAGAAAACCTTCAAAATTGGACACTATCAGCAGGAAGAATGGCCCCAACAATGGCCACCCCGTCATTGTTTTACTCCTGGATGGTACCGGATGTTTTTTCTGCCAGGCAGCCAGGAGGCTGTATAGAACCCCATAGGCCCCCACCGCGCTCAAGGCAAAGATGAGCGAAAGCATCAGGTTGAAAGCCACACTTCCAACCGTCCCGGTTGCTTTGGCAAGCATGGCGGTCATTACATAGCCAAAATAGTAATATGAAATGGCGTAACCGGAAAGCCATGGATCGTGGGGTGGAAAGGTCGGTGAACGCAGGATGGCATTGATGAAGGCCAGTTCCATCGGCTTTTCTGTGCCAACGATCTCCGGATTCCCTGCCCGTACAAAAGCCAGGAAGGCAAAAGCCAAGAAGAATAGGATTTCAATAGTGATGATCACACGCCGGTTGGTTTTAATCCATCCCCCCATCGTTCTTCGCACTTCCTTCCGCAATATGCCAGATCCGGCTACGATGGCCAATACCACCAGCGCCAGCAACAAACCGCTGCTGTCGTTATGCACGATCCCCAGCGAAGCCATCATCCAGAAGACATATCCCCACACCAGCATTCCCAGGGCGCGAGCCAGGCTGAGACCCCGGTCTGCCAGACCAGGGAAAAGGCGAAAGGCCAGGGGAAAGGTCAACCACCCAATGAGGGATATGAGCAAATACCAGACGAGGAAGGTTAGCATAGGGATCTGACTTCGGTCATCCAGGTTCAGGCAGCGGTGCCAGTGTTTTTATCATCCGGTGGTAACCACCACTGCCTCCGGCGATCTGGGGATGGTCGCAGATATAAGAACGGATCACTTTATAACCGAGATGTTCATACAGCCGTCGGGCGTTCTCGTGACCGAAGGTTACAATTAAGGAGCACTTAAGTAAACCGGCTTTTCGGGCCATCTCCTCAGCACGCTTCATTAACATGGTACCAATTCCCTTCCCCTGAAGGTCGGGAAACACACCCAGGTTGCTGATGTAAAACTCATCGCCTTCGGTCTCTTTCAACTCCCCGTAAGCTGATTGTCTGCGTGCCAGGCGGATAGTGGCTGCCAGCCCAAAAACGCCCAGCAAATGCCAGCCGGTCATCCAGTTGAATCGGGAAAGCTTGCTCCCCGGATAAGCTAGCAGCAGGCCGGCTGCCTTTCCGTTTTGTTCGGCTAGGGAGGAAAGCGGATAACTGATGCGGTTACCGCGTTGCAGAAAAAGCCTAGTGAGCACCTGATGGGCGGAGTGCCCCTTCTCCTGTCCGAAAAGCCAGTCTGCTTCAATGCCCATTGACAGGTAGATGAGCCTGGCAACGTTGTCCGAGTCTGCTGGGACTGCGGGGCGGATCGAAATACTTGCGTTCATTTCAGACCAGCTGGCAGGGAAAACTTCCCATCCGGATCCGATTCAAAGTCAAACACGCCAACTACAGCCTCCAGATTAACCGGGCCATAAATATGGGGGAATAATTCGTCTGCCTTATCCGAGCCTGGTTCCCAGCACATTTTGGCCTTGAGCTCGTTTGGATCCAACATCAGGATCCGCAACCCCTGTTGACCAGCATAATAATTATTGGCTACACGCAATATTTGAGCAGCTTTGCAACAATGGATGAAACCTGCCTGCTCCAGTGAATCCGCTCGATACTCTCCTGATTTTTTCCCGGCAGACCAGGCTGTGTGAGTGGTAATGTGAAAAACATATTGGGTCATGGGTTAACCTCATAGATGACCGTCTTCCCATCCCGGTACACTTCATGCCAGTATGTCCCGTTGTAAGTATCAAACTTGAGCAAACCGTCCGGTCCTCCCGCCGGGACAGGCCCGAGCGATGCACCCGGTGCATATTTGGCCCGTTCCAATTGTCCGACTATGATATACCGCACGTTGTACTTGTGAAGGAAGGCCCGTGCTGCCTGGGGGTCGGTCGTCGTATAAAAACCATCCACTTCCAGCCGACCCCTGTTCTGGACATCGCTGGTGAAAAGGACGCGCTGCTGTTCCTCGTGCCATTCCCAACCAACCACATCAGGCAGGCCGGTATAGATTGAAAAACGGCTGTGCCACTGGTATTGGACACCTGAAGATGCCGCTTCGACGATCACCGGTGAACCTTGCACGTTATCCTGCATCCAGACGATAGCACGATAGTCCTCGCTCAAGTTCATGTCCACCCCATAATCTGAATATTGGGTATAGTCCATGTAAGTCATGCTGTCGAGGGTATGTGGAGCCGAAGTGTTCATGCGGTCGTTGATTTTATCCGCACCTGCGATGAGCAATACCAGCGCTGATCCTGCAACCATCAGGGTTGCAACAATCTGCCATCCCATTCGCCATCCAGGCAACCACTTGCGGAATTCGGTCAGCAGCCAGCCGAAAGCGGCCGCTGCACTCAGTCCCAACAATATCCAGCTCTGGATGCCAAATTTGAAGACGGTATTAAACCTTCCAATATCGCCGCTGACAACGATCAATTCCACTGCCATCGTCAACAGCAGGCCGGTTCCGATCATGAAGAGCACCAGGCGTTTTAGATCAGGCATACCCGGGCGAAAAAGCAGTGTAGCCGCCCAGAGTGCCAATGGTAGTGCCAGCCAGAGAATGGTGATCCCTTTCCACGGTACATTCTGGGTCGAACTCATTACCCAGGCTTGCTGGGCGATCAATGCCAATATAACGATTACTACCCCACCGATGATCAGGTCCCGGTAAGGGCGCAGCTTGTTCAGAGCAGAGGCAGGTGTCTCGGCCAGCCACTGGCGCGTTTCCCAGACCATCCAGGAAACAATAAAGAAGAGGAAAACACCCCACTGGGTGAGATAGATAGATAAAGGTGTGCGTGGCCCCGTCCATGCACCGATGGAGTTATACGCCTGCCCAAACCATTGTGTGAAGGGCTGGTACAAAAATAATGAAAGTGCTGAGAGTACCGCCAGCGCCCCAGCCGTCAAGAATAGTCGTTTAACCCATGCTTGAACTTGGATGCGTAGTCCATCCGTGTTGCCATATCGCCAGACCGCATATGCCAGGACGATCGATCCGAAAGTGAAATAGGTGTAGAAATCCCAGGTATTGGTCGGTTTGAGTGAACCAATGATCAGGCCGCCCAGGAAAAATCCAAGTATGGCGTCAGTGGGGCTTTTCCATCTGGCTTTCGCCAGCAGCACAGATAGTGCCCAGGATATGACCAGCACCGTCAGCATGAGGGCGATCATGTGGGCATGCAGGTCCGAGTAAAGGAAAGTGAAAACAGGGAATTCATAGAAATCACTGACGCCGGGTGGAAATATACGACTGACAAACCAGTACCAGTCTCCGGTTCCATAGGGCAGGTGTGCACCAGCCAGCACCATGAAGAAACCCTTGAGCGACCACCAGG
>Ga0207931_1000690_pt1 | contig 12161 bp, 10 predicted proteins | sample NGESurdeep092012_2_FD_184478 | JGI IMG/M metagenome (GOLD analysis project Ga0207931, IMG submission 184478) | Arctic peat soil microbial communities from Barrow, Alaska - NGEE Surface sample 415-1 deep-092012 (SPAdes) | ecosystem: Environmental > Terrestrial > Soil > Wetlands > Peat ...
TTATCAATATTCTGAGTGATCACATGCACATTAAAATACTTTTCAAGTGCTGCCACTCCTGAGTGACCGCTATTTGGCTTGCATTCAGCTAGCTGTCTTCGCCTGTCATTGTAAAATTTTAGTACAAGCTCCCTGTTTAAGGCCCAGCCCATTGGTGATGCCACCTCTGTAACATCATACTCTTCCCAAAGGCCTCCCGATTCGCGGAATGTCTTAATACCGCTTTCCGCGCTCATGCCAGCTCCTGAAAGGATAACAAGGCTTTTCATTTGCTTAAAATTGGATGAATTAAAAATAATAAAAAACTTGATCCAGACTGCTGACCGCTGATAGCTGACCGCTGATTATTGATTGGTGAAGCAAGCGAAGCAAGATATTTGCTATTTTTACATTTCGATTGTTACCATATTATGACTAGTTCAGACAGAAAAGTAATCCTCGCGATCACCGGCGCTAGCGGTTCAGTCTACGCGCTGAAGCTGCTTGAGAGATTAAGCGCCCTTAAAGAACCACCTTCTGAGATTGCTGTTGTATTGTCGGATACTGCAAATGAGATCTGGGAATTTGAAACCGGGCAGAAATTCTTACCGGAACCACCTGCGAAGGTTTTTGAAAACAATAATTTTTTTGCGCCATTTGCATCCGGGTCTTCGACGTACGGCACCATGATTATATGTCCTGCATCGATGGGAACCATGGGACGTATAGCTAACGGGGTTTCTGATGACCTTATAAGCAGAGCCGCGGATGTTATGTTAAAAGAAAGACGTAAATTGATCCTGGTACCAAGAGAGACACCATATAATCTAATTCATATTAAAAATATGGAGACACTAACTCTTGCAGGAGCCATTATTTGTCCGGCAAGTCCATCCTTTTACAGTAAGCCGCAAACAATTGACGATCTGGTTTTGACCGTTGTCAACAGGATTATTTCCCTGGCAGGGTTCGCAGGTGATTCATACCATTGGATGGAAAATGATTGATGCCAGGATAATCAGGTTTTTCAAAAAACATCATGTTCTCACCATAGCTACAAGCATAGATAGTGAGCCCTGGTGTGCAAACTGCTTTTATGTCTGTCTTGAAGATGAAAATGCACTCGTCTTTACCACCGATCCTGAAACCAGGCATGGGAAAGAATTTCTGAAAAATAAAATCGTTGCAGGTTCTGTAGTTCTTGAGACCCCGATCATCGGAAAGATAAGGGGAATTCAGTTTCAGGGGATAGTGTCAGAACCTGTAGGGGAATTATCAGAAAGAGCCAGAAAATTATATCTTAAACGGTTTCCCGTTGCCATGCTGATGGATACCCACCTTTGGGTTGTTGAACTAACCCACATAAAAATGACTGATAACAGGCTGGGGTTCGGAAAGAAGCTAGTCTGGGAAAAGTGAGAAAAAGATTGCTTCGTCGTCCCGAGTCCTCGGGACTCCTCGCAATGACCGTACCTCTATTCAACATTTGTATTTAATCCTGTACCAGACTTGATTACCTGCACCGTCATTGCGAGTCCCGAGAATTCGGGACGAAGCAATCCTCTGATCGCGAGTAAAAATGATGCTAAACCATAACTTAACCTGGAACTAGGATTTAGTTGCCAGTTGCTGCTTCACGATTTTGGCAATGTATTTCCCGAGTATATCAAATTCGATATTCACCACCGTTCCTTTTTTGATCTGGTGAAAGTTCGTCACATCGTAGGTAAATGGTATAATGGCAACCTGGAATGATTTAGGCAGAGAATTTACTACTGTAAGACTTACTCCGTTTACAGAAACTGATCCTTTTTCAACAGTTAAATAGTCATCCTGGAGCGGCTCATATTCAAAAGTATAGTACCAGCTTCCACCGGCTTCTGTAACATCCTTGCATACAGCTGTCTGATCGACATGTCCCTGCACCATGTGTCCGTCTAGACGGCCATCGAGCCGTGCACTTCTTTCAAGATTTACTTTGTCTCCTGCTTTCAGCAATCCAAGGTTTGATTTTTCAAGAGTCTCCCTGATTGCAGTGACGGTATAGGTATCCTTATCTTTTTTCACAACAGTCAGACAAACTCCATTATGCGAAATGCTCTGATCGATCTTTAGCTCATTTGTAAAGGAACACTTCATTGTTATGTGAAGGTTGTCTTTATCTTTTTCGAGATTTACTACAGGAGCGGCTTCTTCGATTATTCCGGAAAACATTACTTTATCAATTGATGATTGGCAAAGTTAGAGAATTTTAGTTAAATAAGTAAAAGTCCTGCCGGTCATGCATGTCGTGCCAGTCATGCAAGTCAAACTAAATAATCGACCTGCAAGACCTGCAAGACCTGCAAGACAAATTTAGTCTGCCCTTCGCCCCCTGCCCTTTTGAACCGGCATCCCCTCCTTCCTCCACGCTACAATTCCGCCCTCAAGACTGTAGAGATTTCTGAATCCTTTATTATATAATTTTACTGCAGTATTGGAGCTTCTGAACCCCGATGTGCAGTACAGGAACAATGTCAGTCTTTTGTTTATGGTATCGGCGGCTTTTTCGAGATTGCCTGAAGCGGGAATGTTAATAGCCCCTTTGATCCGGTTACCTTTGAATTCAAATGGTTCCCGCACATCTATCAGCATCGAAGAATCTGTCTGGAGATACAGGAGATGGAAGTCGTATGGCTTAAGAGATTTGTATTTAAGCGAATCCGGGATCTGTCCTTCAAGTTGAAGAAGGCTTGTCATATATAAAATTAGAAAAACCAGGAAAGATTTCATTTTTAAATAAGCTTATTTACAAAGTAAATGAATTTCTTTGTCTGATCTTCCATTCTCCCTTCGCTATCTTCATGTACTCACCCCCTTTTCTTCCCCCTCTCTACTTCGTAAAGAGGGGGGAAAAACTTATATTTCAGCACATAAAGCCCCCTCTTTGCGCAAGCAGAGAGGGGGTTTGGGGGTGAGTACGTGTTTTAAGCCTTTGTACCGTTACCCCATTGCACCTTTATACCGTTTTTACTATCTTTGTGCGATTTTTTAAAAAGTTTTCTGAAAATTCTAACTAATTGATTCGATGGGGAAACGGTTTCCGGAATATAAAAATCTTGACCTCTCGCAGGTTAACAAGGATATTCTGAAGATATGGGATGAGAATGACACTTTTCACAGAAGTGTTCGTGAATTAAATGGCAAGGGTGAATATGTGTTTTACGAAGGACCTCCTTCGGCTAATGGTATGCCGGGTATCCATCATGTAATGGCCCGTACTATAAAGGATGCGATCTGCCGTTTTAAGACACAGTGTGGATATGAAGTGAAACGCAAAGCCGGATGGGACACCCACGGATTGCCGGTTGAGCTTGGAGTTGAAAAAGCACTTGGAATTACAAAGGAAGACATAGGAACAAAGATCTCCATTGAAGATTATAATAAAGCCTGCAAGATCGATGTGATGAAATACACCGATATGTGGGAGGAGCTTACCAGTAAAATGGGCTACTGGGTGAACATGGATCATCCTTATGTCACATACGACAACCGCTACATCGAAACTCTCTGGTGGCTACTTAAACAATTGTATTCTAAAGGATTTCTTTACCAGGGATATACAATACAGCCATACTCCCCTGCAGCCGGAACAGGATTAAGCTCACACGAACTCAATCTACCGGGCTGCTATAAGGATGTAAAGGATACAACTTGCATTGCCCAGTTTAAGCTTATCAGGGATTCAAAATCAGAATTCCTTTACAGGAACATTGATACGACTGATGTCCATATGATGGCCTGGACGACTACTCCATGGACACTTCCTTCAAATACAGCATTGGCAGTCGGCAAAGAGATCACATATATAAAGGTCCGCAGTTTCAACCCTTATTCGGGCAATCCGATAACAGTTATTATTGCAAAGGATCTTCTTCACTCAATGTTTCCTGAAACAAATGCATCGCTCGGGATATCTGAATATCATCCCGGGGATAAAAAAATCCCGTTTAAAGTGCTTGGTGAGTTTCCGGGGAGGTCTCTTGAAGGAATAAATTATGAACAGCTTATCGACTGGATTAAACCTGATCCGGGTGCTTTCAGGGTTGTGACAGGCGAATTTGTAACCACTGAGGATGGTACAGGAATCGTTCATATTGCTCCTACATTTGGAGCTGATGATTACCGTGTCGGTAAAGAGTTTGGCATACCGGGGATGATAGTTAAAAGAAAAGATGGGACCACGGGGCCGATGGTCGACAAAAAAGGATATATGGTGCCGATCATGGATCTCGACATTGCTTTTGTCAGGGAGAGAGTCAATACTGGCTCTTACACAGGTTTTGAAGGCAGGCCCGTAAAGAACGAGTACGATGAAAACCTGTCCCCTGATGCTGATACTCTCGATGTTGATATAGCAGTTAATCTGAAACAACAGGGAAAGGTATTCAGGATTGAAAAGCAGGTGCACAGTTATCCTCATTGCTGGAGGACAGATAAACCGATTCTCTATTATCCTCTTGATTCGTGGTTCATCCGCACTACGGCATTCCGGGAACGTTTGATAGAACTTAACAATACCATCAACTGGAAACCCCAGTCAACCGGAACCGGAAGATTTGGCAAATGGCTCGAGAATCTTGTAGACTGGAACCTTTCGCGTTCAAGATTCTGGGGTACACCTTTGCCCATATGGATCACGGAAGACAGGAAAGAAGAAAAATGCATTGGTTCTGCAGGGGAACTGAAAGCTGAAATTGAGAAGTCAATAGCGGCAGGATTCATGAAGAAGAATCCGCTTGGAAAATTTGTGGAGGGTGACAATTCTTCTGATAATTATGAGAAGTTCGATCTTCACAGGCCTTTCGTTGATGAAATAATCCTTGTGAGCCCCTCGGGCAAAAAGATGTTACGCGAACCTGACCTGATAGATGTCTGGTTCGATTCGGGAGCTATGCCTTATGCACAGGCTCATTATCCTTTTGAAAACAAGGGAAATTTTAGTGAAATGTTCCCGGCAGATTTTATTGCTGAAGGTGTCGATCAGACAAGAGGATGGTTTTTTACTCTTCATGCTATAGCCACAATGATCTCTGATTCAGTGGCATTTAAAAACATTATCTCTAACGGATTGGTCCTGGATAAGAACGGGAACAAGATGTCGAAAAGGCTCGGTAACGCTGTCGATCCATTTACCACTATTGAAGAGTATGGATCTGATCCGCTGCGCTGGTATCTTCTTACAAATGCACAACCATGGGATAATCTGAAATTCGATGCAGCCGGTATTGACGAAGTAAAAAGAAAATTCTTCGGGACTCTTTATAACACCTATTCCTTCTTTGCACTCTATGCAAATATTGATAATTTCAGGTTTTCTGAGAGGGACATCCTGGTGAATATGCGACCTGAAATTGACAGGTGGATCATCTCTCTTCTGAATTCACTCGTTAAAGAGGTTGGGAAATGTTATGAAGATTATGACCTCACACGTGCCGGAAGGGCTATTCAGGAGTTTGTAACGGAGAACCTGAGCAACTGGTATGTTCGTCTTAACAGGAAACGCTTCTGGGGAGGTGATTATGATAACGATAAGCTTTCTGCTTACCAGACACTTTTCCAGTGTCTCGAGACAGTTAGCAGGCTTGCAGCTCCGATTGCACCATTCTATATGGATCAGCTATTCCGGGATCTAAATATTACTACAGGCAGGCATAATGAAGATTCAGTTCATCTGGCTGTTTTCCCGGAACATGATCCGGAACTGATCGACAAGGATCTCGAGGAGAGAATGGATATTGCCCAGAAGATCTCTTCAATGATCCTCGGGTTAAGGCGTAAGGTTGGTATTAAAGTCCGTCAACCGCTTGCCAGGGTCATGGTTCCGGTTACTGAAAAATCATTCAGGGATAAATTTGAGTCGGTAAAGGATCTGATACTGGCAGAAGTCAATGTCAGGGATGTTGAATATATTGATGATACTTCTGCAATCCTCGTTAAGAAAGTGAAGCCTGACTTTAAAACCCTCGGGCCCCGATTTGGCAGGATGATGAAAGATATCAGCAAGGCAATATCTGAGTTATCGCGTAAGGAGATCGCTGATTTTGAAAGCACGGGCAGTCATAAAATAGTTATTGACGGGAAGGAGATCACTCTGACGACCACCGATGTTGAGATCATCTCCGAAGATATTCCCGGCTGGCAGGTTGCCAATGACGGAAAGCTTACAGTTGCACTTGATATTACTGTCAACGATGAGCTTCGTTATGAAGGTATCGCCCGCGAATTTGTGAACAGGATCCAGAATATCCGAAAAGAGAGTGGCTTTGATGTGACTGACAAGATAACGGTTCTGATCGAAGATCATGATCTGATCCGGGAGGCTATTATCAGACATTCATCGTACATTGGCTCGCAGACCCTTGCAACAAAAGTGGTGGTTGTTAATAATTTCACAGATGGGAATGTTCGTGAAGTTGAGATTGATGATGTTGTTGTGAAGATCTCCGTAAGTAGGGTTGGTTGAAATTCAATAGGGATTGCTTCGTCGTTCTTCCGTTACGCCATTACGCCGTAAGGCCTTTATGCCTTTACTTCTGCCTCATTTTAGCATCAATACTCAACGTAGCGTGCGGAACAGCTCTAAGTCTTTCTTTAGAGATGAGTTTTCCTGTTTCGCGGCAAATTCCATAGGTCTTGTTTTCGATCCTTATAAGTGCAGCCTGAAGATGCTGAATGAATTTCAGCTGTCTTTGTGCCAGTCTGCCAGCCTCTTCCTTTGACAATGTTGTAGCTCCTTCTTCCAGAACCTTGAAGGTGGGAGAAGTGTCCATTGTATCGTTACTCTCTTCGTGAGTAATACTGGATTTAAGAATTTCATAATCTCTTTTGGCTTTATCCAGCTTCGCTAGGATGATCTGCCTGAATTCCTCAAGCTCCTCATCCGAATATCTTGTCTTCTCAGCCATAGCGGTTCATTTTTTGTTTATGGCGCAAAGGTAGGTTTTTTTAACAAATAAAAAAACTACGTTACTTTCTTTGTCTTGAAACAAAGAAAGTAACTAGAGAAAATTCTCTAAGGCCGGTTGAAATCCAAAAAACAATATAAGCACATTGTTTGTTTTTAAATGGTGGGAGGGCAAACCGAAAATGGATTTTTATGGAGCAAAAAATGAGCTATATTTGTCTCCGCTTAAAAACCTGTATTTAAATGGAGCTGAAGAAAAACGGAAATATAATAACCTCAACCCAAATCAAAAAACAGATTGATCCAAAATGGTACGCCATTTATACCAATCCAAGGGCTGAAAAACAGGTGAGGGACAGGTTAATGGAAGCAGGCGTGGAGGTGTTTTTACCGCTTCAGAAGACATACAGGATCTGGAGCGACAGGAAGAAACTTGTTGAAGTGCCATTACTTTCATCTTATGTCTTTGTAAAAGTGATTCCTAAAGATTTTCCCAAAGTGTACCAGTCATCCGGCGTTGTGAGGTTTATTTCATTTGAGGGACAGCCTGCCTCAATACCCCAGAACCAGATAGACAACCTCCGGCTGCTAATAAACAGCGATACCGAAATTGAAATATCATCCGAAAAATTTGAAAAGGGAGATAATGTTGAGGTTATCCGTGGTTCCCTTATCGGACTCACCGGTGAACTGGTAAATATGGGACCGCACAGCAGGGTGGTAGTCAGGATCGACAGGCTCGATCAGAACCTTATCGTGAATATTCCGATGACGTTTCTTCGCAGATTGTGATGGCTGGAGTTAATAGCTCCCCTCCTAGGAGGGGATGGGGGTGGGTTAAAACTTCAGATTAAAAGTATTTTAAGTACCGCCCATACGTCTCCGCCAGCCCATCATCGAGGGTAATCTTGTGTCTGTACCCCAACCCCTTCAAAGCACTGGTATCCGTCGCCTTCCGCATCGTACCATCGGGTTTTGTAGAATCAAAAACAACCTCACCAGAAAACCCTGTTAAACCTTTTACCTTAGACGCCAGATCTTTGATTGAGATTTCTTCTCCGGTTCCGATATTGAGAAAATGAGGCGGATGATATTCCGGATCGGATTTGCCGGTTTTTTGAATCTTAACTATATCCTTAACATCAGTATTTTCCATTATAAAGACACATGCTTCAGCCATATCCTTTGAATTCATGAATTCCCTCATGGGAGTTCCTGTTCCCCAGATAGTGACTGCAACTTTCTTCTTATCAGTCGGGCCTTTGCCAATGATCTTTATACCGTACTTATCCAGTATTTTGACAATGCTTTCCTGATCAGAATTCCCTTTTATGTTTTCGATAGGATATCTGTTTAGATCCTTCCTGATTGCCTCAATATCATTATTTTCAAGACATTTCCCCAGGTGGAATTTTCTGAGCAATGCCGGCAGGACATGTGACGCCTCCAGATTATAGTTATCGCCATGACCATATAGGTTTGTGGGCATTACGGCAATGAAATTGGTGTTATACTGGAGATTGAATGACTCACACATCTTCAGTCCGGCAATTTTTGCTATTGCATATGGCTCATTTGTAAATTCCAGTTGTGAGGTAAGCAGATAATCTTCCTTCATGGGCTGGGGTGAATTTTTAGGATAAATGCAGGTGGATCCAAGGAAAAGCAGCTTTTTCACCCCGTATTTCCAGGCGCAATATATCATATTGCTCTGGATCATCAGGTTGACATAGATAAAATCGGCCCTTAAGGTATTATTGGCAACTATGCCGCCAACCTTTGCTGCGGCGATCAGAACATATTCAGGTTTTTGAACAGAAAAGAACTCATCGACTGCCTTCTGATCTGTAAGATCGATTTCCTCCATGGTTCTGAGAAGAAGGTTTGTATAACCCTTATCTCTTAACGTATTTGTAAGCGCTGATCCTACTAATCCGGTATGTCCTGCAACGTATATTTTGGAGTCTTTTTTCATACGAACTTTTTTACCTTATAGTCTCAGTCCTTTTTTATCACATGTACTCAACCCCTTTTATTCCCCCTCTCTACTTCGTAAAGAGGGGGAACTAATTATGATTTAGTGTGTTACACCCCCCCCCTCTTTGCGCAAGCAGAGAGGGGGCGGGGGGGTGAGTACGTGTGGATTATTATTCGAAGTAATTAAACGTCCTGAACCCACCGTTCTTTATATGGGTCTCTTTCTTCATCAAATGAATATCGGATGTGGTCATATCCTCTATCAGACCCTTCAGATCATATTTAGGGATCCATCCAAGCTTTGTTCTGGCTTTTGTTGAGTCGCCGATCAGAAGATCCACTTCTGTAGGTCGGTAATAATTTCTGTCGACTTTTACCATTACAGGATTATTTTTCATCCTGGCTTTAATTGCATCAATATAATCTTTCCCAATCTTTTCATTGAAAAGAGCCTCATCAATATTCACTATTCTGCCGATTTCATCTTCCTTTTCTCCCGAGAACATTATCTCCATCCCTGCAGCAGCAAATGTCTTCTGTATAAACTCACGTATTGAGGTTGTTACACCGGTAGCAATGACATAATCATCGGGTTTGTCCTGTTGAAGGATAAGATACATTGCTTTGATATAGTCTTTTGCATGTCCCCAGTCTCGCCGTGATGAAATATTCCCCATGTAAAGGCAATCCTGCATTCCAAGTGCAATCCTTGCCATTGCCCTTGAGATCTTCCTTGTTACAAATGTCTCTCCCCTGATTGGTGATTCATGATTGAAGAGTATTCCGTTACTTGCATGAAGACCATAAGCCTCGCGGTAATTAACAGTTATCCAGTAGGCATAGAGCTTTGCCACACCATACGGACTCCTTGGATAAAAGGGAGTTTTTTCAGTCTGGGGTACCTCCTGAACCAGTCCGTACAATTCACTTGTAGATGCCTGGTAAATGCGGGTTTTCGGTGTGAGCCCGAGGAGTCTTACTGCCTCAAGGATCCTTAGTGTACCGATCCCGTCAGCGTTGGCTGTATATTCAGGTGTGTCGAAGCTGACTTTTACATGGCTCATTGCAGCGAGGTTATATATCTCATCAGGCTGGCACTCCTGGATGACCTTGGTGACATTCATCGAATCGGTGAGATCTCCGTAATGAAGTATAAAATCACGCTTGTCGACATGAGGATCCTGGTAGAGATGATCGACTCTTTCGGTATTAAACAGGGAACTGCGCCTCTTTATCCCGTGAACCACATAGCCCTTTTTAAGGAGGTATTCAGCAAGATAAGCGCCATCCTGTCCCGTAACACCCGTAATTAATGCTGTTTTTGACATATTTATTATTTTTTGTTAAAATCATCTGGATCAGCAGGAGTCACTCTGCCTTGGCAGTTAAGTATTTGTCTTGCCAGTCGTGCCAGTCAGGCCAGTCGTGCCTGTCCGTATATGAGGAGACCTGCAAGACCTGCAAAACCTGCAAGACTTGCAAGACCTTCATTAAAGCCACAAATCCTTCACCCTAATCTTAATCCTGAACGCATTTGGTATCTCCTCTTCACTTATCATGATCAGATACCCACCACCACCTGCCCCTGATAGCTTCCATGCCCTGGCTTTTCCTTTATACTGACTGATAATCCTTTCAATCTCCGGAGTCATCATCTTCGGGAACATCCTGACCTGAGAATGAAATGAATTTAGAAAACCTTCAGTGAATTTATCATAATTCATTGATGTCAGTCCATCCCATGCCAGATCGGCCGCCTCAGTAAGCATCCTCACATTTTCAGTACTTATATGAGTATCGCTTAAAACATTGTACCCATCAGGCCGGGGCCACAATGTCAGCATATACAACCTGTCCTCGAGCCACTTTATTGTTTTCAGGTCGGATATTGTTTCAAATTTCGAGGGCCAGTACTTCCCTTTATCATAAAAGAACTTGTTTATTCCGGGCATTGTGATCCCTATTGAATCCTGCGATCCGCTCACCTCCTTTGTTCCCGGATCGTTATCATATCTGAAGAGGGTCTTTGCAAGCTTCTCCGGTTTTTCCAGCGGAAGGTGGTCGTTCCAGAGCTCAATTGCTTTTTTTCGGGTTGAGGTAGCCATGCCCGATCGTTCATTGAACTCGATTGTTGGTTCAAGGGATGCCGTTATTGCAGCCCCCGGATAATATTTGGACACGTACGGCTGGTCTATCCAGGTACCTGCAAGGTCGATCCTGTAAGGCATCGGCTTTACAGTACGTAAGGCCGTTGTCGATCTTGCCGGAAGGTTTGCATGAGGGATTCTTTTCAGGACCTTGTATTCAATTCCGAGATCTTTGCAGAGCTTCTCTTTTTCCGGGGAGTGGCCGTCCTCATTTACGATGAAGATATTAGGGTGAAGGTTCTTCATATCCCCAATAAAATCCATCAGTCCGCTGCCTTTATTTACGAAGGCTTTATGAACACACGATAGGGCGTTAAGTATGTAGACCCTCTCATCTTCGGAATTAATGGTTTCCCGTCCCTTAAGGTCTCTTATTGTTTTGTCAGATCCGAGTCCGATATACAGATCACCGTATTCAGATGCTTCCTGAAGGAATGCAATATGTCCGGAATGAAGCATATCGAAACAGCCTGAAACAAAGACTTTCTTTTTACTCTTGCTCATCGCAATATGATGTATTGATTGTTCAAAACAAATATAACTGATTTTAAATAATTCCCCCTTTGAAGGGGGATAGGGGGATGTATTCTTAAGATTTCCTACCTGGAGGGATTTGGGGTGGGTTTAATTCTTAAACTGTGAATGTAAAAATATAGTAAATTATTTTATTATTATTGTTCATTTCTTTTGCTCCTCCAAAAGAAATGAACCAAAGAAAAGGAGGCCGGAAATGATAAGTTATGCCTGTTTCTGCGCCCGCTACACAAAGCCCTATTGGCGCTTCGAAACAGTCAAAACTTCGCGCCATTTCCGGTTTGCCACCGCGCGTTCTCCATTGGAATTTCGTTTAAGTGATTTAACCCCCTCTGCCTCCTGCGTCGGTATCTCCCCCAACGGGGGAGAAAATAATCTGTGTAAAATATAATGTGTTTTGGATTTCAAATGGCATCAGAAATTTTGGGATAAAGCGACTGTTTTGAAGCTTGCTGTGGGGGCTTAAAGTAAGCAATAATGTTTGAGGAGGACGAAGGACGACGAGTTGTATTGCGTGGGCAAGCTGAAAAACTGGAGCCCCAAAATTATCTGCAGCCTTGAATTTTCTTTGGTTACTT
>Ga0207931_1000691_pt1 | contig 12158 bp, 14 predicted proteins | sample NGESurdeep092012_2_FD_184478 | JGI IMG/M metagenome (GOLD analysis project Ga0207931, IMG submission 184478) | Arctic peat soil microbial communities from Barrow, Alaska - NGEE Surface sample 415-1 deep-092012 (SPAdes) | ecosystem: Environmental > Terrestrial > Soil > Wetlands > Peat ...
GACTTCCGACGAGACAGCTTCTAAATCGGGATAATTATCTTTGATGACTTTATCAAAAGCAGCCCTTGATGCACTGTCAGGCAGTTCGAAAGATAGAGAGTCAGTCCTTTTTGTTCCTTCAAGATAAAGGAAGCGGACTTTACTGCTCATTAAGGTCTCCTTCACGTCATTGGACAAGCGTACAATGGTGCTTTCAACCGCCTTTTCCGTGTCAACCTCCAGAACGAGATGGGTTCCTCCCTGAAGATCAAGACCCAGGTGGATTTTATCCGTTGGCAGGTATTTCTGCCACACGTCCGGAAGATTCGGCGTCAGGGAAGGTAAAAGATAAAATATTCCGAGAAGGCAGACAACGAATGCCAAAGCAGCCCTGATTTTAATACCCTTAAGCATGTTTTACCTCTTTTGACATCATTCTTTTGCAGCTTTCTGAGTAATAGTACTGATAAATTCTCGTGAGACTTTTATCCTTACTTTCTCAGCAATTTCTAGTGTAACAAGAGTATCCGTCAAACCTGTGACTTTTCCGTGAATCCCTCCCACGGTCATGACCATGTCTCCATGAATGAGGTTTGCACGCATAACCTTAATTTCTTTTTGTTTTTGTTGTTGAGGTCGTATCATGAGAAAGTAAAAGATGGCGAAAACAACAGCCATCATGATGATAAAACTAATATCTCCCCCTCCGGCGATCCCACCGCCACCGGCGCCCCCCATTGCGTAAGCGATATCTACCAATGTCAAGTCCTCCTCTTTTGCGATTTGCTGTCAGCGCTCAGCTTTCAGATAATAAAGCCGTCAGCTATCAACCCTGACAGTTATCGGCTGAAAGTTGACAGCTGTTTAAAAATTCCTTCTTAAAAACCTGGTACCTGCCATCACCTATGGCTGCCCTGATTCGTTCCATAAGGTGCATATAGTACCGGATATTGTGGATCGTATTTAAAATCATGGCCAAGATCTCCTTGGCCATATACAGATGCCTCAAGTATGCCCGCGAGTAGTTTCTACAAGTATAACAATCACATGTGCTATCAACAGGAAGATTATCATTCCGGTAACGAGCGTGCTTTATAACAACCTTTTCATGATTTGTAAATAATAATCCGTTTCTGGCGCAACGGGTGGGTATAACACAGTCGAACATGTCTATGCCATAACTCACACACGTAACAATGTCTTCCGGCGTTCCCGCACCCATCAGATATCTTGGTTTATCCTCGGGAAGCAAAGGGGTGATCAGTTTAGTGATACTCAGCATGTCTTCTTTCGGTTCTCCCACGCTCAACCCGCCCAGGGCATAGCCGTCAAAGCCGATATTTACCGATATATCTTCTACCGCTCGCTTCCTGAGGTCAGGATAAATTCCACCCTGAATGATTCCGAAGAGGGCCTGATGATCATTTTTCTTACTGTTTTTACACTTCCTGGCCCAATTAACGGTCAATTCGAGAGATTTTTCCGCCTCTTCAAAGCCGGCAGGGTAGGGTGTGCATTCGTCGAGACACATCATGATATCTGAACCGAGAGCCTCCTGAATCTCAACGGCCAGCTCAGGACTTATGAAGTGCCGGGACCCATCAATGTGCGATTGAAAGATTACCCCTTCGTCCGTTATTTTTCTCAGGGCCCCGAGGCTGTATACCTGAAAACCGCCGCTGTCGGTCAGGATAGGAGAGCTCCAGTTCATAAATTTGTGGAGACCTCCGAATTCTTTAATAATATCATGACCGGGCCTCAAATAAAGGTGGTAAGTGTTTGAGAGGATCATTTCGGCTCCAAGATCCCTCACCGTTTCAGGGACGAGAGACTTTACAGTACCTTGGGTGGCTACCGGCATAAAAACGGGGGTATTCACCTCGCCATGGGGTGTACAGATTTTTCCGAGTCGCGCCTCGGATGTGGGGTCTTTTTTGAGCAGTTTAAATTGGTACATCATACGCGTCTAATATTTAGGAGTCAGGCGTCAGTAATAATTATTGAGTACTTTGTCTTCTGTATTCTGATTCCTGTATTCTTTCTCCTCAGTTTATAATATCAACATACAGTCCCCGTAACTGTAAAAGCGGAACTGATTTTCTATTGCCTGATTGTAGGCTTTTAGCATCAAATCTCCACCGGCAAAGGCGCATACGAGCATAAACAGAGAAGATCTGGGAAGATGAAAATTAGTGATCAGGGCATTAACCCGCCTGAAACGGTAACCGGGATAGATAAAAAGACCGGCATATGCGGACGATGGCTTTAGTCTGCCCGTTTCATCAGCAGCCGATTCAATAACCCTTGTCGATGTGGTTCCTACGGCAACGACTCTTTTGGCTTCATTAATCACCTCTGCTGCCTCTTTTGTTATCTCGAAAAACTCCTCTTCCATTACATGCTCCTCAACAGTATCTGTTTCGATGGGGAGAAATGTCCCGTAACCGACGTGGAGTGTAACCGGGACAATGTGTATACCGTTTTTTTTCAGTGTGTCGAGGATATTCTGAGAAAAATGCAAACCCGCGGTTGGTGCAGCAACCGAGCCGGGCCGCCTCGCGTAGATTGTCTGATATCTGTCAATATCCTCAGGAGACTCTGCAATGTCTTTGTTTCGTTTGATGTAGGGAGGCAGAGGCGCCCTTCCGTATTTTTCCAGAAAAAGATCAAACTCCACGCTTGTCAGAAATGTGACGATCCATTTTTTGTCCGACACCCGATCGATAACCCGTGCTTCACAATCGCCGTCGAACACTATTCTGGTTCCGACACGGACTCTTTTTGCAGGTCTTAATAATACCTCCCACGTCTGTAACGGTCCTGAATCTTCGCATTTTCTTGACAGAAGGAGTATCTCGATCATTCCCCCTGTTTCCTTTTTTCCAATGAGCCGCGCCGGAATTACTTTTGAATCGTTAATAACCAGAACATCGCCTTTTTTTAAATAGTCCGGAAAGTTATGAAATACTTTGCAATCAACCTCTTCGGTTTTTCTCCTCACGACCATCATCCGGGAATGGTCCCTTAGATCACAGGGGCTCTGGGCGATAAGCTTTTCCGGAAGATGGTAGTCAAAATCCTTTAATCTCATCTCTCAACTGCTTCCGAAAAACACGAGAAAGAGCCCCGTTATAATTGCAGATAGCCCGAAGAGCCTCAGTGTCGAGTCAGGCATTTCCTGTAATTTCATGAGATAAGCCTTGATCTTCTCCGGGAAGGCAAAGTAGGGGAGTCCTTCGATGATGAAAACCATTCCCAACACACAGAGAAAATACTTCATTGTATCATCATTCCTTTAATTTTGATTCATTCCACAGATCATCCATCTCTTTGAGTGATGCGTCGGCGGGGTCTTTCCCCTGCTCCGCGAGTTTTTCTTGAATGTAGGAGAATCTGTCGATAAATTTCGCAAGAGAGGCCTTCAGCGCCTCTTCGGCATTGACATCCACAAATCGACAGAGATTTACCATTGAAAACAGAAGATCGCCAATTTCTTCCCTGATATACTTTTCGTTATTGGTTTTCAGGGCAGCCTTGAATTCACTGAGTTCCTCTTCGATTTTAGCCAGGACTTCTTCCGTTTTTCCCCAGTCAAAACCGACTTTGGAGGCGTTTTCTGTTACCTTTTGTGCCCTGAGGAGAGACGGCAGAGAGCGCGGTATCCTGTCAAAAATGCCGCATGGTTTTTCATTTCTGTTTTCCGCATATTTCTTTATGTCTTCCCAGTTTGCCTTGATATCCTCGATATTCTTTACTTTTGTATCACCAAAGACGTGGGGGTGCCTTCTTATCATCTTTTCCGCCACACATTCCATAACATCGGAGATGTTAAATTTACCCGATTCTTCTGCAATACGGGCCAGAAAAAGAACCTGAAAAAGAAGATCCCCCATTTCTTCTTTGAGGGCTTTCGGAGAAGCGCTGTTAATGGCATCGATGAGTTCGTAGGTTTCCTCCAGGAGGTATTTTGCGATATCTTCCTTTGTCTGTTTTTTATCCCAGAGGCACCCATCGGGAGATCTCAATGTTTGAATAATTTCCAGAAGCCTCTTCAGAGCTGCTTCAGCCTGGCAAGACGTTTTTTCCATATTCTATCCTAAAGGGTTTTGAACTAAATTCTTATTTTGATAGCATATTCACAAAGGCGTTACAATCAGAGAAATCTTTGCACTACTCAATAATGAAAAATTCTTTACCCATTCATTTTGGGGTTGCATGTTTCTCTATAAATCTGTATTAAGATGTTTAATAAAATCAGGAGGTGAAGAAATGTCAAACAGAGTCGATGATTTCATTAAAGGTTTGCTTGTCGGGGGATTGATTGGCACCGCTATAGGGATTCTCTATGCGCCGAAAAGCGGTAAGGAAACGCGGGAGGATATCAGCAGGAAAGCAGAGGAATTGATGGAAAAGGCCAAGGAGGAATACGAGCATGCTCTGGAAAAAAGTAAAAAAGCTTACGATGCTGCCGTTAGCCGCTTGAAACAACTGGAATCTTCCGCGAAGGAGAAAGTAGGAGAAATGGAGGAAAAGGTTGAAGGACTGGCTGAACGAGGAAAAGATACACTGCTTGACACCAAAGGCCGCCTGAAGAAAGCGATAGATGCGGGTGTTGAAGCCTTTAAGGAAGAAAAAGAGAAGGCGTAATCATGAAAAGCACTTTAGCTTAAAAAGAGGGGGATATCAATGTTTCTCGAAAGCAGTGTGGCTATTTTAAGCATCGTATTTCTCCTCATCGCTATCCCCTTTCTGTTGCAGATCTGGCAAACCGCAAAGGGTATTACCACAACCCTGCATATGCTCAATGAAAGTCTGCCCGGTATCCTCAAGAATCTGGAAGAAATTACCACGAATATCAACAAAGCGACCCATACGGTCAATGAACAGATTGAGGGGCTGTCGCTTGTAGCCAGACGCATTCAGGGGCTCATGAGCATTGTATTGGATGTAGAAAATATCCTGCTCGCCGGTGTTCGTCTTCCCGTTTTCAAAACGCTCAGAAATGCTCTCGCGGTTGCGACAGGGGTAAAAACTTTTATGAAAGTATTTTTCTCTTCCCGTGGATCCGAATAACGGTCGTATCACAGTAAGCTCTTTGTAATTTGTTTGGAATTGTGGAGGTGCATTCAATGCCCCGGCCTACGTATGGGAAAAAATGGGGGCGTGTCCGTACGATAACTGTCAAGGATAAGTCTAAAGACAGCAAATCTCCTGAAGATGTTGTCCGTGAGCTGAAGAGAGAACAGCAGAAACTGCCGGGTGAAGATTACCGGGAAAGGTCACTGGCTCTTTATGGTCTTATCTGTGGTCGGTGCGGGAGGGAGTTTGATGAGTCGAAACGGCACCTGCTGACCGTTCACCACAAGGACGGCAACCATAACAACAATCCACTGGACGGGAGTAACTGGGAGAATCTCTGCGTGTATTGTCATGAGGATGTTCATAGCCGCGGCATTCTTGGAGACTATCTGGAAGGGGAATCGGGAGGGGCGGAGAGCAGTCTTATTTATAAGGACGTTGGCGAAAAAGATACCTCTTTGTCTGGCCCTGGTTCTCTTGGAGAAAAATTGAAAAAAGCCATGGAGAAAAAGGTAAATCGTTAATCACTTTTATTTTATCTCTATCCTGAGATTATCCTTCTGTGAGACCGTTTTATCACCTACTGACGTTCCGCAGAATACGCATGAGTAATCATATTTATCACCGTTAGACAGGATCAGCAGGAGTCTCTTTTTCACCGGGACGGCTTTCCTGCAATTGGGGCAAAAGAGTTCCGTGGCATCAAAGTCTTTGTACGTTTCCCTCCGCATAGTGTCTAATCATCCTTTTCCGGTATGTTTTTAGCGTTATCCAGCCAAACGGTGGCTTCACTATCGCTCGGCGCCCTGTAATCTCCCCTTGGAGAGAGAGACCCCCCGGATCCCACTTTCGGGCCATTCGGCATGCATGAGCGTTTGTACTGGCTCAACTTGAAGAAGCGGTATAGATAGACTTCAAGCCACTGTTTTATTTCTCCAATCGTGTATTGATTCCTCTTTTCTTCAGGCACATCGGGCCATAGTCCTTTTGCTTTATCTCTCCATGCACAGTAGGCCATGAAGGCCACTTTGGTCGGAAGGTAGCCGAAACGGGTTATATAAAAGTTGTTAAAGTCCTGCAAGTCATAGGGGCCTATGGAAGATTCCGTCTTTTGAGCGGGTTGATCACTATCTTTTCCCGGGATAAGCTCAGGACTTATTTCCGTTTCAAGAATGTCAAGCAGGATTTCGGAAGTTTCCTCGGTAAACTGCGAAGAATGGGCAACCCAGCGGATCAGGTGCTGAATAAGGGTTTTTGGCACACTGGCGTTCACGTTGTAATGAGACATGTGATCACCAACACCGTAGGTACACCATCCGAGCGCCAGTTCGCTGAGATCACCTGTACCGACAACGAGGGCGTTTCTCATATTGGCAATTCGAAACAGATGGGAAGTGCGCTCACCGGCCTGAATATTTTCAAAAGTAATATCGTACAGCTTTTCTCCTTCTGCATAGGGGTGACCGATATCTCTAAGCATCTGCATACAACTGGGTCTTATATCAATCTCGTTCGCTTCAACACCGATTGCCTTCATCAGCCTGAGTGCATTTGTGTACGTTTTCTCCGATGTCGCAAAACACGGCATGGTGTACGCTTTAACATTGGATAACGGGAGGTTTAAGAGTTCCATTGTCCTCGCAGCAACAATCAGGGCATGGGTGGAGTCCAGGCCACCCGATACACCGACTACCACGTTTTCGATATCTGATGATTTCAACCGCTGGGCCAGCCCGTGAACCTGGATGTTATAGGCTTCATAGCAGCGCTGGTCACGCTTTCCGGGATCTGCAGGTATATACGGGAATCTTGGATATTCCCTTGCCAGCAATATTCTCTTTTCAACAGGATCGACGGAAAATGATACTTTCCGGAATCCTTTCAGTCTTTCTTTATGGGTGCGGGCATTCTGACCAAAGCTGTTCATACGCATTCTGTCCTGGGCCAGTCTGTCCAGATCTACATCTGCATAGATTACCTGGGATTTCTGGAAGAAACGTTCCGATTCTGTCAGGAGATTGCCGTTTTCATAAATCAGTGCATGACCGTCCCATGAAAGATCGGTGGTGGATTCACCCGGACCTGAAGCTGCATAAAGGTATGCAGAAATACAGCGTGCGGACTGGCTGGACGTCAGGGAATGGCGATACTCCGATTTTCCAACGGTTATGTTGGATGCGGAAAGGTTTCCGATGAGAGTTGCTCCGGCCATGGCGGCAAAGCTCGATGGTGGGATAGGCACCCAGACATCTTCACATATTTCAATAAAGAATTTGAAATTATGGATATTCTCGACATCAAAGAGAATGTCCGCTCCAAAAGGGATGTTTGCCTGCCCGCAAATGTCGATTGTCTTGGACTGAACATCTTCAGCCGGACTGAACTGGCGGCCTTCGTAAAATTCGCGATAGGTAGGCAGATAGGATTTGACTGCAATGCCGAGGATGCGCCCGCGGTGAAGGACAATGCCACAGTTGAAAAGACGAAAATCGACCCGCAGGGGGGCGCCGATAACTATAATTGTATTCAGGTCTTTCGTGGCTTGGAGAATGTCGTTGAGTGCGTCAATGACGCTTTTCAGGAGAGCATCCTGCTGAAACAGGTCCTCGTTCGAATAGGCGGTAATGCCGAGCTCAGGGAAGAGTGCAAAAATCGCATTGCCGGCTGATGCTTGCTTCGCCAGTTTGATTGTGCCGGCGGCGTTGAATGGCGTGTCAGCTACCTTTATCTCCGGTATGCAGACGGCAACCCTTATAAATCCCTGATTGTATATGTTAAAAAATGTTTGCTTGTCACTTGATGCCATGGGTAAAATTTTCCTGTTTCACAATGTGGGCACACAATCGGATGTTTCTGTAAATCCATGTCACTTTGTTTCAAATCTCTCTAAGAGGAATCTAATAGATTTTCTAAATGATTTAAAGGGTTTTGTCAAAGGAAAATGAAGAAGACTCCTGTCATTGCCTATCAGGAATCCGTCTTGCAATTTTTCTCTACGTAAGCATAAGCACTGTGATTATGAATACTTTCGTAATTTTCAGCTTCAACGCTGTACCAGCTAAAATTATCATTCCTGTTGAGCTCTTGGGCCACATTTCTTACTACGTCTTCAACGAACATCGGATTTTCATGCGCTTTTTCCGTGACGAATTTTTCATCCACTCTTTTTAAAAGCGAGTATACTTCACCGCTTGCCGAGTCTTCCACTATCCTGATAATATCCTCGATCCAGAAAAACTTTTTGAATCTGACCTTCACAGTTACCATGCTTCTCTGGTTATGAGCGCCCATGTTGCTGATTTCCTTTGAGCAGGGGCACACCGTAGTGACCGGCACAACAACGCCGACCAGAAAATCAGTTTTGTTACCGTTGTTTTGTCCACTGAATGAGCACATGTAGTCCATGAGGCTTTTTGACCCCGATACAGGGGCGGTTTTTTCAACAAAGTAAGGAAATTCAATTTCTATATGCGCAGATTCTGCGTGAAGTTTTTTCCTGATCTTCTGGAGAATTTTATTTAAGGTTTTAATGTTGATTTGCCCCCTGAATTCATTCAAGATTTCGACAAAACGGCTCATGTGTGTTCCCTTGAAGTGGTGGGGAAGGTTGACATAGATGTTGATGGTCGCGTTAACGTGCTGGGTACCGTTGGCGCGGTCAAGAACGACAATAGGGTATTTTATTCCCTTAACGCCGACTTTTTGAATATCTATATTTCTGTTATCTTTCTGGTTTTGAATGTCGATCATTACGTTTTCCCGCTATAAGAGACCTTTGCGTCCTCCGACTCCCAGACGGTGACTCGGGATACATCGGCATGGTGATTTTTTGCTTTTTCCGAGATCCTGTCGTAAATAAACCTGGCGACGTTTTCCGATGATGGATTAAGATATTTAAAGTCATTAATTTCATTGAGATATTTATGGTCAAGTTCTTTCAGTATCTCATTGGTCCATTCTTTTAATATCCTGAAGTCGATCAGAATGCCTGTCTCTGTGAGTTCACATGAAGATACTGAGACCTCGACGATAAAGGTGTGCCCGTGGAGTTTCTCACACGTGCCCCCGATTTCTTTCAGTGTGTGGGCGGCAGAAAAGGGTTGCTTTATCGTGACTTCGTACATCGATTCTCCATGTAGTTCTAAGAATTACCTTTGGAACTTTATTAAAGGGAAACGTCTGAAAAAATCGTCCATTTTTCTATGGAACATAAAGACTGCATTATTGATCAGTTTCGCCGATCCTTATATCGGTAATAATGGACAGGTGTCAAGATAAGAAATACTCATAACGGTGTTCTTACTGAATGCTATAAAGAAAGTATGATCCATCATTTTTAACTAAGGAGAGGTGTCCTTTTTGAAAGGAAAAAAACAGGGACTTTTCCTCGGGAGAAAAAGTGCTCAGGTTGCCATATACATAGTTCACGTCATACATGATGTGGGTAAACCCTCTTGTTCTTAGTTCTTTGTGGACGGCTACAGGCGTTGGAGACCTGGAGAGGATTTTCTGAATCGTGTAGGATTCAAACATCGAATCCGAATAATAATCATGCTCGCAGAGAAAGCCCCAGTTCTTCATGTAGATGAGAAAAATTCTGGAATGCTCGGGTAAATTTTTATTTGCAAATTGGAATATGTTGTAGGATGGAAGCATACGGCTTAAGAACGTTTCCCGATCCTCACAACCGATGGCGACCCCGAGCGGTCTGACCTTCAGGAAATGGCCGGTGATATGATACCCGTTGAATGCTAGGCAGCCGATTATCATGAGCATCAGAATGCAGAACACAATAGTTTTTTTGCGGTAATACGACAACACGGAGCCAGTAAGGATCGCCAGGAAGGGGAAAATGGGCATCAGGTAACGAATCTGCTGGGCGCTCCCGGCCCAGAACATAAAAGTAATCGCGCAATATACCATGAAGATTTTTAACAAACTGTTCATATTGCGCATTCCGACAGCAAAAGGAAGTGTGAGAATAAAAACCGGTCCGAGAATTCCGTCAAACTGCGGGCTGTTTATCTTTGCATGGAAGCTCAAATTCCAGGGGAGCAGAATGTAATCAATAAACTCCCTTCCCATACCCAGGTTCTGAACAAATAAATCATAGAATCTCGCCTGTTCAGGTTCCCATCCTTTTCCCCCGAATATCTCATAGAAAAAGGGATAGAAGGCATTGCCCGTCATGATCCAGTTCTTCACATAAAAGGGACTTCCAAGAATGATCACAACTGATAAGTACAAAAACAGAGTATGGATTACTTTTCGGGGCTCCATGCGATGATGATGAGACGCCCACAGAATGCCGAGGCATCCCAAAAATGGCAGAAGCAGGGCTGTATACTTGCTGGCGATGGCCAATCCGGAGGAGACGCCGCACAGAATAAGCCATCCTTGTTCGTTCCGGTCAAGCCAGTTGATGAAGGCGAATACCGCCGCCATGGAAAAATACGTCACGAAGAGATCATTGTAGGCCATATGTGACGTGATAAACACGGAAGGAATGGTATAAAAGATGACCGCGCTGAGAACAGGGAAGGAATGTTCGGGCATTCGGTGTCGGACAAACTGGTACATACCGAAGAGAACCCAGAGGAGAACGAAAAAGTGTATACCTTTTGCCATGACATCACCATGCAGAAACAATCCGACAAGAAAGAGCATGTCGCTGTGCAGGGGATAATTGGAAAAGATGTTCCCTTCTATGAAATAGAAACCATGGTGCTTCAGAAAAAGCTTTGGTACGCCCAGGTGATAGATCAGGGCATCGGTGCCTGTTTCCGGTGTGAGAACAAGAAGGACGCCGGCTGCGAGGCTGACGATTAATATGAGGATAGCGGCCTTATCACATCCGTGTTGGAGAGATTGTATCGCAGGCGTTGTGGTGCGGGTACGTAATTGCAGCCAGCCTGCAAGTGATAGAAAAGCAAGGATGATGAAGAGAATAAAAAAAGATGCCGGAGAAAAGAGCTGAAATATTCCCAGGAGAAAAACCGAATAGCCAATAATGGCTAAACCTGTCCCTGCGGAAAAAAAGGCCTGTTCGCCAAAGGAAGAGAAGGTAGCACCTGTTTTGCGCAAAAAAAACCATCCGGTTCCTGTAGCAATGAAACTCAGGCCGGCTAAGAGGAAAAGGGTCAATCCCTGCTGGAAGAGTGTGTTAAACATGGCGATTCAAATCAATGAGAAAAAATATGATTGTTAATTTGTGCACTTACCATAAAGTCGTATTTCCTGTAAAGACAAAAGCAGTTAATTTCATTTGCATTTGCTCCTGCGATGAAGTGGATACAGGTCGTGGTAGTGATACAAAGAGGTGAAATTGACGGATGATTGGTGAATATTACCGGTCTTCATCGAGTAAAACATGAATGGACTTTATGCCTGATAGATCGGTGCGGTATCTAATAGGTGATAATGAAAGGTTATTTCAATTAAACGTGCCGTAAATGCTTATTTGGTATAGTAATTGCTAAATCAATTGTAAAATTCACTCGTACATAATAATCATTTTATACAGCAAAGGGGGTGGGAGCACAGATTACTTTGTATCGATACAGAAAATTTCAAAGAGAGCGTTGAGAAGATTTATTGTATAAACATGTATAAACACAAATTGAAAGGAGAAAAATTATGATTCGCACATTTTACAAGAAAAGAGGAGAAAAAGGTTTCACGTTGATCGAACTGATGATCGTCATCGCCATCATCGGCATCCTGGCGGCTATCGCCATCCCACAGTTCACCGCATACAGGCAGAGGGGTTATAACGCCGCGGCGAAGGCCGATTCAAAGAACTGCTATACAGCCGCCCAGGCCTATTTCAGTGATTATCCGGCTGGAACGATCGGCTCTACGGCTGACCTGGCGACCATGGGATTCAACAAGACGGTCAACGTCGACGTCACGGCATCGGGTCCTATGGACACTTTTGCCATCACGTCCAGCCACCAGAGCAGCAGCCCGGCAGTCGTTTATTCTGTTACGGCAGCGGGTGCCATCACACCGTAACGATTTTAGAATTTGTCTGAAAGGGGCAGGGAAATTCCTTGCCCCTTTTTTTTGAAACAGCTACAGTGACCGCGGGATTTGTGACA
>Ga0207931_1000693_pt1 | contig 12133 bp, 11 predicted proteins | sample NGESurdeep092012_2_FD_184478 | JGI IMG/M metagenome (GOLD analysis project Ga0207931, IMG submission 184478) | Arctic peat soil microbial communities from Barrow, Alaska - NGEE Surface sample 415-1 deep-092012 (SPAdes) | ecosystem: Environmental > Terrestrial > Soil > Wetlands > Peat ...
TCTTTACGAAAACTTCTAATCCCTGGACAATTGTGCCAGCGAAGTTTTGCTCAAAATATTATATGTAGTGTCGTTGATCTCTTTAAATACTTTTCTTATCTGACATGTTGCCTCATCCTTACAGAATTCACAGGGCCGGTAAGTTTTTTCTGACACACAGTACATTAAAGCTATCGAACCCTCAAAGTGACTGACCACATCAGCAAGGTTTACATCTTCCGGTTTCTTCAATAAGAAATATCCGCCAGACTTACCGAGGTTACTTCCCAGAATACCTATCTTCTTTAATTCAAGCAGTATGTTTTCCAGGAAACTTTGAGGTATTTTTTCTTCCTCGGCTATTTGCCGGATTTGCATTGAGCCTTTGCCGTATTCCTTTGCTAACCTGGCAAGAGCAACAATTGCATACCGTGTCTTCTTCGATAATATCACCTTGCTACCTTTTAAAACTTTGTTTAAAGTTAAGTATTTGTACCCAACGAATTTTGGTTTTAAAGCCCAGTAACATTAACAAGTTTGCAAATACATTTGTTCACTTAATCGGTAGACATTATGAAATATACTCTTTCAACCATTATCCTGCTGGCGTTGACAGTTGTATCATTTTCACAATCAACGAATGACATTCTTAATCTATTAGTCTCGAATAACACTCTAAGCCAGGCTCAGGCGGATTCAGTTAGAGCTGAAGCTGCCATAAAGCAACAGGAGACAGACGCAAACAAGAAGTCATTCATTGCCAGTGCATCAAGATTTATACAACTTTCGGGATATACTCAGCTAAGATATCTGGCAATGGAAGACAAAGAAAGTATAAGCGGTTTTGACATCAGGAGGGCAAGACTTGACATTAAAGGATCAATTACCCCATATTTTGCCTATCGTATGCAAACTGATTTTGCAGGTAGTAAGGTAAAGCTTCTGGATGCCTATGGTGAGATAAAGCTTAAGGATTATTTTAGTATAACTGCAGGTCAGTTTAAGATACCATTTTCGATGGAAAATCTCGCTTCATCAAACAAGCTTGAAATGATTGACCGGTCACAGGTGGTTGAAGCGCTTGTTGCAAGAGGCAAAGATAAAATCGGCAACCAGAATGGCAGGGATATCGGGGTCCAGATCGGAGGGATGTTTTTGAAGAATAATGGAATACCGTTGGTCGAATATCGCCTAGGTGTGTTTAATGGTTCAGGAATTAATATAGCTGATACAACTAATAATGCAAAAGATATTGCAGGAAGACTGATTTTAAATCCTGCCAAAGGCCTTTCTTTCGGAGGCGGTTACTATGGAGGATACGGCAAAGCTATTAGACCCGATGAGGAAGGCATTAAACAGGGTCGTACCAGGCTGGGGTTTGAAGCAAGTTATGTTCTTTCGAGGTTTTCTGTCAGGGGCGAATACATTAAAGGCAGGGATCAGGCAACAGAGCGCGCAGGATGGTATCTGCAAGCCGGATATTTCGTAATTCCCCAGAAATTGCAGCTTCTTGCCAAATACGACTTTTTTGATATCAATACTAATACCGACGATAATACGAGCATAAGTTATGTCTTCGGTGGTAACTATAACTTCAATAACTGGTCACGCATTCAGATATTTTACACTTATCGTGCCCAACAGGTAGCGTCAGTAATCAATAATTACCTGGCCGTTCAATTTCAGATTGGCTTCTAACAATTATTAATAATTATATAATGAAACGATGTATCGGTTTTCTTCTTTTTCTGACAACACTTTTTTATACTGTCTCTTCACCCAGATCTTTTAGTCAGGAAAAACCATCCGGTCAGATAAGTATCTCCGGTGCTTTTGCCCTCTACCCCATGGTAGTCAGGTGGGCTGATGAGTATAAAAAGATAAATCCGGATGTACGCTTTGATATATCTGCCGGCGGTGCAGGCAAAGGGATATCCGATGCTCTTAACGGAATGGTCGAAATGGGGATGGTATCACGTGATATCTACCCTGAAGAACTAAAAAAGGGTGCTTTTCCTATTGCCGTGACAAAGGATGCGGTTGTCGCAACTATAAGTGAACAAAATCCTGCCCTGAACACTATCATGACAACCGGCTTAAGGAAAGAGGCTGGCAATAATATCTGGATAACCGGCAAATATACAACATGGGCACAGGCATTCGGAGGAAAATCAACAACCCCAATTCATATTTATACCAGGTCAGATGCATGCGGAGCTGCTGAAATATGGGCAAAATTCTTCGGTAAAAAACAGGAAGATTTGTTGGGTGTGGGAGTATTTGGAGATCCGGGTTTGGCTCAGGCTGTCAAAAGAGATCCCCTGGGAATAGGATTTAACAACATCGGGTATGCATATGATGCGACCACAAAACAACAGATCAAAGGATTGAGAGTGGTACCGATTGATCTGAACAATAACGGGAAGATTGACAGCGATGAGAATTTCTACAACAGTATGAATGATATAATTGCAGCAATTGCCTCCGGAAAATATCCTTCGCCTCCTGCAAGAGAGCTATATTTTGTGATGAAAGGCAATCCCAAAAACAATAAAGTGCTGACAGATTTTATCAGATGGGTTTTATCTGACGGACAAAAATATGTCAATGACGCAGGTTACATAACGCTTTCCAAAGAAAGAATTGAATCAGAAAAACAGAAACTTCAGTAGAAAATCGTGCGAAGGATCAGAGCTGTTAAAGACAAAAGTACCCGGCATTTAATGCTGGGTATTTCCATTTTTATAATACTGTTTCTCATTGTAATGGGGTTAAGCCTCTTTTTTAAGGCTTTACCGATTATGAAAGAGAAAAACCTGTGGGTTTTGCTTACTTCATCTGACTGGAAACCATTTAAAGGTGATTTCGGTTTTCTGCCTTTTATTCTCAGCACCTTCTACGTTTCTCTCATCGCAATTATTATTGCTTTACCGCTTTCATTGTTGACAAGCATTTATCTCAATTCCTACGCTTCAGAGAAAGCCAGGAGGTTCTTCGAACCTGTGGTAGACCTGCTTTCGGGAATACCTCCGGTTATTTACGGAGTCTGGGGTACCCTTACCATCGTTCCCCTGATTGCAGATAAAATTGCTCCCAAGTTTGTTGAATTTTCTTCAGGTTATACTGTTCTTGCCGGGGGATTGGTACTGGCAATAATGATTATCCCGCTCTTAATCAGTATTATGGTTGAAGTATTCCGCTCTATCCCAAGTGAGATGACTGATGCTTCCTTATCTATGGGAGCCACCAAATGGCAGACCGTCAAGAAAGTAATTCTGAGAAAATCATTTCCGGGAATAATAGCTGCAACTGTTCTGGCATTATCAAGAGCTTTTGGTGAAACCATGGCAGTTTTAATGGTTTGCGGAAATATAACGCAAATACCACATTCTATTTTTGATGCCTGTTATCCCCTGCCGGCTTTAATTGCAAACAATTACGGCGAAATGCTTTCGATGCCAGGTTACGAATCAGCCCTGATGTTCTCTGCTTTTCTCCTATTCATTATCGTGATTCTGTTCAACGGACTTTCCAGGTTTACCCTCAACCAGATCGAAAAAAGATATCAGTTTGCATGATTAAAAAAAAATCTGTAGATGAAAAAGAAACAACTGGAAGAAAATGTATTTAAGATCATAATGATTGGAGCAGCTCTCATTATCCTTATCCTGCTGCTTTATATTATTGGTACTGTTTTATTTAAAGGGTTGCCTTCATTGACATGGGACATGATTACCAAGCTGCCTGGAGGAGGATTTTACCTTGGAAAGGAAGGAGGAGTTTTAAATGCGATAGTCGGATCAGTTTACATAATTCTCGGATCTCTTGTGTTAAGCACTTTTATTAGTGTACCGCTAGTCATGTATATTAATTTTTATCTGCCTCCAAATTCAAAGTTTTCAAAAGTAATCAGGTTCTCCCTTGACATTCTGTTCGGAATTCCATCCATTGTATACGGCGCTTTCGGATTTGCCCTTATGGTGTACCTGGGAATAAGGGCATCCCTCCTGGGGGGGATAATAACTGTAGGAATGCTTATCATGCCGATCATGATGCGTTCATTCGATGAAGTTGCCAGGCTCCTTTCTCGTGACCTCCCTGATGCATTATTATCATTGGGCGCCACAAAATACGAAATGACCAAGGTCTTATTGAGGCAACTGATGCCAGGATTGATGACAGCTGTCCTGCTTGCTGTAGGAAGAGGAATAGGAGATGCTGCAACTGTATTGTTTACAGCAGGATACACAGACAATATTCCTGCTTCTCTCAACCAGCCTGCGGCTACATTACCTCTCGCAATATTTTTCCAGCTCGGAAGTCCGGTAGTGGAAGTTCAGAACAGGGCTTATGCTTCAGCAGTAATCCTGACAGCAATAATACTTATACTGAGCTTTTCAGCACGGTATTTCAGTTCAAAATTTTCAAAAAACAAGATATGATTACAGTAACCCAAAGGATTGAACCCATGACTCTAAGACCGGTCATAGAAACAGACAGAACAACTCCGTTAAAAAAAGTGAATAGAGATCATACTCTCAGAGTTGAAAATCTGGATGTCTTTATCGAGAAACAGCATATTCTGAAAGATATTAACCTTACGATTCCGGAAAAGAGCATTACCTGTATTATCGGACCTTCAGGTTGCGGAAAATCAACATTTCTGAAAACACTTAACCGGATGCACGATGAGACGCCGGAAGTCAAAATAAGCGGTAAGGTGTTTGTTGACGAAGAAAATATTTATGACAGGAATATCAATGTTATAGACACAAGGAAAAAGATGGGATTGCTTGCTCAGCGTCCCTGCCCTCTTCCCATGTCGATCTTTGATAATGTCGCCTACGGCCCGCGAATTCATGGAATAAGGAAAAGAAAGGCAATTAACCAGACAGTCATCAAATATCTTCAGTATGTTGGTTTGTGGGACGAAGTAAGAGGGAGGATACGTTCATCAGCAAACCGACTCTCGATTGGCCAGCAGCAGCGGTTATGTCTTGCCAGGGGACTTGCAATTGAACCTGAATACATCCTGGGTGATGAAGCTACCTCAGCCCTTGATCCGCTTTCAACTAAAACAATCGAAGAACTTTTTATCAAGCTGAAAGAGAAATATACCGTTATCCTTGTTACCCACACCCTTCGGCAGGCAAAACGAATTGCCGACCATATTGCATTTATGTACCTGGGGCAAATAATTGAAGCAGGACCGGCTGAAGAGTTTTTCAGTAATCCAAAACAGCAGCTGACAAGAGAATATCTCTCAGGTAGTTTCAGTTAGAATCTGTAACCCACAAAAAGAATTGCGGAAAAATGAAAACAGAAGAGTTAAAAGGTTATCTGACCTCAAAGACAATTGCGGATCAAATGAAGGAGCTTATTCGTTTGTTTCCGGGTAAAGTACTGTTCACAACAAGCTTCGGAATTGAAGATCAGGTTATATCACATATGATATTTAAGAATGAGATACCGGTTGAAGTTGCCACCCTGGATACAGGAAGATTGTTCCCGGAAACTTACAAAGTTTTCAGTGAGACAATAAAAAAATATAAGAAAAACATCAGTGTATATTTTCCTGACCATGAGGCTGTCGAAAGCATGATGACGGAGAAAGGCCCTTTCAGCTTTTACCATTCAAGGGATAACCGACTGGAATGTTGCAAGATCAGAAAACTTGTTCCTCTTAACAAGGCGCTTGCAGGGAAAGAGTGCTGGGTATCGGGGATCAGGGCCAGCCAGTCGGATAATCGCAACCGGATGGATTGGCTGGAGTTTGATGAAGACAGGCAGATGTTTAAGTTTTATCCTCTTTTTGACTGGTCCTTAGAGGATGTTGAGAAGTTCATCAAAGAAAATGATGTTCCCTATAATGCCTTGCATGACAGAGGATTTGTCAGCATCGGGTGCGAGCCCTGTACCCGGGCAGTGGAAAAAGGAGCAGACTTCCGTTCAGGAAGGTGGTGGTGGGAAGCAGGAAGCCTCAAAGAATGCGGGCTTCATATTAAATGATCAGAAAAATTAATAAATCATGAACGACACTTTGGTTATAAATGATCTGCATCTGAAAGAGCTGGAAGATGAGGCCATTTTTGTTATGAGGGAGGTGGCTGCGCAGTTTGAAAAAAAGGTAATCCTTTTCTCAGGAGGTAAAGATTCCATTGTTCTGGTGCATCTTGCGAAAAAGGCCTTCTGGCCGGCAAAAATGCCCTTCAGCCTTATGCACATTGATACTGGCCACAACTTCGAAGAGACACTGAAGTACAGGGATGATCTGGCAAAGGAACTTGATGTGGAATTACTTGTAAGACGGGTTCAGGACTCAATAGACCAGGGAAAGGTGATTGAAGAGACAGGAGTAAATGCCAGCAGAAACAAGGCACAATCGGTAACACTTCTTGATGCAATAGAAGAATTGAAGATAGATGTGGCTATAGGCGGCGGACGTCGCGATGAGGAAAAGGCAAGGGCCAAGGAAAGATTCTTTTCCCACAGGAACGAATTCGGCCAGTGGGATCCCAAGAACCAGAGACCTGAACTGTGGAATATCTTCAATGGCCATAAAAACTTCGGAGAACATTTCAGGGTATTCCCCATCAGTAACTGGACCGAACTAGATGTATGGCAATACATTTTAAGTGAGAATATTAACCTTCCGGAACTTTATTATACTCACAGACGTAAAATATTCAAGAGAAACAGCATTTATCTTGCCTGGGCACCTTTCATGCAACTCAAACCGGATGAAAAAGTTTTTGAGGCTGATGTCCGTTGCCGGACGATCGGAGATATCACCTGTACTGGTGTAACGCTTTCAAAGGCTCAGTCGCTTGAAGAAATAGTGTCCGAAATTGCTGCTACAAGGGTTACAGAAAGAGGCGGAAGGTATGATGATAAACGCTCCGAAGCTGCTATGGAAGACCGAAAGAAAGAAGGATATTTTTGAGATTTGCGATTTGCGAATAAAGACCGCAGGACCGCAAAACTGCAAGACAAATGAATTATTAAAATGGTTGGCAACAAAGATGCAATTAAACGGAAAGAATAACAAAAAGAGCCTGTTAAGGTTTACGACTGCGGGCAGCGTTGACGACGGCAAGAGCACCCTGATCGGAAGACTTCTCTATGACAGTAAGTCGATATTCGAGGACCAGATGGAGCATATTGTTCAGTCAGGTAAACGGCTGGGAAGAGAGGAGCTTGATCTTTCTCTCCTGACTGATGGGTTAAGAGCCGAGCGTGAACAGGGCATCACTATTGATGTTGCTTACAGGTACTTCGCCACACCTGCAAGAAAATTCATTATTGCTGACACCCCAGGGCATATACAGTATACACGCAATATGGTAACAGGGGCAAGCACGGTTGATCTTGCGGTAATTCTTGTTGATGCACGAAAAGGTGTTCTGGAACAAACTGTTAGACATACGTATATTGCAACTCTCCTTGATATCCGGCATGTAATATTTTGCATCAACAAAATGGATATGGTTAACTTTTCGGAAGAAGTCTTTCTGAATATCAGGACGGATATTGAAAAGCTGGCAGGGAAACTGCAAATCGAAGATACCCATTATATACCTGTCAGTGCTAAATATGGGGATAACGTTGTTACTCATTCAGAAAATATGAAGTGGTATAACGGAAAGACTTTTCTTAGCCTGATAGAGACAATTGAGATCAGGAAACATAAAAACACAGTTAATGCGCGATTCCCGGTACAGACAATTATTCGTCCTAACACTTCTGAGTATCACGACTACCGAGCTTACGCAGGAAGGGTTGCCGGAGGTTCTTTCAAACCAGGTGACGCTGTAACTGTCTTACCGTCAATGCTTAAGTCAAAAATTAAAGGCATAAGCGTCTTTGGTAAATCGTTGGCAGAAGCCCATACCGGAGATTCAGTTTCCATCTCGCTGGAGGATCAAATTGATATAAGTCGAGGCAACATGCTTGCATCACCTGATGAGCTTCCTGTCATGAGCCAGGATATTACCCTGATGGTCTGCTGGTTCAATGAAAAACCGCTAAAGGTAGGAGGAAGATATCTTATCCGCATGAATACTAATGAAGCCGGATGTATTATCAGGGCGGTAAACTACAGGATGAATATCAACACCCTTGAACAGGATTTTGAGAACATCAGCATCAACATGAACGACATAGCAAATATTACCATAAGAGCATCCAAACCTGTTTTTTTTGACCCTTATAAAAAGAACAACATCACGGGGAGCATGATATTTATTGATGAAGGTACAAACGAGACTATGGCCGCAGGGATGGTAACCGGATAAATTAGTTTATTGCTGAGGTCAAAACCGGATGACATCATACAATATGCTTGACCGCGTGGAGAGCCGTGGTAAATAATATTTCTTAAATTTGGGGAACTATTCCTGCAATAAATTGTTATCAGTTAAGTGAAAAGGTTTTCATCCATAATGCTTATTTTCCTGATGCTGGCAATCTCGATGGGGGCCACTATTGACCGGCACTTTTGCGGAGGAAAGGTTGTTGATGCAATGATGGTTTTAAATGAGAAAAGAGCAACCTGCGGAATGGAACAGGACGGTCAGGTATGCACTAATATCATATCTTTTAGAGAAAAATGCTGCTATAATGAATTATCCGTTTTCGGTGTGAATGACTACAGCATCGTCAGTTTACTTACCATTGACAAACCGTTTTACTCAGTCATACATATCCTGTTCTATGCACCCGAAGTCCGTTTGTTCAATTTATTAAGGACCACGGGAACAATTAGTGACACCGGCCCTCCGGACTTTGATCCCTTCCTTCCCGACCAGCAGAGCAGACTCTGCATTTTCCGTATCTGATATATTCTGTTGAAAGCAGTTTTACAGATGAATTATTATACTCATCTGTAATATTGTTGTAATTTTATTAATCAATCTTTATTTTATTTTAATCTTCATAAACATGAAAAAAGGTCTTTTAACTATCGGTTTTGTTCTGCTTGCAGTTTTAATGTTCAATGCTTGCGGAAACAGTTCTCCTAAAGAAAAACAACCAACGACAAAAGAGGTGGCAAAGGTTGAGTATACCTGCCCGATGCATCCTGAAGTTGTCAGCGATAAACCAGGCGATTGTCCGAAATGCGGGATGGCCCTGGTTGAAAAGAAATAATTGCTGCAGCATTTATATTACGGGTCACCGGTATCGCCGGAAATAGCGATTATTATATGCCGGTGATCTGTATTAATATCAATTATTAAACAAAACAGGCAATGTTTAACCGGTTAGTTAAATACTTTCTGTACAACAGGCTGGTGACATTTATCTTCCTGACAGCGTTTATTATATTGGGGATAGTTGCATCGCCGTTTGAATGGAAAACGGGCTTTCTGCCGCGTAACCCGGTGCCTGTTGATGCAATCCCTGACATAGGCGAGAACCAGCAGATAGTTGCTACAGAATGGATGGGGCGGTCACCGAAGGATATTCAGGACCAGATTACATATCCACTGACAACAGCACTGCTTGGGGTTCCTGATGTTCAAACCATACGGAGCACCTCCATGTTCGGGATGTCATTCATCTATGTCATTTTTGATGATAAAGCTGACTTTTACTGGAGCAGGTCGCGAATACTTGAGAAACTGAATTCACTTCCATCCGGAACCCTTCCGGACGGAGTACAACCGACCCTTGGTCCTGATGCAACAGCACTGGGTCAGATATTCTGGTATACTCTTGAGGGACGCAATCCTGCGACAGGTGAACCTTCAGGAGGTTGGGACCCCGAGGAGTTGAGAACCATTCAGGATTTTTATGTGAAATATGGTCTCTCAGCTGCTGAAGGTGTGTCAGAAGTAGCATCTGTCGGGGGATTTGTCAAAGAATACCAGGTAGATATTAATCCTGATGCCCTGAAGGCTTATAATGTGACAGTGATGGATGTCATGAACTCCGTGAAAAACAGCAATCTTGACATCGGAGCAGAGACAATTGAGCTAAATAATGTTGAGTACATTATCAGGGGGCTGGGTTACATTAAAAATCCTCAGGACCTTGAAAACTCAGTGGTTACTGTCCGGAATAACGTACCGGTAAGGATCAAAGATGTTGCAAGAACCACATTTGGTCCGGCAACAAGACGCGGTGGCCTTGATAAAGCCGGAAGCGAAGCCGTGGGAGCCGTTGTTGTAGCCAGGTACGGGTCAAATCCCATGGAAGTCATCAATAATGTCAAAAAGAAGATCAAAGAGCTGGAGCCGGGACTGCCTCAGAAAACTCTTCCGGACGGCACCCTTTCGAAGGTCACTATTGTGCCCTTTTATGACAGGACGGGTCTGATCAAAGAGACTATAGGGACTCTTGAATCTGCTCTGTCACATGAAATTCTCATAAGCATTATCGTCATTATAGTCCTTGTCATGAATCTGAGGGCATCAGTGATAGTGGCAGGACTCCTGCCAATAGGAGTGCTGATGACGTTTATCCTTATGAGATTCTTCGGGATAGAGGCCAATATAGTAGCTCTCTCCGGAATAGCTATCGCAATCGGAGTTATGGTTGACATTGGTATAGTGGATGTTGAGAATATACTCAGGCACCTCGAAATGCCTGAGAATAAAGGCCTGCGGGGAAAACCGCTGATGGGTGTTATTTATGAAGCTACTACAGAGGTCAGAGCTGCAGTGGTGACTTCGATTGCTACCACTGTTGTCAGTTTCATTCCGGTGTTTGCATTACAGGCTTCCGAAGGCAAACTCTTTCACCCTCTGGCCTGGACAAAGACCTTTGCACTTCTTTCGGCATTCATCCTTGGTATTGTCGTTCTGCCGACACTGACCCACATATTTTTCTCGGTCAGGTTTGACACCGGGAAAATACGTAATTTCTGGAACAGGGTGCTTATTGCGGCAGGTTTAATATTCCTGATACTGTGGCATACATGGCCTGCCCTCGCACTTTCACTTATCGGACTCAATAACCTGTTGGCTTACCGTTGGCCAGAAAAGAAAAAGGAATACCCGAACTATATTAATATAGGCATTATGGTACTCGTGGCAGTCTACTACCTTTCATCCGAATGGTTGCCTCTGGGTGCTCATAACAGCCTCCTCGTCAATTTCCTTTTCGTTACAGGAATTGTTGCCGTTATACTGACAGCACTCATGTCTCTGGTGCACTATTATGAACCTATTCTCAGATGGTGTCTGGCTCATAAAAAGAAATTTCTGGCTATCCCGGCCATGACTTTATTCCTCGGAATATTAATATGGCAGGGATTCAATGGCATTTTTGGTTTTGTGGCGACAGGTCTTGAAAAGGCAGGATGGCACAATTTCAGGCAGACAGGCGCATGGGCTAGGGCAGTCAAGGCATTTCCCGGTACCGGGAAGGAATTTATGCCGTCACTTGACGAAGGATCTTTTCTTCTGATGCCGACCAGCATGCCTCATTCAAGTATCGGGATGAATCTTAATTATATAGAGACACTCGACAAAAGGCTTTCAGCCATACCCGAGGTAGAGGTGGCAGTAGGAAAGTGGGGGCGGGTCAACTCAGCTCTTGACCCGGCACCGGTGCAGATGTTTGAAAACACTATCAACTACCGGTCTGAATATATCCTTGATGAAAAGGGTCACCGCATGCAGTTCAGAGTTGACAAAAACGGAAGGTATGCTTTACGTAACGGGGGAAAATATGACCCCGTAACCGAACCTTTCAGGGTTATGCCAGCTGACAGCCTTATTCCTGAAAAGAATGGAGAATACTTCCGTCAGTGGAGGCCGGAGATAAAAAACCCGGATGACATCTGGAATGAGATCGTCAATGTAACCAATATACCGGGTCTGACTTCGGCGCCAAAACTGCAGCCTATTGAAACTCGCCTTGTCATGCTCTCAACAGGAATGCGGGCACCAATGGGATTGAAGGTCTACGGACCCGACCTGAACTCTATTGAAGAGGCGGGACTGGCCTTTGAAAAGGCCCTGAAGGACGTCCCGTCTGTCAAAGCAGCTTCTGTTTTCTATGACCGGTCTGTCGGTGCACCGTACATTGAGATAAAGCTCGATAGGGAAGCTATGGCCCGCTATGGCATGAGCATAAGCGAGGTACAGGAGATATTACAGGTAGCCGTGGGCGGAATGACACTGGGCAATTCAGTAGAAGGGCGTGAGAG